>UMGV01035388.1_pt1 | contig 18977 bp, 21 predicted proteins | sample 1965361 | NCBI WGS metagenome assembly UMGV01 (sample SAMEA4836081, study PRJEB28245) | human gut metagenome | biome: gut microbiome; material: fecal sample | place: Denmark | collected 2008
TAAATAATTATCGTCGCTACTAATTAATCTTTCATCTAAATTTTTCTCTTTAATAGCAAACCTTAAAATATCACTATTATCAAATACTAGCTGTTTATATACATCCTCTGTTGGCATAATGTATGTCAATTCTAAAGGTCCTATCTCTAAATTATGTAATAAATAAGAATATTTAGAATAATCAAGTTCATAATCATTTACCAAATAATACCTAAAGAAATAAGACCTATTTTCATTTTCTATATAACCAAACGCTTTTTCGCGTTTCAAATATCTGTAAGGCCAATTTTTTAGATTATCATCACTATAAAAATAGTATTTTCCATCATACGAAAATTTTTTTATAGAAACTTTAGGATACTCATCTATATGTTCTTTGTAATATTCTTCACTACATTTATCTTTATCTAACAGGGATGTTTTTTTTATTTCAATTGTAGCTTTCTTTTTATAATTATTAGTTATTTCAAAAAATTTTTCTATAGAACCTTCTCCAGAGATTATCTCTCCATCGTATATTTCAACAAAAAAGTATGTTTTTTTGCACCCAACAAAAATAATGCTCAAGGTAATCACCCCTAACATCAAAAATAATTTTACTACTTTACTTTTCATAATAAACACCTCCCAATTCTTTTTGCAAATTCAAATCAAAAAAACTTACTTAGTTTATAAATCATTAGATAATTTATTTAAACTAACATTTCCTTAATATAACTAACTTTTTGCTCAGAAAAATAAATTTTATCTTCAACTTTATAGTATGCAATATCATTTTTTCCTATATCAAAAGTATAAGAAGTATCATCATTCATTTTTATATCTATGTGATACGCAGTTGTAATATACTCTTTGTAATCTATATACTCTTGGCTTTCATAAACAGCCGATGATGATGTTGATTGTGCAATTCTAAATAAACGTTTAAAATTCAATTCATAAAATGTATTTAAAAATTGTGATAATTCTTTTTTTCCATTACATAATTTTATTCTTTCTTCACCATCAAAAATCTCGATTGACTTTATATCAAAAAAATCTATAGGTAAATAATTACCATCTTTTTCTCTTTTACAAATAGAACAAATAATATTGCCTGCATCATTAACTGTTTTATATTTACATTCATGCCTTTGAATACTTTCAGATGAAAAGCACCCAACAAAAATAATGTTCAAGGTAATCACCCCTAACATAAAAAATAGTTTCACTATTTTTCTTTTCATAATAAACACCTCCTATTACCTTTATGAAATTAAAGCAAAAAACTCCCTTTAGTATTACCTAAAGAGAGTATTATTTATAATATAAATCCTTAGGTAATTTATTTAAACTATCAAGGGTTTCTAATTTCACTTTCATTTTATCAAATATATATTTTTATGTCAATAGGTTATTACCTTTTTCATTATATATCTAATAAAAAAGCCTATGTTCACATATTAGAAAACATAGACTTGTTTTTTACTAGAATTTAACTTTTGGAGCTTCTCTTTGTTCTTCACTTGTTACTTCAAAGAAAGCAGCAACTTTGAAATTAAACATTTTAGCTACAATATTTCCAGGGAACATTTCAACTTTGTTGTTATATTTTAAAACAACATCGTTATAAAATTGACGTGTATAAGAAATCTTATCTTCAGTCTCTTTTAAATTGCTCATTAAAGTTTGGAAATTACTATTTGCTTTTAATTCTGGATATCTTTCTTGAACTACTAATAATCTACTTAAAGCACCACTAAGTCCTTTATTAGCTTCAGCCATTCCTTCAACATTTCCGTCTTTACTTGCTTGTGCATATAAGCCTCTAGCTTTAGCAAATTCACCAAAAATTGATTCTTCATGAGCAGCATAGCCCTTAACAGTTTCAACTAAATTAGGAATCATATCAAATCTTCTCTTTAATTGAACATCAATTTGACTCCAAGCATTTTTAACCTTATTACGTAGTTGAACTAAACCATTATAGCAACCTATAATGGCAAATACCAAAATAACAACTAATACAGCAATAATAATACCAACTATTGCACCTACAGATATTAATGTAATCATTTTTTCCTCCTTTATATGTTATGATTTTTTATTATCGACTTCGGCCACCGCCGCCGCCTCCACCAAATGATGATCCTCCACTAAAGCCACCACCACGCCCTCCGCCACTTGAAGCATGATGAGCAGCAATTGTGCTCATTGCATTAACTTTGGCATCACGGTATGAATTTCTTATTGCATCAACAAACACAAATGAATTATATCTACCATAGAAATATCCACTCATAAATGTCAATTGGTCATTTCCTTGTGCATCGCTAATTTCTGGCAACTTAACTTTCAATTGTTTCATTACTTTATCAGCAATTTTGAAACTTGTTGCATACACTAAATATTTTTCCCAAATAACAATACTAGGCATAGGATAATCTGAAAAATCAGAGAAGTTTTCTAAGAAGTTCTTAAATGCTTTCCACTTTGCATACTCTTCATTTCCATATTTTGTACGTCTCTTTATTGTTAATAGATATATTCCATATACTATTGCTAAAATTATAATCACAAAGATATTTAGTATTGTAACTAAGTTATATATAGCAGCAGCTATTAAAAAGCCAAAGAATAACAATATATATACTAAAAACATTAGCCCACCTTTACTTGCAGCTTTTTGTCTTGCATTTTCAAAGTAGTTTTTATTCTTATATTCACTTTTAATAGTTTTAGCAAATCTTGCTCCCATATCCATTAACTTCTGAGCATTTCCATACTTTTTACCATAATTTTTAATATCTTGAGTATTAACTTTTTTACCATCACCAATAACATTAATAAACATATTTATTAAAACTAATTCATGTTGATCTAGAGAACTCTTATCATAATCATCAGCTAAAACTAAATCAAAATCAGGATCATCAGAAGTAATTTCTACACCTTTATCTTTTAAAATTAAAACTTTTCTTCTGACTAAATCTAGAATGGTTGCGGTAACATCTTCATCTTGAGTTTTTCCAAAGTAATACAAATAGCTCATTTCAGCTGGTTTTATATCAGAAGGAGCTTCATATAAATATTCACCCTTAAACTCTGGTTCATACTCTTTATCATATTTTTTATATATCTTATAAATTGCAAAAGCAGTTAAGAAAACAGAAAGAATTGTTACAACATTAACAACTTTAATAGCTACTATTCTTTTGTTTGTTTCATCTGCTAATTTAGTTTCATAATCAATAATCTTTTCTTTTAAATTACCATTAATTTTATGGCTGGAATCAATACCACTAACTAAACTATTAGGAAAAGCTGTTCTAATTTCTAATTTATCACTAGAAGATATATTTTTCGCAACAATATTTATTTTGTTGTTACTTTCAATTTTAATATAACCATTACTAGTGCCATGGCCCCAAGCCAAGATTTCATCTTCAGAATAGGAATTGCTTGTTAGCGTAATGTTTAGTTCTGCTCTTTTAATTTTGCTTTCAGCGGTATCAAAAAATACCCAGTTTAATTCAGATATATCAGAATATTGTGTTACAGCACCATTAATTCTATAACTATAAGTAAAGGCCTTTTTTCCTTTCATTCCGCCATAATTTATTAAATTAACAAATATTGACTCACAAGTACTACTCTCAGGTACACATTCAACAGGTTTACCTAACTCATCACGGTCACCGTTAAAAGAATATCCTACATCAATTTCATTAGTAATATCAATATTTTTATCTAAATCATGAACGATTACTTCTACACTACTATTTTCAAATGTTGATTTATCATTTTGATAATCAAGTCCAGAAAGCAATGGATTATTATAATGATTTTTATTATATTTTATATCTCTAAATCTAACATTATATCCGCCAGGATAATCAATAATCCAAGTTTCAGAAACATCCATATTTCCATTACTATCTATAAAAACATCAGCTTCATATAAATCAATTTGTATACTAGTTTTCTTAATTGCTATACCAATCAAAACCGCTGATATTATAATAATCAAAGACACTACAACAACACTAAAAATTGTTTTTTTATCTTTCATTTAGATTAACTCCTTTCATATGCATCCAGATTCCCCAATCTGGTTGATAAGTAAATGCCATCTTTTCTTTTTTTATTGGATGATTAAAACTTATTTCATAACAGAAAAGTCCTAAAACATCATCATAATTCTTTCCTTTATAACCATATTTAAAATCATTAATAATTGGATGATTGAAATGAGAAAGTTGAGCACGTATCTGGTTATATCTTCCAGTTAAAAGATTTATCAAAAGTATTGTACAAATATTATCATCAAGAAAAAATTTTTTAAGAACTTGATATTTAAGTTCAGAAATTTTCCCATCTTCTTTTGAAATGATCGCTCTATTATCAACTTTTTTCAAATAATCAACTAACACACCACTACCATTAATTTCTCCCTCAACTATAGCAAGATATTTTTTATTAAAGTTGTGGTTTCTAATATCATCACTTAAACGACTAGCTGCTTTAGAGGTTTTGGCAAACACCATAACTCCCCCCACTCTTCGATCTAAGCGATGCACTAATCCTAAATAGACATTGCCTTCTTTTTCTTTACTCTTTTTTATGTATTCTTTTATCAAAGTTAGCATATCTAAATCATTTGTATCATCTTTTTGACTTAAAATATTTTCTGGTTTCACTACTACTATTATATGATTATCTTCATATAATATTTTTAGTTCATCAGTTTTCTTCATAACTTGCCTCAACAGCATTAGTTATTTTATTAAAATCATTTTCGTTTTTCAATTGATATTTCTTATATTTGTTTTTTTGTTTCAAAATGATAGTCAATATTTCATCTTCCATTTGCACAATATATAAGAAGTTTTTTATTCTACGATAGCTAACACAATTATTGGCATAAGTTTTTGAAACTTCATCACCAAGTGATAGCACAAAATCATCTATAGCTTTATATAATCTTTGATCTGAAAAATTTGTATCATATTCTAAATAGTTTTGATAATTCTTTTCTAAAACAAAGATATCTTTATCAAACAACACGTATTTAATTAAATCAACATCATATGGCAGTTGTTTAATAGCATATTCATCAAAATGATTAAAATCATCACCGATAGAAATTAAGCGTGGTGTAAGATTTATTTGTTTGACTAATTCACTATCTTTTAATTTTTCATTCAATAGAAGCTTAATTTTGCCCTTATTTTGGCGTATATAATCTAAAAATACTAATCCCTTATTAATTGTGCTACCGAATCTTCCACTGCGATATTCAATAACCACTAGTCGATAATCTTCATCATAAGCTAACGTTTCTAAAACCTCATTTTTTTTAGAAGTAAGTTTTAAATTACTATCTATAACAACTAATCCTAATAACTCCATAGCATTATTTTCAATCAACTCTTGAAGTTCTAGTTTTCTTAGAATATCTCTTTTAGAAATTTTTTTCTTTTTTAAATTATATATCTTAAGATCGCTCATATTACTCCCACTTATGAAATTTTCCTTCTATTTCTTTTTTTGCCTCTTCTGTTAATTCTTCTTTCTTATCAAAACCAAAAAGAAGTGGTGTGTAAAACACAGTTAAAGGGACAAAAATCATTAAGAAGATAACTAAAGCTGTGCCCTTTAGATTAATTAAACCAAATACCAAAGCTCCAATTATCGCAATTAAAATTAGTACTCTTTTCATCTTATAATTTTTACTCTTCTTTAGAAGTATTTTCTTCAGAAGTGTTTTCTTTTTCAGATACTTCTTCTTTATTTTCTTCACTAACGCTAGTTTCTTCTGATTCTTTTTCAGAAACAACTTCGCTTTCAACTTCTACTGCGTCTAATGTTTCATCTTTGTGAACTTCTTCTACTTCTTGATGAACATATGTAATAGGACGCTTAGCGATGTCTTTTTCAATCTTCTTAAATGGTTTAGTTTGTATCTTTTCTTCAATTATTTGAACTAAATCTTCTAGACTACCTTCAACAAAAGCTTCAGGTGATTTATCTAAAATAATAGGATTATTACCATTAACAAACAAGAAATAGAATTGAGGTAGTTCAACTATTTCGCCAACATATGCCCAATCATAATCAACTGGTTCATTAGGTCTTGTTGAAACGGCAATAGTTAATTTTTCTTGACTCAAATCAATAATTTGTTCAATAACTGCTTTACCATTAAAGAATCTTTCTAATTGTTTATCCAAATTCTTTTCAATTGAAAATGCTTGAACTGTAGTATATACAACTACTAAAGCAAATACGATTGGCCATAAATAATCTTTTCCTTTACTAGATATAAAAAGATAAATACCAAAAGCAATTGCTAAAACTATTAAAATAGAATATAGTAAATAAGTTTTTCTCTTATATTTTAATAAATACAAGTTAAGATATTTCATTGCTCTATAATCAAATTTTGTACGAATTTTTACACTTTTCATAATTTTCCTCCATTTTCTTATATTTTATTATATCACATGAATAAAAAAAATAAAATATTTATTTCTTTTAAATTTTAATTAATGTATAATTATAGTGTTTATATATATTAATTTTTTGAAAGGAGAAAAATTATGAAAGTTTATATGAGTATTGATATCGAAGGAATCAATGGAATATGTTGTTGGGATGAAACTGAGGCTGATACAAGCCGTTATAATGAATTCAAGCAAGAATTACAAAGAGAAGTAAATGCTGCTTGCCGTGGTGCGATTGAAGCTGGAGCAACAGAAATTTTAATCAAGGATGCTCATGATTCAGCAAGAAATCTTTCAATTTTAGATCTTCCAAAAGAAGCTAAACTTCTTCGTGGTTGGGAAGGAACACCATGCTCAATGATGGCAGGTTTAGATGAATCATTTGATGCTGTTATGTTTGTTGGTTATCATAGTGCCTCTCGTTCAAGTGGAAATTCTTTATCACACACAATGAATGGAAATATCTTCCACGTAAAAATAAATGGAGAAATCGCCAGTGAATTCACAATAAATTCATTATATGCTTCATATCTAAATGTTCCAGTAGCATTTTTAAGTGGCGATTTAAATTTAACACAATTAGTTAAAAAAGTTAACAATAATATCGAAGTTGTAGCTAGTAAAGAAGGACTACACGGAGCTGTTATTTCTAAACATCCTTTAGTAACTTGCGAAGAAATTGAAAAAGGTGCTAAAGAATCATTACAAAAAGATTTAAAGAATAACCTAGTACCACTACCAAAAGAATTTGATATTGAAATTACTTACAAAAGACACAACGATGCTTTTAACGCTTCATTCTTCCCAGGATGTAAACTAATTGCAAGTGATACAATCAGTTTCCATACAGATAATTACTATGATGCTTTAGTAATGTTTAAATTCTGTCTATAAAATAAAACCCTTCAATTTGAAGGGTTTTTGATTTTTACTATTCTAATTTTTTACTTATTTTTATAATACTAGGTATTAATAATCCTCCTAAAGAGTTTCCAATAATCATTATTAATATGTATAGTATTGCTTTAAAGCTCCAAACACTAGCCACACAAAAATAGAACATATTAGCTACACAATGTTCAAAACCACTAACAATAAACACAACGACACAAAATATTATTCCTAACACTTTTGAAAAATTGTTAAGAGATTTTTTGAAATTGTCGACACCTAAATATATTAAAATTCCACACATAAATGATAAAAATAAAATACTATACCAACTATCATTTAATTTTGTACTGACTAATTCTTCACTTTTTATTAGAAGTGCAGAAGCTAATCTTGTAACTTTTAGGATATTTGCAACTAAAAACGTTCCTAAGAAATTACCAATAAGAACTGTAAACAATTGAAAATTATCTTCTTTTTTATTATCTAATAGGTATCCTATTGCTCCAGTATATAATTTATACTTTCCCTCAACAATGAAAAATAGTCCTACGCTAAAAAGTAATGCTCCTAAATATTTTGACTCACACGATAAAAAGACAGTTCCACCAATGGCAATTAATACCCCAGCCACAAAACTTAATAATAAATTATTAACAATTTTTTTCATTAGTATACCTTTCGTTTATTTAACTTCAACAATTTCAATAACTTTTTCTCTTATCATTCTAATAGTTCTTCTAACTAAGTTACTACTTTCAAAAAGACAGGCAAAAATCATTGGTTTTAAAACATTAGTTTCTAACTCACCATCTTCAACACAGCGTGAAATAGTAATATCATTTCCAATAATATAATATGATATTTGTTTTACAACATCTAAAACAACAGTATTTTCATCTTTTTTATTTAAAACTTCAATTACAGGTAAATATAGGCTACCACTTTTTACTATACTTTTTAAATCAACTGCACTTCTTGAAATATCAACCATCATATTTTTAAGTGATGAAGAGACATTCATAAAGCAATCTAGGTTTCTACTTGGTACATATTGATTTTTTGATAGTACAAATTTCTCAGTTGCTATTGAATTTAAACTCTTTACAAAACGTTTTAAATATTCTTCTTTTTCTTCCCCATTAATACTAACATTCTTTCCATAATTTATTTCCATAAGAGTACTCATATTTTTCTCTAGCTTTTTCAAGTCTTTTTCAAGAACTTCTGAAAAAGATAGAATTTGTTCTTTTAAGCTCTCAACAGTAATTTTATTAGAAAGTTCAAGATATGCATTTATTAATTTCTTTCCTTCAGCTGCTAGTTTTTTCAAAAGTCTGTTTGCGGTCATTTTACCAGTCAAAGTAATTACTTCATCAACATTTTGGCACATATCAACATCTTCAACAGATACTTTATCATATTTGCCTTTATCTCCACCAAGCATTTCATTAGCACGATTAGCAATTACTTCACAAGCATTAATATTCATTCCAAAACCATAGCCATCTTGAATAGAATCTGTTATAAATTGCCCATGAAGACGTCCGTTTAATATCTCATCACAACTTAGCATTATTGCTTCACTTCGTTTGCTATCTAACAATTTAAATTCATGATTTATTTTAGCTTGAGCTTTTTTAATATTTGCTAAGGCTTTTATATTTTGACGACAAAGTCCATGTTTAGTAATCTCAAAAGCTTCTTTTGAGCGTAAACTATTGATACCATAATACGCTTCTGCTGGGATTATTTTTTCACCTAACAAATCCTTTTCAATACGATATCTCATAATACCACCTCAATTTTCTATTTATATCTTATCACATATTTTAAATTTTTGAAAGTCTTTTTTTTTATTATTCCAAACCCGGTATAAATATTACTATTTTTTCATATTATTAATTGTGTGGAGGAAGTATGAAACTTAAAATAAGAGGAAAAAAGAAACTACAAGGAGTAGTAAAAATAAGTGGTTCTAAAAATAGTGCTGTTGCTATACTTGCAGCTAGTATTTTAGCAGATGAAGAGGTTACAATTAGAAATATTCCTGAAATTGATGATATAAAATCACAAATTAATATTCTTGAAGAACATGGTTATTCTGTATATTTTAAAGACAATATCTTCAAGATTAAACCTTTAAAGAAAATTAAACCAAACTTTTTAAGTGATGAGATATCAAAACTTCGTGGATCTTGTTATTTTATGGGAGCTTGCCTTGCTAAATACCATCATATTAAGATTAAAAAAATTGGTGGTTGTAACCTTGGAAAGAGGCCATTAAATTATCATTTCGATGGATTTAAAAAACTTAATATAAAAGTTAAAGAAAAAGAAAACAAAGATTATGTTATTTTAAAAACTAATAAAATTATTGCTAATACTATAAAATTACCTTTTCCTTCCGTTGGAGCAACAATAAATTTATTACTTGCATCTGTAAAAGCCAAAGGTACAGTGACTATAGAAAATGCAGCAATAGAACCAGAAGTTGCAGATTTAGGTAATTTTTTAATATCAATGGGAGCAAAAATTGAAGGTCTTTCAACAGATAAGATTAAAATTACTGGTGTTGACTACCTTCATCATACTGATTATATAATTTCAAATGATAGGATTGAAGCTGGTACATATCTAATACTAGGGGCAATGGCAACAGGAAATGGTATAACAATTGAAAATGTTCAGCCTTATTACTTAAAATCATTAATTGAAATATTACATGATTCAGGAGTAGAAATCAATACTGGCGAACATTCAATATTTGTAAAGCGTACTCAAAAATTAAAACCTATTGATGTTAATGTTGGTGTATATCCTTCATTCCCAACTGATCTTGGACCATTAATATCAATCTATATGACTCAAATTGAAGGCACATCATCAATTCAAGAAACTATCTTCGATAATAGATTTTCGCATGTTGAGGAAATCAAAAAAACTAATGTATTAGCATCCATCAATGGCAAAACTTTATATATCACAGGCAAAAGCAAATTGAATGGTGCATATATGTGTGCCTATGATTTAAGATGTGCTGCTGCTCTTGTGCTTTGTGCTTGTATGGCAAATGGTATCTCTACTATTGATAATATTGAAGTATTATTTAGAGGATATGAAAAACCTGTTGAAAAGTTAAAAGCCTTAGGTTTAAATGTTACTATTGAGAATAAAAGCTGTTCGGTTTAATCCGAACTTTTTTTAAAAAAGTGCAACTATATCTAGTTACACTTAATTTATTATTTATATATTGGAAATTTACTTGTTAATTCATATACTTCTTGATGAATTTCTTCTAGCACGCCTTCATTGTCTTTGTTTTTCAAAGCTCTGTCTATTAAATTAGCTACAAGTTCCATTTCTTTTTCTTTAAAACCTCTAGTTGTTACAGCTGGTGTTCCAAGACGAATTCCACTTGTAACCATTGGTTTTTCAGTATCATAAGGAACTGTGTTCTTATTACAAGTAATTCCAACTTTATCTAATACTTTTTCAGCTTCTTTTCCTGTAATTCCTAAACTTTTTTTGACATTAACGATAAACAAATGATTATCTGTACCATTTGAAACTATTTTATATCCTAAGTTCATTAATGCTTCACACAAAGCTTTAGAATTCTTTATTATTTGAGCTTGATATTCCCTAAATTCATCGGATAAAGCCTCTTTAAAAGCTACAGCTTTAGCAGCAATAACATGCATTAAAGGACCACCTTGAATTCCTGGAAAAATTGTTTTATCAATTTTTTTAGCAAGTTCTTGATTATTAGTAAGTATTATTCCTCCACGAGGTCCTCTTAGGGTTTTATGAGTTGTGCTAGTAACAATGTCAGCATAAGGAACAGGATTTTGATGAAGACCTGCAGCAACAAGTCCAGCAATATGTGCCATATCTACCATTAAATATGCTCCAACTTCGTCAGCAATATTCCTTAAAACATCAAACTTTATTTCTTTTGAATAAGCACTAGCACCAGCAACTATTAATTTTGGTTTTACTTCTAGAGCTGTTTTTCGCAATTGACCATAATCTATTTCTTCAGTTTTTTCATCTAAGAAATAAGGAACAAAATGATAATCAATTCCTGAAAAGTTCAAACTATGTCCATGAGTTAAATGTCCACCTTGATCAAGAGCCATACCCATAACAACATCACCGTTATTTAAAATAGCACGATATGCTCCCATATTAGCTTGAGATCCAGAATGCGGTTGTACATTGGCAAACTTAGCTCCAAATAATTCTTTCAATCTATCTATCGCTAGTCTTTCAACAATATCCACATTTACGCAACCTCCGTAATATCTTTTTTCAGGATATCCTTCAGCATATTTATTAGTTAAAATTGAACCTTGAGCTTCTAAAACTGCTTCAGAAACAAAGTTTTCACTAGCTATTAACTCTATTCCATTTTCTTGTCTTTTCTTTTCCTCTTCAATTGCTAAATATATTTGGCGATCTACTTCTTGTAATGACATTATTTTTCTTCCTTTCTAGGTAAAACTTCTTTCAATACCTCTAAGTTATCTCTCATAATAGAAATATAATTATTTCCTTCTTTCAACTCTTGAATAGTAATAGTTCCTAAATGATGTAGACTTCTTTCACTAGCACCTATCTCTTTCATATACTGACTAAACAAAGCTGATTTAGTTTCGTTTTTTGTAGAAAGGATATATTTAATATTAGTTTCTTTAGCTTGCTTTACCTTTTCTAAAAACTCTTGTGTTCCAACTTCATTACTTTCATTGTCTGAACGCAATTTAATTCTATTTATTCCATAGCGATATGTCCAATAAGCATATGCATCATGATCAACCATAATTGTTAAAGAGAAGATATCTTCACTACTAGTTACTTCACTATATTCTTGATTAAGTTCTTCTAATTCTTTAATTAATTCAATTGCATTAGCATTAAAAAATTCTTCTTTTTCGGGATAAATTTTTACTAACTCATCCAAAACAACTTCACTCATTCTAATCATAGCAATAGGATCTAACCATACATGTTGGTCATAAACATCTGAATTAGATTTGTTTTCTGCTTTGGTGCTAGCATCATGATTATGATCATGACTTCCATCTAATTCTACTAACTCTAAATAATTTGATAACTCTACAGTTTTCAAATTCTTAAAAGTCGAATTTAGTCCATTAGTAATAAATGGTTCAAGTCCAAGACCAATGTAAAATAATACTTTACATTCACTCATTGAAACTATTTGCTTAGCAGTTGGTTCAAAATCATGAACTTCTGCTCCTCTTGGATAAATTGATTCTACTACCAAATCCTCTTTTACAATCTGTTTAACGATATACTCTATAGGATAAACACTTATGTATATATCTACTTTTTTACTATCTTTACATCCTGAAACAGTAACAAGACTAACTATTGCTAGCATCAATAATATTATTTTCTTCATATTTTTTTCTTTTTCTCCTTCTTGATATTTTACTTTTTTTCTTAATTATCTTTTTAACTACTATCATAACTTCTTTTGAATATAGTAATTCTTGTATAACTATTAATAAATAATGTCCTATAAAATCAAGGTTCACATACATTGATTTGTCTAACAAGATGAAATAAATTGCTATTCCTAAAATATAAAATAATATTCCATAGAGTGGTATATTACCCTTAGTAGAAACTAATAAATACCTACTTGAAAAATATATTAATAACATCCAAAATAATAGTTCAATTATATACTTGAATACTTTTTTTATTCTAGTTTTATTAATAAAATAACTAAATATCCTATACATTGTAACCGTAAAAATACCAAATATTAAAAAATATAATATGATTGCGACTTGTTCTTTTATAGTATACATTATTTAAATAATTTAGACACAAAACCTTTTTCTTTAGATTTATAATTTGAATTACCCTTGTCTTTATCTAAATACTCTATACTTCTAATATTTCCAACAATCGCTAATTTACCATTATCAATGTCTAAAACTTGCATTTCAAGTTCATAACCTTTAACAATCATTTTCCCTAAAACAGTTTGTATTATAAACTCATTAGGATTAAGACTTTCTAATTTCTTTATACCTGTAATATCTAAAGTCTTTCTATTTTTCAAAACAACATTTTGTTCTTTAAATTCCTCCAAAAAATCATTATTAGTATTCTTCATATTCATTTTAATCACCTCAAAACAATATATGAAGAAATCAATCTAATTATCATTCTTTTTCAAAAAACTATCTAAATCATTAAAGTTTATGATTACATAATCATATACACATTCCCCACTATTAACAACTGCTATTTCACTTTCGTTTAAATATTTTTGAATTTTTTCCGTTTCTGGATATAATGCGACTAGCTTTGTCATCTTACTATCACTATTTGATTTCAAAAAAGAAATAACTTCATTCATATATCTCATATTTGGATAACTTCTTCCGACTCTCTTTCCTCCCCATCTCAAGCACCATGTTAGTTTGCTATTGACAGTGATAGAAGAATTTTTAGGAATCTTCACAATTAATAATTTTACTAGTGAATTATTTCTTTGTATCAAAAAATCTGCAGAATCATATTTTTTTTTAAGAATATATCCTGTTTTTTCACATATATCACTAATTTTTTTATTTATTTTCTTGTTAATGATTATATTTTTAATTATTATAAATACAAAAATCAAAAATATAATAATGATCAAAAAGAATATTACTTTTTGTGTTACTGATAATAAAAAAACATTTTCTTTAATCAAAATATTTCCTCCGAAGAACTATTATTTACAATATATATTATATCAAATTTTTATTTTTTTTCAATAAGAACCTTATATTGTTTACTCTTACTATCTTTACAAAATAGCTTTTTTTGTTTATAATTATATTATATTTTTTATAACGAGGTTAATATGGAAACTTTAAAAATTGAAAAGAAAAATACAAAAATGATTGCCCACCGTGGCTTGAGCGGTTTAGAAAAAGAAAACACTTGTTTAGCATTCGTGGCCGCAGGAAACAGAAGTTTTTATGGAATTGAAACTGATGTTCACCTTACTAAAGATAATGTTTTTGTTATCTGCCATGATTTTAATACTGGTCGAGTATCTAATGAAAATTTAGAAATTAAAGACACTACTTTTGATGAATTAAGAAATATTTGCTTATATGATTTTAACTCTCAAGAATTAAAACCATATATTAAGATCCCAACTTTAAAAGAATATTTATTAATATGCAAGAAATATAACAAACACTGCGTAATTGAAGTAAAACCAGAATTCACACTTTCTCAAATACAGAAGTTATTAGATGAAGTAAACCAAATTAACGAATTAAAAGATACTACTTTTATTTCTTTTAGTTTAGAAAATTTAAAGAAAATCAGAAACATTAACTCTTCTATTCCTCTTCAATATCTAACATCTGTTTATACTAACGAATTACCAGCTATTTGCGCACGTGAAAAAGTTGATATTGATATATTGTATAGTCAATTAACCAAAGAAAATATGAAGGCTTTTAAAGAACACAATATTGCTATTAACGCTTGGACTGTTAATAATAGTGTTGACGCTCAAAAACTAATTGATTTAGAAATAGACTTCATAACAACAAACATTTTAGAATAATACTAGTTATTTAAATGCTAATGCCTATCAAGCAAATTTACTTGGTAGGCACTTTTATTTTATAGACTTTAAACTCCATTCATGTTATAATAATTATTAAATAGGTGATTATATGAAACGAGTACTCATTGGTATAAATTCAAAATACATTCATCCAGCCTTTGGAGCTCATCAAATCAAAACAAATTGTACTTTCGATATTGATTTATTAGAATTCACTATTAAAGATAATATTGATAAAATAATAGACTCTATATCAAGTTATGATATTATTGCTATAAGCACATATATTTGGAATATTGAAGTAGTAAAAAAAATTATTCAAAGTGAATTATTACTAAATAAAACAATTATTTTAGGTGGTCCAGAAGCAAGTTTCCAATTTAGTGATTTGTTAAACAATTATAATGTAAAATACATTATTAAAGGCGAAGGTGAAGATAGTTTTAATGAACTTTTATCATACCTGAATAAAGACTTAGTCATAGATAAAGTAAGTAATCTTTATTATTTTGATGAAACTGATAACATTATCAAATTCACTTTTGAAAAACTTCCTGATATAAATAATATTAAACACGATTATTCTTTAACTAATGATTTCAAAAATAAAATATGCTACCTAGAAAGCAGCCGTGGATGTTATTTCAACTGTTCATACTGTCTTGCTTCTTTAGAAAAACCAGTTCGATTTTTTCCAATGGAGGAAGTTAAAAATAATCTTTTTTACCTATTATCTAAAAAAGCTAAAATAATCAAATTCCTTGATCGTTCTTTCAATGTCGATCAAAATAGAATGCTTGAAATATTAAAATTTATTAATGAATATGATAATGGCTATACAACTTTTCAATTTGAAATTGTTGGAGACATGCTTAGTGACAAAGTAATTGAATGTATACAAACAATGAGAAAAAAATTCATTCGCTTTGAAATAGGTATTCAAAGTACTAACAATGAAACAATTAAAGCAATTTTAAGACATCAAGACTTTGAAAAACTAAAAAGAAATGTGGAAAGAATTAAAGATTATATTGTTATTCATACTGACTTAATATGTGGTTTACCATATGAAGACAAAGAAACTTTTAAAAAATCTTTTAATGAAACTTTTCTTCTTTTTACCGAAGAATTACAATTAGGATTTTTAAAAGAATTAAAAGGAACTCACATCAGTAATAATAAAGATTTATATCATTACGTTTTCCAAGATGAGGCCCCTTATGAAGTCATCTCTAATGATTTTATATCTTATGATGATATTCTAGAAGTAAAGCTTGTTGAAAAGAGTTTGGATAAATTCTACAATCATGGCTACTTTAAGCGCACATTTTCTTACATCTTCCAAGAAGTAAAGTTAAATCCCTATGATACTTTTAAAGATATAACTCTATTTATTGAAAAAGTAAGTGATTTTTCTAAACTTCAATATGATGAAATCACAAAACTTTTATATGAAAGTATTGCCTATATAGCTAAAAATAATCCTAACTTCTGTAAAGAAAAACTATTTTTCTTAATAAAACAAGATTATTTGACAAAAAACAAGATTAAGCCTAAAATATGGTGGGATAATAATATCACAAGAAGTGAGAAAAGCCTTATCTTTAATAGATTTATTAGTGCTTATCCTATGCTTACTAAAGATATTTTATATAAGTATTCAAAATTAGAAAAATATAAAAATGAATACTTCCTTGTAACATATTTCGAAGATGTAAAGGTATATTACCTAAAAACATATTTTGCCTACTGTGGCTTTGACTGCAATCTATGTCCAATGTTTTCTACTAGCGATAATAGTAAATGCACAGGATGTCAAACTGGCAATTATATATTCTGTAATAGTTGTGATATTAGAAATTGTAATATTAAAAACAATACAGAAAATTGTGGGGAATGTCTTTTATATCCATGTGAAAAGATTAATAAATTATCCCCTGATAGCAAAAAAATATTAGATATTTTTAATGAAAAATAAGGAGTTATTATGGATTCTATAAAAGAATTATATAAAATAGGCTATGGTCCTTCTAGTTCACATACTATGGGACCACAAAAAGCTGCTTCAATATTTTTAGAAAGAAACAAAAATGCTGACAAGTTTTCTGCTGAGTTATTTGGTTCACTTTCTTTAACTGGTAAAGGACACTTAACAGATTATATCATTAAAAAAACTTTAGGAGTAGATAAAACAGAAATAATCTTTAATAATGATTTTGTATACGATTATCACCCTAATGCTTTAAAGTTTAAAGCATATGTAGATAACAAGTTAGTTGATGAATGGTTAGTTTTTAGTGTTGGTGGCGGCGATTTAATGGAACTAAATGAAAAGCGCAATATATCAAAATCATCTGTATACCCTCACAATAATATGACTGATATTCTTAAGTACTGCAAAGATGAGAAAATATCACTTGTGGAGTATGTCAAAAGATTTGACAATGTTCGTGACTACTTAAAAGAAGTTCTTTCAACAATGTTTTCTACTATTGAATCTGGTCTAAATAAAAGAGGCGCACTACCTGGTAGTCTTAAATTAAAAAGAAAAGCCAATGACTTTTACTTACATTACTTACAAAACAAAAACTTTTCTAATTTTTTGTATGCAGCAAGTCTTGCTACTGCTGAAGAAAATGCTAGTGCCAACCTTGTTGTAACTGCACCTACATGTGGTTCTAGTGGTGTACTACCTGCTGTTTTGTATACTTCAAAATATTATAACAACATTAATGATGATAAATTATTAGATGCCTTGATGCTTGCTGGACTTATAGGAAATATTATAAAATACAATGGTTCAATTTCTGGTGCTGAAGTTGGTTGTCAAGGAGAAATAGGTTCTGCTTGCTCTATGGCTGCTGGTGCATATTCTGTAATCTTAGGTTCTACCAATGAACAAATTGAATATGCTAGTGAAATAGCCTTAGAACATAATCTAGGTTTAACTTGTGATCCTGTTGATGGATTAGTACAGATACCTTGTATTGAGAGAAATGCTCTCGCTTCAGCCAAAGCAATTGATGCGGCTAATTATGCAGCATTAACAGATGGAAATCATCATATATCTTTTGATAATGTTATTAAAGTTATGAAAGAAACAGGAAAAGATCTTAATTTAAAATATCGTGAAACATCTACTGGTGGATTAGCTAAAAAATAAATCAAAGCTTAAATATTAACAAACAAAATAAAACCATACTCTATTAGAGCTTTAAACTCAAGAGTATGGTCTTTTTTTATCTCAAATTGCAATATTTCATAAAAAATATTTTTGTCAATTATCTATACATATTTTTTTATTTTAACTCTTCTCTTACCTTCATAAGAGTGTAACCAAGTAAGTTTTGTCCACGCCATTTTGCTATATCAAAACGATTAGGATCTTTCATGGATAAACCTATACCCCAAATTTTATCATTCACAGCACACTCTACTAAAATACAATCACCAGTATTCAATAATTGTTGCTTTAAATGACAGTTTTGTGAGAACTTTGCCATTAATCCATTAAAGACAATTTTTTCACGAACCTCGCTCCAAACATTATCATCATACCCCGAAACAGCACGCCCAAGTGATTTTATAATAGCAACATCATTTGTCATCATAATTTCTGCTGCAATAATCATATCACTAAAACAAATAGCCTTGTAATACATCATATATTGTTCGATAGAAGTAAACTCTACATCGTTAACAATAAAATTCGAAAGATACCAATTACTTAAAAATCCATTTTCTTCATTGGGATTATAAAAGTAAACTATTTTTTTCACATTTTGACCTCTTAATAGTAATGTCAAATATCTTAAATTCACTACCTGTAATCAACTTAATATTAGGTGTTCACATAACATTTATTAATTTTTGTAAATATTTTTCACGCTTAATAGGCCTCATAGTCATCACCTTTACTTATATTATAATAATTCTATTTACCAAAATCAATATTTTTTAAAAAAATGGTAAATAGAAAGTGA
>UMGV01083093.1_pt1 | contig 18931 bp, 10 predicted proteins | sample 1965361 | NCBI WGS metagenome assembly UMGV01 (sample SAMEA4836081, study PRJEB28245) | human gut metagenome | biome: gut microbiome; material: fecal sample | place: Denmark | collected 2008
TCTGTGTCATCTTATGAGGGCGGTTGCGGATTTGAGGAATATATTCATTACCTTTGTGGCAAATTAATGTTACAACACGCCTTCTGAGCCATCCTGTATCTATGCTATGCACCCTGACTAAGAGGTATGTTAACCACGGAGAGAGATAATTAACTTACATAATACATGCTTATGCAACACAATTCACACCTTTTGGGTATGGTGGCAGCCAGCATTCTCGCTGTTGCACCTACCGATGCGTTTGCCTATGCCAAAGCAGGCGAACAGACTCCAGTAACCGTCAATGTGACTACTGCTGGAACCCTCAACACACTGGTCACCTCTGACCAGAAGTTTACCACAACCTCACTTGTCGTCAAGGGCGACCTCAACGGAGCCGACATACTGTTCCTCCGCGAGATGGCTGGCAGTGACAAGAAGGGCGTAGCCACCGAAGGCAAACTCGAAGTGCTCGACCTGACCGAAGCCAACTTTGTGGCTGGCGGCGGAGACTACTACGAAAAGAGCCTCACCGAGAAGGGCTCACCCGCCGATGCCACTGTAGGCTCCTACTGCTTTGCCGGTACCATATTAAAAGAGGTAAAACTGCCCAACTCTGTTACCAAGATTAAGGACAGTGCCTTCGAGAAGTGTGCCGCTCTTACCAGTGTTACCTTCTCCAAGGATGTGACAGAGGTTGGCGCCAGCGCTTTCAGCGGATGCACCTCACTCAAATCATTCGAGTTCCCCAAGGTCAAGATAGTTTCTGCCTTCGTTCTTTCGGGCTGTACCGCTCTGACCAAGGTTGTCATCCCCGAGACAGTGACCGACCTCAAGGGCAACATCTTCAAGAACTGCTCTGCTCTCACCGAGATTCACATCGCTGCTGCCAACGTTCCCTCGATAAATTATTCTGCCTTCAGCGGCATCACCCAGAGTGACATCACCCTGTATGTACCCGACGAGAGTCTGAAGAAGTATCAGGACGACTATGCCTGCAAATTGTTCAAGGAAGTAAAGAAGGAGTCAGAGTATGACCCCACCGTCAATCCTGGAGAGCCCGGTACTACCGAGGTAGTACGCTCTGTAGAACTCACCGCAGCTGGCACACTCTCTACGACCATCGATGCAGCTGAGAAACTCACCATCACCTCGCTTACCATCAAGGGCGACATCAACGGCGACGACCTGCTCTACATCCGCGAGATGGCTGGCCGCGACATCAAGAGCGACCCCACCAGCGGCAAGCTCGAAATACTCGACCTGACCGACGCCAACTTCGTAGCCGGAGGTGGTAACTTCTATGAGAAAGACAAGTGGAACAAGGCTGCCGCTGCAGAGAACACCGTGCAGAGCCACTGCTTTGAGATGACCACACTGAAGGAAATCAAGCTGCCCAAGTCGCTGCGCGCCATCAAGAGCGAGTCGTTCAAGCAGTCCAACAAGCTGACCGCCATCACCATCCCCGAAGAGGTTACCGAGGTGGGCGACAACGCATTCGAAGGCTGCTCGTCACTCGTCACTTTCGACTTCCCCAAAGTAACAAAGATTGCCAACTCAGTACTCGCCAACTGTACTGCACTGACCAAGATAACCATCCCCGCTACTGTTACCGAACTGAGCTACGGCATGTTCAGCGGCTGTTCATCAGTTACCGAGATACATATCGCTGCTACCACTCTGCCCAACAAGGGCTGGAAGCCATTCAACGGCATCGACCAGCGAAACATCACTCTCTATGTGCCCGCAGGCTGTGCAGATATGTATAAGGCCGATACCGACTGGAGTCTCTTCAAGGAAATCAAGGAAGAGGGTGGCACCACCACTCCCGAGACTGGTGTCAAGACCATCGACGTCAAGACCGCCGGTACCCTGTCTACTCTCGTAGGCGCAGACAAGTTCAATCTGACCGAAATCAAGGTTACTGGCGACATCAACAGTTCCGACATTCTCTGCCTCCGCGAGATGGCTGGACGTGACAAGATGAATGTTGAGACATCGGGCAAGCTCGTCAGCCTCGACCTCTCTGGTGCCAACATTGTGGCAGGTGGAGACAGCTACTACAAAAACTCTACCACCAATCTCGAGTTCACCACTACCGCCAATATCATCAGCGAGTATATGTTTGACCACTGCAAGCTGGAGTCTTTCGTATTCCCCGCTACAGCTACAGCCATCGAGGGTGGAGCATTCGGTTCTTGCTACAACCTCAAGGGCACTCTGACTATCCCCGACAACATCACCCGCATCGGTAACTATGCTTTCGAGGCTTGCGTGTCTCTTGAGCACGTCGTGCTGCCTGCCGCTCTGAAGCAGGAGAGCTACTCCAAGCCAGATCTCGGATCCAATGTATTCTCTGGCTGCCATGCCCTGAAGGACATCGTCATCCCCGAAGGTGTGACCCAAATCAGAACCAACGCCTTCAGAGACTGCTTCGAACTTACCAAGGTGACCCTCCCCACAACAGTGACCTACATCCACGGCGACGTATTCAAAGGCTGCAAGAAGCTGGCCCACATCTTCGCCAAGAGAGAAAAGGCACCAACAGCCAACTATGGTACTTTCGAAGACGGCATCTATCCCACATGTACAGTGCATGTTCCTGCTGGCTCAGTCGACAACTACAGGGGCGCGTTCTACTGGGAGAATTTCACCAATATCGTAGAAGGCACCGTTGATGGCATCGGCAATATCGAAGCAGGACATACATCCAAGGTTGCCGACGGCATCTACACCCTGAACGGTGTCAAGGTGTCTGAAAGCAATCTGGCTCCTGGCATCTACATCGTAAGAAAGAACGGTGTAAGCATGAAGTTTGTCAAGAGATAAACCAACCAACAATACATCAAAGGATGCGTCACTCAAGTTGTGGCGCATCCTTTTTCACTTTAACTCAACAACAATTATAAAACAGACCCTCTTACTCCTCTGGGCCTTTCTCTTCACCGGCCTTTCTGTATATGCCGATGAAGACACACGCAAAGACCCAGAACTCTCGTTCTACAGTTCTTCTGTCGGCATCCTCGCCGGCACGGCTCTCGAAGCCCCATTGCGTAACCCCCACGGACTGATGCCCATAGTCTACACCTCATCAGACAAGTCCATCTGCCAGGTGGATGAGAGTGGTAAGATAAGCACGGCGCTGGTCGAAGCCACTACCGTAGTGACGGTGACCGCCTCGTTTGCCGGCAACGACGAATACCGCCCCGGCACAGCCACCCTCGAGGTAGGCATCATTCCCCGCTCTCCGCTCAAGACTCCCAAGATGACTCCTATGGGCGGCACCTTTGACCACGCCGTAGAGGTACAGGTCACCACCGATGACGCTGCCGCCACGGAGATATGGTACTCCACCGTGGCCAAGAGCGCCGAAGAGTTCAAGAACAGCGACACCAACACCAGTTACATGATAACTGGACAGACCGGAACCATCCGTATCGACCGCTCATGCAAGCTCTACGTGATGACGCGCGGCAGAGGCACCAAGAGTCCCGTGATAGAAGCCGACTTCACCATCAGCATGCCGCTCAAGGCCGACTTCACTACTGACAAGTCGGTGATGGCAGACTACGCCCAGTATTTCGAGTCCAGCAAGGACCTCGCCAATTGGACGGTACCCAGCAAGTGGCACATAGACGATATGAAGTTCGGCGAGGTCAGAGACGGCGACAAGAAATCAATCGCCATTACCTACGCAGCCGGAGACGGCGCCGCACCGCTCACCTCGCCCGTTTTCGACATCAAAGAGGGGCAACGTCTGGAATTCTACGCTTACTTCAAGACCAAAAATTTGAACTGGGCGCCATGGACGATTGACGTTACCGATTTTACCACAGGACAGACAACCACCCTGTTTAACATCTATCGCTGGACGTTGGAAAACAACTTTGTCTCCGACGACATCATGCAGTGGAAGAAGATAGACATAGACCTCGCCGCCTATGCTTGACACAAAGTGCAGATAGTGCTCAACTACAACTTTGACGGTGAGAACCTGGCCATCGACGCTTTCCGCCTGGTACGCGACAACCCCGAGGCAGCCACACGCATCACTGCCTCCATCGACGAGCCTATCACCTTCATCAGCCGTTGTCAGGGCGAGCCCACCAAGACGATATGGACGCTCCCTGGCAGCGAGAACAACGAGTATGCCGGCAACAGCGTCACAGTGACTTACCCCAAAGAGGGCATCTACGACGTCACCCTTACCATAAGTCGCAAGAGCGAGAAGGATGTGAAGGAAATCAAGCAGTTTGTCGAAATCATCGGTAAGGCACCCACCTCAGCCTTTGCCATCACCTCCGACACCTACACCACTGCAGCCGACATGGCATTTGTTCCCGCCGGAGTACCCGTACAGTTCACCGACAAGAGCGAGGGGGCGCCCACCTCTTGGGAATGGAAGTTCACCAGCGACAGCGAGACCTTGACCTGCACCGAGCAGAACCCCACCATTACCTTTACCAAGGAAGGTCGCTATGATGTGACTCTCACCACTACCAATGCCATCGGCTCCAATAAGGCATACAAGGCGGAGTGCCTGCAGGTTGGCGGCGAAATGATGATATGGAACATCACCGAGCAGGAGATTGACAATCTTAAGCCCATCAGCTACGACAGCTTTGGTTTCTATGCCGGCAGCAATATGTTCGGCCTCGACCGCTTTGCCGAGAAATATCCTGCACCATTGGCCGATGCTACAGTGAAGACCGTCGACGCCTACTTCGCCTCAACCAAGACTCGTGAACCCGACGCCGCCATCGAGCTGGCGATATACGATATGGCTGCCGACGGCGGACCTGGCAAGGTGCTCGCCAAGACATCGCTCAAAGCAAGCGAGCTCAAGAGCAATGCCTCCGAATACGTACAGACCACCTTCGAGTTTGCCGAACCTGTAGCCATCGCAAAAGGCAAACCTTTCTTCGTGGCCATTGGCCCATTCCCCTATCAGGGTGTCAGCAGCTATGAGGACCAGATAGCCCTCTACTGCGTGACCCGCAACCAGGGAGGACTCTGCGCCACATGGGATCTGGCACAGTATTCGGACCGATGGATAGCCAACGTCTCAGGCTATTGTTCTATGGCTATGGGCCCGGTGGTCAACTACACATCTGTAGCCAACGGCATAGACAACACTGTAGCCTCTGGCTCCACCAAGCATGAAATAAAGGCCATCTATAACCTCTGCGGCCAACAAGTGACCACTCCCGAAAGCCACCAGATTTACATCGTGCGCTATACCGACGGCACCAGTCGCAAGATTATGTGGAAATAAAGAAAAATAGCAGATTGGCATCGGCCGCCTGACCGCCGCTGACATAACCATGATTAGGGCTGGAATTCTCGCAAGAGGACTCCAGCTCTTTCTCTTTTCCGCATTGCCACTGCGGCACTAAGACATATCCTACATCACCCCCGCCATCTTTACCTCATTCACCCTTACACCTATTATTATATATAAGGGCTGCCACATGGCTGTCTACCGGTCGTCCCCCACCCGCCCAGGAGGCATGGAGATGGTGAAGAGTTGGATGCCAGGCTTCCCGTTGCCTGCCGTCGATTAGAAATCTTTAATGCTGGATGATAGGGTTCTAATTGTGATTGTTTCCTGTGCTTGCGCGGAAGTGGTAATTTTGCGGCATGATGATGAAACGATACATTTTAGTAAGGCTGCGACTGGCAAGGCGTAGGCTACACCACCATTCGCTGCCGCCGCCAGCCTCACCATTGTCGCCGCCGACATAATCCTTGTCAACGTACTATCTTTGCATATTATTCAAAAAAAACTCATTCAATGTCAGTTCGTTTTAATGCGTTTTGCATCGTTTTAATAGGGTATTAAAATGATGCAGAGTGGTCAAGTAAATCGAAAAGAGTTACTATCTCGACGATTACATTATGTATTATCTCCTCTTCTGATTTGCCAAATTCAGAAAGGTGCTTCTTTCCAAGCCAGACATGGTCTTTTGCGTAACCTCTCTCTCCCAACATACCTGCAACCTTGTCATCATTGGGATTATATTGAGGCGTCTTATATTTGTCTTCATAAGCCTGGCGTATGTACAAATGGCTTTTGGCTATAGTTATACCGTATTGCGCATTTTCGTTCTTTCTGATTCTCGTTCCATGCGCATAGATATAAGACGATAGTTTGCCAAGGACAGCTTGCTCTATCTGGCAGTAATCCAATTTGTCCTTTCTTTCACGTTTAACCTCATGCTTATTGTGATATGCCTGATTTTCTTTAGCACAAAAGTCTCTTAATTCGCCGATATTGATATGGTCTATGTCTTTTTTATATACATACGCAAAGAACCTGGCTATTAGTGCCTTTTCTTCCTTGGTCAAGTAAGCGGCAGGATGAGGGACGCCATAACAGGGGATGTCATTAAACTCACCCATAAGGATGCGACCCAAAACGGGATTATTGTCCTTGTCGTATCTAAACGAAAAGCCGGCAACATTTATAGAAGCCAATCGGCTAAAGGCATCTTTTCCACTTAGAAATACAATCATCTTGGGATTGCATAGTCTTATCAGTTCCAATGTCTGAGGAAAGGTCTGGGTCAATAAAGATCGGTTTAATTCTGCAGCTGTTGCTGTATTGAAGAATGTAGCATTAGCCATAACAAATCTGCTTTCATCATCCAGAACATTGGGATGACCTAAACCACTGAAATAGATTTTAAGATTTCTGAAATAATTCCATGTGTGATGCAGACTCCAGCTTGTGCAATTTCCATGTTTAGGGTTCTTACAGAAATTACCCGATACCAATTGCTCGGCTGTCATTCCCCGATGAGGGTCAATGCCCCAGTTGGGATTGGCTATCATGTCTTCATAATTACCACCAGAGCCAGGATTGATGCCGGCTATCAAGACATCAACGGAGTCGGTGCCAACAATATTGTTTAGGTCCGATTGTGAATAGAAAGCAGGGACATTATTTCTGCCCAACTCGTCAGCAATGCCATTATAAACTTTAATGGTCGCCTTGCCCCAATCCATCAACTCTTCTTTGGTCATATATGTATCGTTATTTGTTCATCATTCTATATTACGGCGTCTACAAAGCATAGCTGCCACATCTGTCACAGTTATTCAATACTCCTTTCTTTAACTAACGATTTCTATGCAACGATATTGTAAAGATCGCTCGAATTTGTTAAGACAAAGGATATACATAAGCCGATAGCGGTGCCACAGCCATTACCTTCATCACCTTCTCCACCCATGCAGCAAAGGCTGAGACCCTTGCTGTATGGGTGGAGATGGTGTTTATTCTGATTGCGGGGTGGGAAATAGTGATTGCGGGGCTTGCAGTCATTATTGCAGGCTTGGCAATCACTATTTCGTGCCACGAACCCAACTTTACTGTGGACTCGGACGAGACGAGATGGGGCTCGGGTGAGATGGGGATGGTCGCAGACGAGATGGCTGTGGCCTCTGGCATGACGACTGCGGGTATGGGTATGGCGGCAACGGACTCGGGCATGGCGGCAACGGACTCGGGCATATTGCCAGCGGGGGCTATCTTGGTCGGAGTCATGGGCGATGGAATGGGGATGGGGGGGGCGGCGGGGGCAATCGTGAGGGTGGCGACAGCGCAAATAATTGCAGCGGCAGGGTGCAATTGTTTGTAAACAAACACATTACTTAATAATAATTTTGTAACTTTGCACCAAAATAAATACAATCACAACAAATATGGAGAAGAATTTCAAGCGTACTACCGTGACTGCGGCGCTTCCTTACGCCAACGGCGGTGTGCATATCGGCCATCTCGCCGGCGTATATGTGCCTGCCGACATCTATGTAAGATATCTCAGACTGAAGAAAAAGGATGTGATATTCATCGGCGGAAGCGACGAGCACGGCGTACCCGTGACCATACGTGCCCGCAAGGAGGGCATCAGCGTGCAGGAGGTGGTAGACCGCTATCACAAGCTCATCAAGGACTCGTTTGCAGAGTTCGGCATCTCGTTCGACATCTACAGCCGCACCACCAGCAAGATACACCACAAGTTTGCATCCGACTTCTTCCGCAAGCTCTATGACGACGGCAAGCTCGAAGAGATAACCGAGGAGCAGTACTGTGACGAGGTGACCGGCGAGTTCCTCACCGACCGCAATATCGTGGGCACCTGTCCGCGCTGTGGTGCCGAGGGTGCCTACGGCGACCAGTGCGAGAAGTGCGGAGCCACGCTCTCGCCCGAGGAGCTTATCAACCCCACCAACAAGAACAACCCTGGCCACGGCCTCGTGAAGCGTCCCACCAAGAACTGGTATCTCCCGCTGGGCGACTATCAGCAGTGGCTCAAGGACTGGATACTGGAGGGACACAAGGAGTGGCGTCCCAACGTGTATGGACAGTGTAAGTCGTGGCTCGACATGGACTTGCAGCCACGCGCGATGACCCGCGACCTGGACTGGGGTATCCCCGTACCCGTAGAGGGTGCCGATGGCAAGGTGCTCTACGTGTGGTTCGACGCCCCCATCGGCTATATCTCCAATACCAAGGAGCTCTGCGACAGCGACCCGGCCCGCTGGGGCAACTGGGAGAAGTGGTGGAAGGACGACGATACCCGCCTCATCCACTTCATCGGCAAGGACAACATCGTGTTCCACTGCCTCATCTTCCCCACCATGCTCAAGGCCCACGGCGGATATATCCTGCCCGACAACGTGCCTGCCAATGAGTTCCTCAATCTGGAGAACGACAAGATTTCCACCTCGCGCAACTGGGCGGTGTGGCTCCATGAGTATCTCGTCGATTTCCCCGGCAAGCAGGATGTGCTCCGCTATGTCCTCACAGCCAATGCTCCCGAGACCAAGGACAACAACTTCACCTGGAAGGACTTCCAGGAGCGCAACAACTCTGAGCTGGTGGCCATCTATGGCAACTTTGTCAACCGCGCGCTGCAGCTCACCAAGAAATACTGGGGCGGCGTGGTTCCCGCCTGTGGCGAGCTGACCGAGATTGACCGCCAGACTATCGCCGAGTTCAAGGACGTCAAGGCCAAGGTCGAGGAGCTGCTCGACGGCTTCAAGTTCCGCGACGCACAGAAAGAGGCCATGAACCTGGCGCGTATCGGCAACCGCTATATCACCGAGTGTGAGCCCTGGAAGGTGTGGAAGACCGACCCCAAGCGTGTGGAGACCATCCTCTACGTGTGCTTGCAGCTCTGCGCCAACCTCGCCATCGCCTTCGAGCCCTTCCTGCCGTTCTCTTCCAAGAAGCTGCGCGCCATGCTCAATATGGACAGCTTCGAGTGGGAACAGCTGGGCAGCATGGACATCCTCGCCGCCGGCACACAGCTGGGAGAGGCGTCGCTGCTCTTCGAGAAGCTGGAAAACAGCGTCATCGACGCTCAGCTGCTCAAGCTCGAGAACACCAAGAAGGCCAACGAGGCTGCCAACTATGAGCCCGAGCCTATCAAGGACACCGTGGACTTCGACACCTTTGAGAAGCTGGACATCCGCGTGGGCCTCGTCACCTCGTGCGAAAAGGTGAAGAAGTCGAAGAAGCTGCTCAAGTTCCACATCGACGACGGCACCAAGGACGGCCGCACCATCCTCAGCGGCATCGCTGCCTACTATGAAGACCCACAGGAGCTCGTGGGCAAGCAGGTGTTGTTTGTAGCCAACTTCGCGCCACGCAAGATGATGGGCGAGGAAAGCCAGGGCATGATACTCTCGGCTGTCAACTACGACGGCACACTCTCTGTGACCACCACATCCAAGGATGTCAAGCCTGGAAGCCAGGTAGGATAAATATAGACTGTAGAGCCTCATGTGCCTTCCATTCCCTCGGGAAGTCTAAGGCTCATGAGGCTTTTCGCTTACCTTGGCGCGAGCATACGGGTCATGAGCAGAGCCGCAGCGCCGATCAGCCCCGCCCTGTCAGCCCTGCCAGCCGCCAGTGTGTTCACCCCGCCAGCCGTCAGCCGCCGCCCCGGTGCTCCAGTTGCTGCTCCGGAGAGACTGTATACCAACCCAAAAGTAACTATCCACTATCCGCACAACGATGAAGAGATACATCATCACCACACTTCTTGCCCTGGTAGCCATCGCGCTGCAGGCGCAGAACATCAAGGCCGTAGACCTGGGTCTGTCGGTCAAGTGGGCCGATGCCGACCTTGGCAGCGCCGACGGGGAGAGCAAGTACTACTTCCAATGGGGTGAGCCCAAGGGAGTATGGATGCAGGATTACAAGGCCTCTGCCTATCCCCCTGCCATCCAAGCCAAGCTGGACCCCAACAAGACCATATACAGAAGCCAGATAAGTAGCCAACTGGCCGAGCGAGTGGGCAAAGACAACATCCTTCTGCCCCAATACGATGCCGCCAGAGTCATTCTGCGCAGCCACTGGCGCATGCCCAACAAGGCAGACTGGACCGAACTGATAGAGAAGTGCAAGTTTGAGTGGGACAGAGTCAATGGCAGGAAGTGTATCAAGGTGACCGGCCCCAACGGCAACCACATCTTCCTCACCAACGGCGGATGGCTGGATAGCGACAACAAAAAGCTGAAGAAATACTATATAGGCAAGGTGAGCTACTATTGGTCGAGCGAGGTCATGAACTATGGCTATGGCCCCGCCGAGATTATCTCCTTCTGGTGTAACAACAACCCCAAAGGCAAGATAGAGCCCCGCATCGACACATGCGACTTCCCCGCGCGCGGCATCCTTGTACGCCCCGTCTACGACGACCGCACCCCCGCCCCGCAGCCGGCTCCCCAGCCCGCACCCAAGCCACAACCCCAACCCAAGCCCGCTCCCGTGGTGACCGTCAAGGCTGTGCCCACATTCACCTGGACCACCCTCCCCGCCACCACCACGCTGACCAGCGTGAAGATATCGGTGGGCATACGCTCAAAGAGCCAGATTACCGCCACACATGTCTATGTCAACGGTCAGATGTATCGTGGCATCAAGGCGGTGACCAACGATGGCTCGGATATGCGCATCGAGCAGACCGTGCCCCTCGTCGAGGGTAGCAACATCATCAAGGTGAGCGCCACCAATGCCGACGGCACCGCCACCTCCGAGCGCACCGTAGTGCGCCAGACCACCAAGCCGGTGACAGTGACCCAGGGCAAGCGCATCGCCCTCGTCATAGGCAACTCGGCATACCCCGCCCAACGGCTCACCAACCCGCAGAACGACGCCGCAGATATGGCTGCCAAGCTCAAGACGCTGGGCTTCGAGGTTATCCTGCTCCAGAACGGCACCAAACGGCAGATGGACGACGCCATCAACCAGCTGGGACAGCGCGCACAGGGCTACGACGCCGCCATGTTCTACTACGCCGGACACGGCATACAGTACAAGGGCGCCAACTACCTCATCCCCATCAACGCCAATATGCACTCGGCAAGCGATGTGGAGTATGAGTGTACCGACTTGGGCCGCGTGCTCGACAAGCTCGACGAGTCGGGCTGCAAGATGAAGATTATCGCTCTCGACGCCTGCCGCAACAACCCCTTTGAGCGCAGCTGGTATCGCGGAAGCGCCGACAGGGGTCTCTCGGCTGTCAATGCGCCCGTGGGAACATTCATCTCCTACGCCACAAGCCCAGGTAGCGTGGCTGCCGACGGCCAGAACCGCAACAGTCCATACACTACAGCACTGCTGCAGACGCTCGAGACGCCCGGACTGTCTATCGAGACGGTGTTCAAGCGTGTCGCCGCCAGCGTGTTTACCGCCACCAACCGTCAGCAGACGCCCTGGTACTCCAGCTCGCTGTTCCAGGGAGACTTTATCTTCAACAACAAGTAGACAGACATGAGAATTACATCACTCCTCATAGCCCTGCTCTGTGCCACCGGCATGATGGCGCAGAGCGAATATGGCACCGGACTGGTCTTCGACGACGACGCCTACGCCCGCATACCGCGCCAAGCCACCCTGCTTACCCGCGACTACACCGTGCTGCCCAAGGCCTACTCTCTGAGGCGCTTCTGCCCCGTCGCCCGCAACCAGGGACAGTTTGGAACCTGCACCAGCTGGGCCACATCATACGCTGCACGCACAATAGCCGACGCCATACGCAACGGGTGGACATCGCAGATAGTGATAGACCGCGAGGCGTTCTCGCCCATATTCGTCTACAAGCAAATCAAGGGCAGCAACAAGCCCGGATGCAGCGACGGCACATCCATACAGGACGCCCTGGACCTGCTCACCGAGAAGGGCGCGCCCAAGTTCAGAGACTTCAACGTGCTCTGTGCCGACTACATCCCCGCAGCGCTTTTCGACAAGGCGCGAAACCACACTATAGACGACTACAACACCCTCTTCTACCCCTTCGACACCTACGATGAGAAGGTGAGGACGGTCAAGAAGGCGCTGTCGCAAGACATGCCGGTCATCATCGGTATGTCGGTGCCCAACTCGTTCTTCAAGTGCAAGGACGTGTGGGTCAAGACCGAGCCCAACAATGACGGCGGCGGCCACGCCATGTGTGTGGTGGCTTACGACGACTATAAGTACGGCGGCGCTTTCCTCATCCTCAACAGCTGGGGCACCGCATGGGGCAACAACGGTTATACCTGGGTGAAGTATCGTGACTTTGCCGACAACACCCGTTATGCCTTTGAGATGTATGTGGCCAAGAGACCCAAGCCGCAGCCACAACCCAAACCGCAGCCTCAACCCCAGCCCAAGCCGCAGCCACAGCCCAAACCGCAGCCACGCCCCCAGCCGGTCGTGCCCACCTACAGACTGGCAGGCTCACTGCGCTTCCAGCTCTCCACCGGCGAGACTATGGCAGCCACGCTCAACGCTGGCATCTACCGCATGAAGTCGGCATACATCTCCGGTACCCGCTACCGCCTGTATGTCACCAACAGCGCCCCCGCCTATGTCTACATCATCGGCTCTGACATCACCAACAAGGTGACGCGTGTGTTCCCGCCGACCGACAATATCAGCCCCGCCCTACTCTACAGCTCGAGCAACATAGCCATACCCGACGAGAAGTGGTATATCGAGATGGACGACACCCGAGGCACCGACCACGTGTGCGTCATCTACTCGGCCAAGCCCATAGACATCAAGGCGCTGATGGCACAGGCAGAGAGGTCGGCAGGCACCTTCAGCCAGCGCGTGCGGCAGGCTCTGGGCTCGCGCGCCGTAGCAGCCTCGGCCATTACCTACACCCCCGGACAGATAGGGTTCAAGGCTGAGAGCACCGCCACCGCAGTTCCCGTATTCATAGATATCCAACACCAATAAGCAACAACCACTTACAAGAAATGAAGAGAATAATAGCAATGGGCGCCATGCTCCTGATGGTACTCACAGCCATGGCCCAAATGGAAGACCCCGTAAAGTTTACCGCCGAAATCAAGACCGGCAAGACCGCAGAGGCAGAGATAGTGTTCAGCGGGCGCATCGAGGCCGGCTGGCATATCTACTCGACCAACCTGGGCAGCAGCGGACCCACCGAGGCTTCGTTCCATGTCAACAAGGCCGACGGTATAGAACTCGTAGGCAAGCTCATGCCTCGCGGCAAGGAGAAGAGCCACTTCGACCAGATGTTTGGCATGAACGTGCGCTACTTTGAAGGCACCGCACAGTTTGTCCAGAAGATACGGTTTACCAAGCCGACCTACACCATCGACGCCTACCTGGAGTATGGCGTGTGCAGCGACGAGAACTGTCTGCCGCCGGGTGAGGTAGCGCTCAAGAAGAGTGGCAAGTCGCCCGCCGTGGCTGCTGCCACCGAGCCCGCAGCAGCCGAAGTGGCCGAGACTGCAGCCCCAGTCGTGGCCGACAGCACTGTGGCTCCTGCCGACAGCGCCGTGGATCCCGTCACCGCCAGCACCGAGACCCTCTGGTGGCAACCCGTGACCGAGCAGCTCGAGGCGTTAGACAGCGAGGCCAACATAGCCAACCACTCGCTGTGGTACATCTTCATCGTAGGATTTATCGGCGGACTCCTCGCCCTCGTCATGCCCTGCATCTGGCCCATCATCCCGATGACCATCAGCTTCTTCCTCAAGCGTGCCAAGGACGACCGCCGCAAGGGCATCAAGGACGCCATGACCTACGGTCTGTCTATCGTCGTCATCTATCTGGGTCTGGGCCTGCTCATCACCGCCATCTTCGGCCCGAGCAAGCTCAACGAGCTCAGCACCAGCGCCGTGTTCAACGTCATCCTGTTCCTGCTGCTGCTCGTCTTCGCCTTCTCCTTCTTCGGCTGGTTTGAAATCAAGCTGCCCGACCGTTGGGCCAACGCCGTAGACAGCAAGGCCAGCAGCACCACAGGTCTCATCTCGATATTCCTCATGGCATTCACGCTCGTGCTGGTATCATTCTCCTGCACCGCGCCCATCATAGGTCTGCTGCTGGTGCAGACTGTCACCACCGGCGACTGGCTGGCGCCCACCATAGGCATGCTGGGCTTCGCCTTGGCATTGGCTCTGCCCTTCACACTCTTTGCCCTGTTCCCCTCGTGGCTCAAGTCGGCACCGAGGTCGGGCTCGTGGATGACCACCATCAAGGTCGTGTTGGGATTTGTCGAACTCGCCTTCTCGCTGAAGTTCCTCTCCGTCGCCGACCTGGCCTACGGCTGGCATCTGCTCGACCGCGAGGTGTTTCTCTCGCTGTGGATTGTCATCTTCGGAGCCATGGGCCTCTACCTCATCGGCAAGCTGAAGTTCCAGGAAGACGCTGTGGGCGGCGAGATAGACAAGCCCATGCCCGTGCCCTGCATCATGGCGGGACTCTGCGCCATAGCCTTCGCCATCTACATGGTGCCCGGACTCTGGGGAGCGCCCTGCAAGGCCATCAGCGCCTTTGCGCCACCCATCAACACCCAGGACTTCAACCTCAACACCAAGACCGTAGAAGCCCATTACCACTCCTATGAAGAGGGAATGGCGGCTGCCAAGGCACAGGGCAAGCCGGTGCTCATCGACTTTACCGGCTTCGGCTGCGTCAACTGCCGCAAGATGGAGGCTGCCGTATGGACCGACCCCACCGTGGCAGATATGCTCAACAACCAGTACGTGCTCATCTCGCTCTATGTAGATGACAAGACGCCGCTGGCAGAACCCGTCGAGGTGAGCCTCAACGGACAGCAGCGAACCCTGCGCACCGTCGGCGACAAGTGGAGCTATCTGCAGGCAAGCAAGTTTGGCGCCAACGCCCAGCCCTACTACATCGCCATCGACAACGACGGCCGTCCGCTCAACCATGCCTATGGTTTCAAGGAGGATGTGGCTGCCTATATCGACTATCTGCAGCAGGGTCTGAACACCTATCGCCGATAGGTCCAACCCTCCACCACGCATAGAGGCCCACGCCGACAGCCCCGCAATGAGGAGCATCGGCGTGGGCCTTTTATTGATATTTAACATACATCATCCCCACGGGTTGGGAATTTATATCTATCTTTGTCAAAATAACTATTTCCTACCTTATTATATATATGGGCACTTCCGACTTTACCAACCCCTACAACGAGACCAATGCCGACGCCGCCAAGCGACTCTACACCAGTGCTACCCAGAAGTACGACCTCAAGGACTATGCCGAGGCCGTAAGACTCTATGAGCAGGCGTGGCAGAAAGCCCCCTATGTGGGCACTTTCCACAATCTTGCACTCTGCTACTACCACGGTTGGGGCACGGCGAAGAACGCTATGCGGTGTCACGACCTAACGTTCCACGCCGCGCGGATGAACGATGCGCAGTCCATGTACAACCTGGCATCGTTCTACAGCTCGGGCTTCGGATGTGAAGCCAACCCGAAGAATGCCCGCTACTGGCTGGAGCAGGCTGCCAACAAGGGCTACATCCCTGCCCGCTACACCCTCGCCGTCAAGCAGCACGCCGAGGCGCAAGCCAATCCCCCGCTGCTCCATTTCTGCTACCGCAACCTCAAGGCAGCAGCCGACAACGGCCACGAGAAGGCGCAGCGGCTGATGGCCGAATGGTTCGGACCGATGACCGAAGAAGAGTGGCAGGGCATGACAACCATAGACATGTTCAACAGAGGCTGCAACTGGACCAACGGCACCAACGGCTACAACCAGAACTACGTACTGGCGCTGCGCTGCTACTATGCCGCCGCCAGCCGAGACTACGATGGCGCCTGGTGCAACATCGGTTGGATACTGGCAGAGCAAGACCGGATGAGCGAGGCCAATGAGGCGTATCTCAAGGCTGCCAACCTGGGCAACAAGATAGCTATGGTAAACCTCGCCAACAACCTCTTCTACGGCAGAGGATGGGCAAAGGACGAAGACGGAGCCCGACAGTTTCTGCTCATGGCAAAGAGCCATGGCTACGAGGGCATCGACGAGATAATGGCTGGCTACTTCCCCGAAGACGAGGTGGCACGCCAGGCCGAGGGCATGACTCCCTACCAGATGGTAAGAAGGGGATGGACGCTCATGAAGGGCCGCGACGGCGAGGCGCGCAACCTCAGGGTGGCTGCGTTGTGGTTCGACCGCGCCGCTCGCAATGGCTACGACGACGCATGGGTCTACCGAGGCAGGGCACTTGCTCTGCAGGGGCTCCACGACCAGGCTTTCGCCGCCTATCGTGAAGGTGCCGACCAGGGCAATATCGACTGCATGGGCATCCTTGGACGATGCTATGCCACAGGCCTGGGATGCGAGCAGGACAAGGGGCGTGCCATGGACTGGTGGGATAAGGCGTACCACAGATTCCACCCCAGGGCGGGCAAGATGATGACCGAGCTCAATCCCGTAGCGGCTCGCACGAGGATGGCGCAGTACATGATAGACAACATGAAGATGTGTATCGACCTGGACTTCCGCTTCGACGATGTCAATGTCAGGAAACTGGCCGACGAGCTGATAGACCACGAGGAGTATGATACTGCGCGCACGCTGCTCAGGCGCTGCGTCTCGACCATAGCCAACAACGTGGGCGGCAGCGACCTCTACGAAGACGTGCTCGTGCAGCTGGCGTGGGTTTACTTCATGGACGGCAAAGGCGACGACGACTACAACGCGCCCTATTACAACACCCGCGCAGCCCACGACATCGCGATACTCATCAGCAATGACTACAGGGGCAGCGACAGGGGCAAGGCTGAGTTCAGGCTTGCTAATATCTTCGACGAGTGCTTCGCCAACTACGAGGACTATGAGATCGGACAGCTGGAAGAGCACTTCAGCCAAGATTGGTACAACCGACGGGCATACCACTATTTTGCCATAGCGGCAGAGCATGGGTATTATTATGCCATGTTCCGCCAGGCGGTGGCGCTCATCTATGGCTCGCCGGTGGCGGAGGATTACGACAAGGCCTACGAGCTGCTCTGCCGGTGTCAGGAGTATCAGCCCAGGGCGCTCGCCTTATTGGGTCTGATGCATTTTGACCCAAAATACGGCCGCCAAGACTATCAACAGGCACGCGAATACTATGAAGACATGGTCGAAGAACTCGATATAGAGGGTAACGGCACCCTCACGGTCAGGACGTCCATGGCCTGTGTCAATCTGGCAGACATCTACATCGGGCTAAACTCGTACGCCTACGACCGCAAGGCGCAACAGCTGCTCGAGATAGTGCGCGACTACCACGGCTATCCACACGCCGACGCCGACGCTCTCTATGGCTACATGATAGTCCAGGGCCGATGCGACAACAGGAGATACTCCTACAACGACGGCGTCGAAATGATGCGCGGAGCCTATCGCCAGCACGACGACCGCGCAGCCAAACTGCTGCGTAAGTGTAGATTATAGGCGCATTTTAGTTAACAATTGTTATAGCGAGATCACATTTAACTAACAAAGTTGTGCTTTTGAACCTTTTGTGCAAACTATTGCAATACTTTTGCGTGTAGAAACAACACCTAAAGCATTACAATATGAAAAGAGAAATGGTTATCTCCTCGGCACAGCCAGCAGTTGAGTTCAAGAGCATCAGCAGTAGAATAGCCGCAGCGGTACGCATGCCGCTGGTGGCACTGAGTCGCTATTATTCGATGGTTCTGGAGCGCGAAATCAACATCCGCCAGACCCTCATGCTTCTCAATGCGCAGACAGCCTTTGTCTTCGCCGTTTTTCCCGTCGACGGCCCGCTCGTCCTTCGTGCCCTCTGCGCCGCATGGCTATGGCATGCCGTCAAGAAATGTCGCAACATACTTACCAACTAATCTATGATATACCTCGTAGGGCTATCCCGCCATTCTCATCTTGTCACAATAGAAGCGGGATAACCCTATACGTAGCAATTATCTTTATCTCTCCCAATCCATAATGGCATCCCAGTCAGACAGGATGCCCATAATCTAATACAATGAACACCGAGGGGGCCTCGCCAGCAGTCCACACCAAGTAGGAGGAAAGCGGCGGGTGGCCCCTCGCTTTGTGTAGTGGGACAGGAGATAGAACGCCGAAGCCCCTCTCCAACTCTCCCCAAGGGGAGAGGGCAACCGCAGCTCTGGACTATGTAAACGCAACTCCGTTAGAGTTGTCGGGGGTGCGTACCAGCCAACATAGAAGCCCCATCCCAGCCTTCCCCAAGGGGAAGGAGCCACATCAAACGCCCTTAAACACAGCAAGTATGGACTCCCGCCCCTTGGGGAGGGTTGGGGAGGGGCTTCCCATGGCTATCAATCTCCTTCCCCTTGGGAGGGCACTGAAAAACTAAAACCCACGATCAAATTGAAAGTTGATGACGGAGAAACAGCTGTTTTACCCTTTATTATCTGTCTATTTTAGCCTTATTTTAGGCGATTTGCAGAAAGAGAAGTTACAAATCGTAAGCATTTTCCGTTTTGGTCATAAAAAAAGGGGACTTTTTCAGTGCCCTCCCAAGGGAGGGCCGGGGAGGGGCCACCCATCTGCAGCGGCAGCTCTGTAGGAGTTGCGATTACACAGCCCAGGGTTGCGGGCATGGCCCGCTACCCTGGGTAGCTGCCCCACTAATATTGCTACTCTGTAAGAGTTGCGTTTAGCCG
>UMGV01007226.1_pt1 | contig 18928 bp, 16 predicted proteins | sample 1965361 | NCBI WGS metagenome assembly UMGV01 (sample SAMEA4836081, study PRJEB28245) | human gut metagenome | biome: gut microbiome; material: fecal sample | place: Denmark | collected 2008
TAACCTAGGCAAATCCGTGTATTCCGAGGCGCTGATAATCGTCGAGCACGTGGACAAGATCTATAATTTCGGCAAGCTCGAGGCGATGGGCAAGACGAGCATCACCGTGGCCGTGACCATGGGGCGCTTCATGAAGCTGCCGCCCTCGCTGCAAAAGCTGCTGCTGACTCCCCCCGACGAATTCAGCGTGAGCCTCATAAACGAATACTCCGCAGTCTGCACGGACATGGTCCTGAAGGGCGACGCGGCCTTCGGCATGGTATACGGCGAGTGCGACACCAGGAAGCTCAACGTTACCGAGCTGGAGAACGTGCAGCAGGTGTTCATCGTCAACAAGAGCCACCCCTTTGCGAAGAAGGGGAAGATCTCCATACGCGAGCTGGACAACGTCCCGCTGCTGATGCCCGAGATCAAGACCGTGCCCGGCACGGCGATAGCGGAGGAATTTGCAAGGCACAACATCAGGCTGAACCTCGCCTACGTCTGCATGGTCCCGCACCAGGCGATAGACATCGTCAAGAAAAACGAAAACCTCGTGGCCAGGACGCTGCAATCGGACATAACCGAGGCGGACCTGGACCAGATCTGCGTCCTGGACCTCGTCGACTACGACTTCACCATGCCCTTTTCCCTGATAACCAAGAAGGGCCGCAAGCTGAGCGTGCACGAGCAGCTCTTCAAGCATCTGATGCTCGACTGCTACCGCCAGCCGTAAGGCCGGAAACAAAAAATCGCCCCGCGGCGGAACACTCCGCCGCGGGGCGATTTGTTTTTTGTCGGATCAGCTAAGAAAAAATTGTTATAGCCGGGCCCGTCTGATATAATATTGCCATATTGAAAGGACGGTGCCGCGATGAGATCAAAGACGCTCTACACCGTGATAGTCGCCGACGACGAGGACGAGCTGCGCGAGGCGGTGTGCTCCATGATCCCCTGGGAGGAGTACGGCTTCAAGCTCGTGGGCAGCGCCAGCAACGGGCTGGACGCGCTGCAGCTCGTGGAAAAGCTGGAGCCGGACCTGCTGCTCACCGACATACGCATGCCCTTCATCTCGGGCATCGAGCTCGCCCGGCAGGTGCGCGAGGTGCGCCCCGCGACGAACATAGCCTTCCTGAGCGGCTACGACGACTTTGAGTACGCCAAGCAGGCGATACAGTACAACATCATCAGCTACATGCTCAAGCCCCTGACCATGGAGGGCCTGGGCGCGGAGCTGCGCAACATCCACCAGAAGATAGACGCGCAGTTCGCCATGTTCCGCCAGGCCCCGCCGCGCGCGGACGGCCCGGACCTGCGCGCGGCCATGCTCATGCCGCTGGTGCTCGACGACTTCGCCGACCCGGAGGGCGACGCGCACTCGGAGGCCTACGCCCGCCAGTGCGGACTGCTGCGCGACAAGAGCGACCGCCCCTGCTACACCGTCATGGTCTCCACCCTCCTGGGCGAGGACGGCGCCAACCGCACGGCCCCGGCCTTCGTGACCTCCGTGGACAGGCTGGCCTCGAAATACCTGCGCAGCGTCAGCTTCTTCGCCTCGGGCAAGGTCATAACCGTGCTGCTGGGCAACCCCTCGGACTTCGACGAGTATCTGCACATCCTCGCCGACGAGCTGCCGCAGATGGCCGACCGCGTGCTGGGCCGGCGCTGCCGCATCGGCGTCAGCCGCATGGTCCGCAGCCTGAGCGAGCTGCACGGGGCCTATCGCGAGGCCATGGAGGCGCTCAGGCAGGGCGACCGCAGCGAGGGCGGCGCGCAGTTCATAAGCGACCTCGCCCCCGCCGTCAAGGGCGGGAACCTCCTGTGCAAGCGGGCGCTGGAGACCATCGACCAGAACTACATGGACGCCGGGCTCTCCCTCGTCTCGCTCAGCGGGATGCTGGACGTCAGCCCCAACCACCTGAGCGCATGCATAAAGAAATACGCGGGCGAGACCTTCATCAACATACTCATCCGCAAGCGCATGGAGGCCGCGCAGGAGCTGCTCGCCTCCTCCTCGCTGAAGGTGCAGGAGATCTCCCGGCGCTGCGGCTATACGGACCAGCACTACTTTTCCTACTGCTTCAAAAAATACTGCGGCGAGTCGCCCAACGCCATGCGGCGCAGGCTGGACTCCGGAAGGGCGGGTGAGGGCGCGTGAGGGACAGAGCGCCCCGCACGAAGCTGCGCATAACCAGCATACTCGTGACCATGGTCGTGGGCACGGTGGCGGTCATACTCATCTGCTGCATAGCCCTGTTCCTGGACCGCTACCGCAGCGCCATGGTGCAGAGCGCCCAGACCAGCAGCGCCCAGGCCGTGTCCCAGGTGTCGAACACCGTCGGCAGCTATCTTAGCGACATGGACCAGGCCATGAGGCTGGTGGAGCAGTCCGTCTCCGAGAGCGGGGAGAGCCGCGACCGGCTGCTGGCCGCGTTTTTGAAGTTCCGCCCCGACGTCGTGGCCGTCACGAGCTATTCCGCGGACGGCGAGCTGCTCGACTGCTGGTCGCCGGACCGCGAGCCCAAGGAGAACATCCTGCAAAACCTCTCCTTCGACCTCGACATGGCCCGCGCCACCGGCGGCTCCTTCATGACGGCGCCGCATGTGGAGACGATATTCGAGGGCTACTACCCCTGGGTCGTCACGATGACGGCCCCGCTCGAGGGCGGGGGCGAGGCCGCCTGGGTCTCGCTGGACCTGAGCTTCTCGGGCATCTCCAGCTACATAAAGAACGTCAGCATAGGCCAGCGCGGCTACTGCTTCCTGATGGACGACGCCGGCAACATCATCTACCACCCCCAGCAGCAGCTCATCTACGCCGGGCTCAAGAGCGAGGACACGGAGGCGCTGGCGGCGCTGGAGGACGGGGCCTACGCGGACGACACGGTCATCTACTCCGTGGCCAGCGTGGGCGAGAGCGGCTGGCGCGCCGTGGGCGTGAGCTATGTTGACGAGCTGGTGAACCGCAACGTGAACGACATGATCCGCCTCTCCTTATGGCTGGCGGTCGTGGTGCTGGCCGTCGCCGTGCTGACGAGCTGGCTGCTCTCGCGGCTCATCGGCAAGCCCCTGCGCGGCCTGGCCTCGGCCATGGAGAGCTTCGAGTCCGACGCCGACCACTTCACCTACCGCCCCGTCGGCGGCACGCGCGAGGTGCAGGAGCTCTCGGACTCCTTCGAGCACATGGTGCTGCGCATACAGGAGCTGATGACCACCGTGCGCGAGGAGGAGGTCAACCTCCGCAAGACGGAGCTCAAGGCCCTGCAGGCGCAGATAAACCCGCACTTCCTCTACAACACGCTCGACTCCATCGCCTGGATGTGCGAGCAGGGCCGCAACGCGGACGCCGTCAAGATGGTGCACGCCCTCGCGCGGCTCTTCCGCATCAGCATCAGCCGCGGCCACGAGCTCATACCCATCGCCAAGGAGCTAGAGCACGCCGAGAGCTACCTGCAGATCCAGATGTACCGCTACAAGAACCAGTTCACCTACACCTTCGACGTGGACCCGGACTGCCTGGGCTACTACTGCAACAAGATAACCCTCCAGCCCATCATAGAGAACTCCATCAACCACGGCCTGGACCTCATGGTGGACGAGGGCCGCATCGACGTGCGCGTCCGCTTCGACGGGGACGACATCGTGTTCTCCGTGCAGGACAACGGAGTCGGCATGAGCCCGGAGCAGCTGGAGGCCATCATGCAGCACGGCCCCACGGACCGCACCGGCATAGGCATCAAGAACGTCAACGACAGGCTGAAGATATACTTCGGCCGCAGCTACGGGCTGAGCATCACCAGCGAGCCGGACGTCGGCACCTGCGTGGAGATACGCATGCCCAGGATTCGGGAGGGCGACTATGAAACGAAGTAGACTAGCCGCCGTCTGCGTGCTTATCTCGGCGCTGCTGCTGGGCGGCTGCGGCGCCACCGCCGCTACGGAGCAGCACACCGTGGCGCTCGTGGCCAAGTCCACGCAGACGGAGTTCTGGCTCTCGGTGTTTGCCGGGGCCGAGGCCGCCGCCACGGAGTACAACCTCAAGCTCACCATAACCGGCCCCGAGACCGAGGAGGACTACGAGGCCCAGAACCGCATGGTCGCCGACGCCGTGGCCGCCGGGGCCGAGGCGCTGGTGTTCTCCGCCATCGACTATGAGAACAACGCCTCCGCCATCGACGACGCGGCCCGCGCGGGCGTGAAGATAGTCGCCATAGACAGCTCCGTCGCCTCCGAAATGGTCAGCACCTACATCGGCACGGACAACTACGCCGCGGGCCGCATGGCCGCGCAGGCCGCGCTCGAGCGCGTGGAGGGCGAGCTCACCGTGGGCATCGTGAACTACGACATCAGCAGCGCCAACGGCCAGGAGCGCGAGCACGGCGCCGTGGACCTGCTGCAAGAGAGCGGCCGCGCCGAAGTCGCGGCAGTAATAAACACCCTCGCCGAGGCCGGGCAGGCGAAGGAGGACACCGAGGCCATGCTCGCCGAGCACCCGGAGATAAACGTCCTGCTCGCCTTCAACGAGCCCACCAGCGTCGGCGCCGCCGAGGCCGTGAGCGCGCTCGGCCTCTCCGAGAGCGTGTTCCTCGTCGGCTTCGACTCCAACGTCGTCACCGTGGACGGGCTGCAGGAGGGCAGCGTGGACGCGCTCGTCGTGCAGAACCCCTACGCCATGGGCTACCTCGGCGTGGAGAGCGCCTATAAGCTCCTCGCCGGCCAGGGAGACTCCCTCGAAAAGACCGTGGACACTTCTACACAGGTGGTGGATAGGGAAAACATTTTTACCATGGACAGTCAGAAAGCCCTGTTCGCCTTCGAGCAGTGAAAAACTCAACATGTTGAACAAAATGGCATGCTCCGATTTAATTAAATTGTCGTATTCAAATAAAATTCTAACTTCCTTTCGGTGATATTTAACCTTGTTTTCGCTGGCAGATTTTAATAGAATTGTAACACCGGGCGGGATAAGAGGAGTCCCGCCAATACCGAAAATGAAAAAGGAGAATTGCCATGAAGAAAATACTTGCACTGCTTCTCGCGCTTGTCATGATCTTTGCGCTCGCCGCCTGCGGCGAGGCCAGCACCGACACCTCCAATCCGCCTGCCGACGGCGACACCCCGGCCAGCGAGGCTCCCGCCGATGACGGCGGCGCAGCCACCGTTGCCAACAAGGATAAGCCCCTTGTCTGGTTCAACCGTCAGCCCTCCAACAGCACCACCGGTGAGCTCGACATGGCCGCTCTGACCTTCAACGAGAACACCTACTACGTCGGCTTCGACGCCAACCAGGGCGCCGAGCTGCAGGGCACCATGATCCTTGACTACATAAAGGCCAACATCGAGGGCCTCGACCGCAATGGCGACGGCATCATCGGCTACGTCCTCGCCGTCGGCGACATCGGCCACAACGACTCCATCGCCCGTACCCGCGGCGTCCGCAGCGCTCTCGGCACCGCCGTTGAGGTCGACGGCGTCATCGACAGCACCCCCGTCGGCACCAACATCGACGGCACCTCCACCTACGTCAAGGACGGCACCCTCGAGATAGACGGCACCACCTACATCGTCCGTGAGCTCGCCTCTCAGGAGATGAAGAACTCCGCCGGCGCCACCTGGGACGCCGCCACCGCCGGCAACGCCATCGGCACCTGGGCCTCCTCCTTCGGCGATCAGATCGACATCGTCGCCTCCAACAACGACGGCATGGGCATGAGCATGTTCCTCGCCTGGTCCAAGGCTGAGGGCGTCCCCACCTTCGGCTACGACGCCAACTCCGACGCCGTCGCCGCCATCGCTGAGGGCTACGGCGGCACCATCAGCCAGCACGCCGACGTGCAGGCCTACCTGACCCTCCGCGTCCTGCGCAACGCCCTTGACGGCGTGGACATCGACACCGGCATAGGCACCGCCGACGACGCCGGCAACGTCCTGAGCTCCGACGTCTTCTACTACGACGAGGCCTCCCGCAGCTACTACGCCCTGAACGTGGCCGTGACCGCGGACAACTACGAGGACTTCCTGGATTCCACCGTCACCTATGCGCCCGTCTCCAACCAGCTCGACGCCACCGCTCACCCGACCAAGAACGTCTGGCTGAACATCTACAACTCCGCCGATAACTTCCTCGGCTCCACCTATCAGCCGCTGCTGCAGAAGTACGACGATCTGCTGAACCTGAACGTCGAGTACATCGCCGGCGACGGCCAGACCGAGTCCAACATCACCAACCGTCTGGGCAACCCCGACATGTACGACGCCTTCGCCATCAACATGGTCAAGACCGACAACGCCGCCTCCTACACCGGCATTCTCAGCCAGTGAGCAGGCTGCACAGACACAGTGTAAGCTAACTTAAACCTTTGCTATTAGGGAGAAATAACTTCTCCCTAATAGCAATTTGTAATGAAAATCCGGCAGAATCAGGTTTTCGCTGAAACTGCAAATTTGCAAAACGGGAGTTAACAAGAATGGCAGATGCGAAAAATGATATCGTCCTGTCAATACGCGGCATGAGCAAGTCCTTCGGCCGCAACCGCGTGCTTGACCACATAGATCTGGACGTCAGGCGCGGGACTGTCATGGGCCTTATGGGCGAAAACGGCGCCGGCAAGTCGACGATGATGAAGTGTCTTTTCGGCACCTACCAGAAGGACGAGGGGAAGATCTTTCTAAACGGCAAGGAGATCAGCTTTTCCGGCCCCAAGGATGCGCTGGAGAACGGCATCGCCATGGTCCACCAGGAGCTCAACCAGTGCCTGGAGCGGAACGTGACGGACAACCTGTTCCTCGGCCGCTACCCGACCAACGCCATGGGCGTCGTCGACGAGGGCGGAATGAAAAAGAAGGCTTCCGAGCTTTTCCGTAAGCTCGGCATGACCGTGAACCTGAACCAGCCGATGCGGAACATGTCCGTTTCCCAGCGGCAGATGTGCGAGATAGCCAAGGCCATCTCCTACAACTCTCAGGTCATCGTCCTGGACGAGCCCACCTCCTCCCTCACCGTGCAGGAGGTCGAAAAACTCTTTGAAATGATGCGGATGCTGCGCGATCAGGGCATCTCGCTTATATATATCTCTCACAAGATGGATGAGATATTCGAGATCTGCGACGAGATCTCGGTCCTGCGCGACGGCAAGCTCGTCATGACCAAGCGCGCCGAGGACACGAACATGAACGAGCTCATCGCCGCCATGGTCGGCCGCTCGCTCGAGAGCCGCTTCCCGCCCGTGGACAACACGCCGGGGGAGACCATCCTCTCCGTGCAGCACCTCTCCACGAAGTACGCGCCCTATCTGCAGGACGTGAGCTTCGACGTGCGCGAGGGCGAGATCTTCGGCCTCTACGGCCTGGTCGGCGCGGGCAGGACGGAGCTCCTCGAGACGATCTTCGGCGTGCGCACCAGGGCCGCCGGACGCGTGTACTTCAAGGGCAGGCTCATGAACTTCACCAACGCCAGGGAGGCCATCGAGCACGGCTTCGCCATGATAACCGAGGAGCGCAAGGCCAACGGCCTCTTCCTCAAGTGCGACCTCACCTTCAACACGACGATAGCCAACCTCAATCAGTACAAGTCCGGCCCGGCGCTGTCCAATCCCAAGATGGTCAAGGCCACGAACAAGGAGATCAAGGTCATGCGCACCAAGTGCATGGGCCCGGACGACATGATAACCAGCCTCTCCGGCGGCAACCAGCAGAAGGTCATCTTCGGCAAGTGGCTCGAGCGCGAGCCGCAGGTCTTCATGATGGACGAGCCGACCCGCGGCATCGACGTCGGCGCCAAGTACGAGATCTATGAGCTCATAATCCAGATGGCCAAGGCCGGCAAGACGATAATAGTCGTCTCTTCCGAAATGCCCGAGATCCTCGGCATCACGAACCGCATAGGCGTCATGAGCAACGGACACCTCTCCGGCATCGTGAACACCAAGGAGACGGATCAGGAAGAGCTTTTGAGACTCAGCGCAAAATACCTGTAAGGTAGGAGAAGCACATATGGTAGCAGAAAAATCAAAGATCCTGACGGCTGAGCAGGAGGCTCAGCTGCTCGCTCCGATCGACGAGCATGTGGGCGCCATACAGGAAAAGATAAACGCCCTGCGCGTGGACGGCACCGACAAGGTCCTGGACATCCAGAACAGCCTTGAGAACCTCAAGCGCGACCGCATCTACACGGCCGAGGAGAAGCAGAAGCGAGCCGCCGAGCTCAAAAAGCAGCTCGCCGCGGCCAAGGAGGTCGAGGCCAAGAACAAGGCCGAGGTCTCCAAGCTCATCGCCGAGGCCGAGAGCTACCTCAAGGCCAACTACGGCGCCTATTACCAGGCCGTGGTCGCCAGCTGCGCCGAGGAGAACGTCAAGGCCCAGGAGAACTACAAAGAGGCCGTCGAGCAGCTGCACAAGGAGCACCAGGAGACGGTGTCCAAGCTCTCCGATCAGCAGGAGCTCAAGGACGAGAAATACGTCCACAAGAACCGCCTCTTCGACGCGAAGATGAACCTGCTCAAGGAAAAGCAGGAGATAAAGGACCGGCGCCACGCCGCCTTCGACCACAAGTACCACCTCATCGACCTGCTGCGCATGTCGAAGTTCACCTATGGTGAAAAGACGGCCCAGTCCTGGGAGAACTACCGCTACACCTTCAACCGGCGCGACTTCTTCCTGCGCAACGGCCTGTACATAGCCATAGTAATCATCTTCATCGCGCTGTGCATAGTCACGCCCATCGTGAAGGGTGTGCCCCTGCTCACGCTCAACAACGTGCTGAACATCCTGTCCCAGGCCTCGCCGCGCATGTTCCTGGCCCTGGGCGTCGCGGGACTCATACTGCTGGCCGGCACGGACCTGTCCATAGGCCGTATGGTCGGCATGGGCATGACCGCGGCCACCATAATCATGCACAACGGCCCCAACACCGGCTCCGTGTTCGGCAAGGTCTTCGACTTCACCGGCATGCCTCTGCTCGGCCGCGTGTTCTTCGCGCTCATCGTCTGCATCGTGCTGTGCACCATCTTCACCACGATAGCCGGCTTCTTCACCGCCAAGTTCAAGATGCACCCCTTCATCTCGACCATGGCCAACATGCTCGTCATCTTCGGCCTCGTCACCTACTCGACCAAGGGCGTGTCCTTCGGCGGCATCGACAGCACCATCCCCTCCATGATCATCCCCAAACTGGGCAAGTTCCCGACCATCATACTCTGGGCGGCGGCGGCCGTTATCGTCGTCTGGTTTATCTGGAACAAGACCACCTTCGGCAAGAACCTGTACGCGGTCGGCGGCAACCCCGAGGCGGCCTCCGTCTCCGGCATCTCCGTCTTCAAGGTCACCGTCGGCGCCTTCATCATGGCCGGCGTGCTCTACGGCTTCGGCTCCTGGCTCGAGTGCATCCGCATGATCGGCTCCGGCTCCGCGGCTTACGGCCAGGGCTGGGAGATGGACGCCATCGCGGCCTGCGTCGTCGGCGGCATCTCCTTCACCGGCGGCATCGGCAAGATCTCCGGCGTCGTCGTCGGCGTGTTCATCTTCACCGCGCTGACCTACTCCCTGACCACGCTCGGCATAGACACGAACTTGCAGTTTGTGTTCTCCGGTATTATAATTCTTGTCGCGGTCATGCTGGACTGCCTGAAGTACGTCCAGAAGAAGTAATCACATAAAAACGCAGTAACCGCTGCAAAGCAGATGTGAGCGATCCGCCTTCTTTGCAGCGGTTTTATTATGCAAAAGAGGAGAGAATGAAGATGCAGAAACTGGGCGCCGTGCGCCGCGCTCTGGGCGCGGGCGAGCTGGACGGGACGCTGTCCCGGCTCAAATACGGCGAGATAAGCGGGGCCAGGGCCAAGGTGGCCCATGTGCTCGACGGGTTCGCCCGCAGCTTCGGCGATGACGAGGAGCGCCCCGTCGTGCTCTGCTCCGCGCCGGGCCGCACCGAGATCTGCGGCAACCACACGGACCACCAGCACGGCAGGGTGCTCGCCGGGGCCGTGGACCTCGACTTCCTGGCCTGCGCGGCGCCGAACGGCCTGAACAGGATAAGGTTCCAGTCCGAGGGCTGGCCCATGGTGGAGATAAGCCTCGACGAGCTGCTGCCCCGCACGGACGAGCGGGAGAGCACCGCCGCCCTCGTGCGCGGCATGGCCGGGCTCGTGAAGGAGCGCGGCTATGAGGTCGCGGGCTTCGACGCCTATGCCGTCTCCGAGGTGCTGCCCGGCTCGGGCCTGTCATCCTCGGCGGCCTGCGAGGTGCTGCTGGGCGTCATCGAGAACTGTCTGTTCTGCTCGGGCGAGCTCGACGCCGTCACCATCGCCCAGCTCGGCCAGAGGGCGGAGAACGTCTATTTCGGCAAGCCCAGCGGGCTCATGGACCAGACCGCGTCCTCCGTCGGTGGCGCGGTGGCCATAGACTTCGCGGACCCGGCGGAGCCGGTGGTGCGCAGCGTGGCCGTGGACCTCGAGAGCCTGGGCTATGCGCTGTGCATAATCGACTCCGGCGCCAGCCACGCGGCGCTGACGGGCGAGTATGCCTCCATCCCCGAGGAGATGGGCGCCGTGGCGGCCTATTTCGGCCGGAAGGTGCTCCGCGAGGTGGACGAGGCCGAGCTCCTGCGCGCCCTGCCGGAGCTCAGGCGCGCCGCGGGCGACCGCGCCGTGCTGAGGGCCATGCACTTCTTCGCGGACGACAGGAGGTCCGCCGAGGAGGCCGACGCGCTGGAGCGCGGCGACATCGACGCCTTCCTCGCGCTGGTGCGCGAGTCCGGCCGCTCCTCCTGGGAGCTGCTGCAGAACATAACGCCCACGGGCGCCGCAAAGGAACAGGCCATGGCCGTGGCGCTGGCCGTCGCGGAGCGCGCGCTCGCGGGGCGCGGCGCCTGCCGCGTACACGGCGGCGGCTTTGCCGGAACCATCCAGGCCTTCGTCCCGCTCGACGCGCTCGAGAGCTTCAGCGCCGAGGTGGAGGCCGCGCTCGGCCAAGGCAGCTGCCGCGCGCTGAGCATACGCCCCGTGGGCGGCACGGTGCTCTGGGAGTGAGAAAAAGAAAAAGCCTTACAGCAGACGCTGTAAGGCTTTTTGCCTGGCGCGGAAGGAGGGATTTGAACCCTCGCTCGGCTCAACACCGACTACTCCCTTAGCAGGGGAGCCCCTTCGGCCTCTTGGGTACTTCCGCAGGTCAAAGCTCACATATATTATCATAGGTTTTGCTTCTTGTCAAGGTTGACATGGCCTCTGAAATGGACTATTATTTTAGAGTTATGAAGTACGACACTGTTATTTTTGATTTGGACGGCACGCTGCTGGACACGCTGGACGACCTGACGGACGGCGTGAACCACGCGCTGCGCGAATTCGGCTTCCCCGAGGCCACCCGTGACGAGATCCGGGCCCGGCTGGGCTACGGCTCGAACTATCTCATAGCCCAGAGCGTCCCCGGCGGCAGGGACTGCCCCGTGTACCAGCAGGTCTTTGACTGCTACTTCGCCTATTACCGGGCGCACAGCGCGGACAAGACCCGCCCGTATCCGGGAATTTTGGAGCTGCTCGAGGAGCTCAGGAATAAGGGCGTCCGCTGCGCCATAGTCTCGAACAAGCCCCACGCCGCGACGCAGGACCTGGCGGCGGAATATTTCAAGGGCCTCGTCGAGACCGCGGTGGGCGACCAGCCCGGCGTGGTGGAGCGCAAGCCCGCGCCGGACACCGTGCTCGCCGCCATGCGCGAGCTGGGCGGCACGCCGGAGCGGAGCGTCTACGTCGGCGACTCCGAGGTGGACATCCAGACCGCCAAAAACGCGGGAATACACTGCATCTCCGTGGACTGGGGCTTCCGCACCCACGAGCAGCTCGTGGGCTTTGGTGCGGAGGAGATAGTCTCCGGCGCCGCGGAACTTTTAAAGAGCCTCAGCTGACTCTAATTCGGGAGTGATCTCAGCCATGTCAGATATCGGCTGGATAATCGTCATCACAGCAGTGGCCGGAGTGGGCGGCACCGGCCTCGGCGGCGCGGTGGGCGCGCTGCTCAAGCGCGACTCGAGCCGCATCGTCAGCCTGCTGCTGGCCTTCGCCGGCGGCATCATGACCGGCGTCGTATGTTTCGACATGATCTCCGGCGCGCTCGAGCCCGACGGCGCGACAGAGCCGGTGAACGTGTTCTTCGTCGTCGCGGGCGTACTGTTCGGCTACGTCGTCATCTGGCTGCTCAACCTCTGGATCGACAAAAAGACGAACCACGAGATCGCCCACATCGACGCCGACCACCCCAAGACCGCCGACGACCTGGACGAGCTCATCCACAGCGACCACTACGTCCGGCACGAGACCTGCTCCGAGGACGGCGGCCCGGCCTCGAAGTATCAGCTCTTCATCGCGGGCGTGGTCATGGCCTGCGCCATCGCGCTGCACAACATGCCCGAGGGCATGGTCATCGGCGCGTCCTACGCGGGCAACCTGGAAGCCGGCTTCCTCGGCGGCTCCGGCCTCATCATGGCCGTCATAATCGGCCTGCACAACATCCCTGAGGGCATGGCCGTCTCCGTGCCGCTCATCACCGGCGGCTCCAAGCGGCTGAAGGCCATAGTCATCACGGCCCTTTCCGGTGCGCCCACGATAATCGGCGCGGTGGTGGGCTTCTGCCTCGGTACGCTCTCGCCCATGTGGCTGTCGCTCTCGCTGAGCTTTGCCGCGGGCGCGATGTTCTATGTCGTCTTCGGCGAGCTGCTGCCCGAGGCCATACTCATGTGGCGCTCCAAGCTCCCGGCCTTCGCCACCGTGGTCGGCGTGCTGGTGGGCCTGATACTTATTTACATATGACGCGCAAATTTTGCTTGACAAAGCCGGAAAATCGGATATAATAGCTTTTGCGCATAGCGGGATTGTGTAAAGGTAGCACAGCGGACTCTGACTCCGTATGTGAGGGTTCGAATCCTTCTCCCGCTGCCAGCGGGCGGTCCCGAAAGGGCCGCCCGCCTTTTGTTTTTTGTCCGAATGGAGGAAATATGAAGAAGATCGCTGCCATTTTGATAGCCCTGACGCTCCTGAGCCTGCCCCTGGCCGGCTGCGGGGCTCAGGCCGAGCCGGAGACGGAGGGCATCTCCGTCGTCGCCACGGTCTTTGCGCCCTACGACTTCGCCCGCCAGCTCGTGGGCGACCGGGGCGAGGTCACGCTCCTGCTGCCCCCCGGCAGCGAGACGCACTCCTACGAGCCCTCGCCCAAGGACATCATCGAGATACAAAACTGCGACGTGTTCATCTACGTCGGCGGCGTGTCCGACGCCTGGGTCGCGGACGTGCTCGAGTCCGTCGGCGACGGCGTGCGCACCGTGACGCTCATGGACTGCGTGGAGCTGCTCGAGGAGGAGCACGTCGAGGGCATGGAGGTCGACGAGGAGGAGCACGACGACGGCGGGGTGGAGTACGACGAGCACGTCTGGACCAGCCCGCGCAACGCCAAGCTCATCTGCGAGAAGATAGCCGCGGCGCTCAGCGAGGCGGACCCCGAGGGCGAGGCCGAGTACAACGCCGCGCTCGAGAGCTACTGCGCCGAGCTCGACGAGCTGGACGCGGCCTTCACCGACGTGGTCGCAAACGGCGTGAGGAACACCATCGTCTTCGGCGACCGCTTCCCGCTGCTGTACTTTGCCAAGGCCTACGGCCTGGAGTACTACGCCGCCTGGCCCGGCTGCGCGGACGAGGCGGAGCCCTCCGCGGCCACGGTGGCCTTCCTTATAGATAAGGTGAACGAGGAGCACATCCCCGTCGTGTTCCACATCGAGCTCTCGAACGAGGACATGGCGGACACAATATGCGAGGCCACGGGCGCGGAGAAACTGCTCTTCTCCGCCTGCCACAACGTCACAAGGGCGCAGTTCGAGGAGGGCGTCACCTACCTCGACCTCATGCGGCAGAACGTGGACGCGCTGAGGGAGGCGCTCAGCTGATGGCGCTAATAACCTGCAAGGACCTCTCCTTCGCCTACGGGGGCGACACGGTGCTCCGCGGCGTGAACTTCGCCGTGAACGCGGGGGACTACCTCTGCGTCGTCGGCGAGAACGGCTCCGGCAAGTCCACGCTAATGAAGGGCCTCCTCGGCCTAAAGGAGCCGGAGACCGGCACCATCGAGTACGGCGACGGCCTCAAGCGCAGCGAGATAGGCTATCTGCCCCAGCAGACGGCGCTGCAGCGGGATTTCCCGGCCTCGGTGTTCGAGGTCGTGCTCTCCGGGCGGCTCAACAGCCTCGGCCGGCGGTTTTTCTACTCAAAGGAGGACAAGCGCGAGGCCGAGCACAACCTGGAGCGCATGGGCATGCTCGAGTTCAAGGGCCGCTGCTATCAGGAGCTCTCCGGCGGCCAGCAGCAGCGCGTGCTGCTCGCCCGCGCCCTGTGCGCCACCAGCAAGCTGCTGCTCCTCGACGAGCCCGTCGCGGGCCTCGACCCGGTGGCGACGGGGGAGATGTACAACCTCCTCAAGCTCATCAACCTCTGCGACGGCGTCACCGTCATCATGGTCTCGCACGACGTCGCGGCGGCGGAGCGCTACGCCACGCATATCTTGCAGCTCGGCCACTCGCAGCTCTATTTCGGCACCGTCGCGGGCTATCACGGCAGCGAGGCGGAGCTCAAGCTGAGGGGAGGCGGCTGCAAATGATACTGCTCGAAATGCTCTCCTACCCGTTTCTGGTGCGGGCCTTCCTCGTGGGCGTGCTGGTGTCGCTTTGCGCGGCGCTGCTCGGCACCTCGCTGGTGCTCAAGCGCTACTCGATGATAGGCGACGGCCTCTCGCACGTCGGCTTCGGCGCGCTGGCGATAGCCTCGGCGCTGGGAGTCGCCCCGCTGGCCGTGGCCGTGCCCGTGGTCGTTGTCGCCGCCGTGCTGCTGCTGCGCGTGTCGCAGTCCGGCAGGGTCAGGGGCGACGCCGCCATCGCGCTCATCTCCAGCGGCGCGCTCGCCGTCGGCGTCCTGGTCATCTCGCTCACCAGCGGGGTGAACACCAACGTCTCAAACTACATGTTCGGCAGCATCCTCACCATCTCGGGCTCGGACGCGGTGCTCAGCGTCATCCTCTGCGCCGCGGTGCTCGTGGTGTTCACGCTCTTCTACCCGCGCATCTTCGCCGTCACCTTTGACGAGACCTTCGCCCGCGCCACGGGCACGAAGGCCGAGGGCTACAACATGCTCCTCGCCATACTCACGGCCATCACCGTCGTGCTCGGCATGCGCATGATGGGCGCACTGCTCATCTCCAGCCTCATCATCTTCCCGGCGCTCTCCGCCATGCGCGTTTTCAGGAGCTTCCGCTCCGTCACCGTCTGCTCCGCAGTGCTCTCCGTGGTCTGCTTCACGCTGGGCATGACCCTCTCCTACGCGCTCGAGACCCCCAGCGGCGCCAGCGTAGTGGCGGTGAATATCATCGCCTTCGCCCTCTTCGCCCTGGCCGGAAAGCTGCTGCGGAGATAGCCTGATAGCCAAGTTGCACAACACAAAGTCCGAACGCGTCCGAAAATATCCAGTTTCGGGCGCGTTATTCATTTAGATTTGAATAATTTTGGGCCGTTTCTGGTCAACAATCGAGTTTTTCGCATAAAATTGCAATTTTTCAGTTGACAAAGGGAGGCGGCTGGTGTATTATTGTCGACGTTATCAAACCGGCGGAAAGCCGGAACATGGAAAAGAGGAAATGAAATGAAAAAGATACTTGCTCTTGTGCTTGCGCTCTTCATGGTCTTTGCGCTTGCCGCCTGCGGCGAGGCCGCGTCCGACCCGACCGACGCTCCCGAGTCCGAGGCTCCCGCGAGCGAGGCTCCCGCGAGCGAGGCCCCCGCTTCCGAGGCCCCCGCTTCCGAGGCTCCCGAGGGAGACGGAACTTTCACCACCATCGTTGAGGGCAAGCTCACCATGAGCACCAACGCCCAGTTCCCGCCCTATGAGATGACCACCGACGACGGCGGCTTCGAGGGCATCGACGTTGAGATCGCCACCGCCATTGCCGAGAAGCTGGGCCTCGAGCTCGACATCCTCGACATGGACTTTGACAGCGCGCTGCTGGCCGTCCAGCAGGGCAAGAGCGACATCGTCATGGCCGGCGTGACCGTCAATGAGGACCGCCAGCTCGTCATGGACTTCACCGACAGCTACGCCACCGGCGTGCAGGTCATCATCGTGAAGGAAGGCAGCGACGTCACCATTGACAACATGGGCGAGGGCCTCATCGGCACTCAGCGCGGCACCACCGGCAACATCTACTGCACCGACGACTACGGCGAGGAGCATGTCATGGCTTACGACGACGGCTTCACCGCTGTCCAGGCCCTCATGAACGGCCAGGTCGACTGCGTCGTCATCGACAACGCTCCTGCTCAGGAGTTTGTCAAGAACAACGCCGGCCTCACCATCCTTGACACCGAGTATGCCAACGAGGATTACGCCATCGGCCTGAACAAGGGCAACACCGCCCTGCTCGACGCCATCAACACCGCGCTCAACGAGCTGATCTCCGACGGCACCGTCCAGACCATCATCGACAAGTACATACCCGCCGAGTGATCTGACGGAAAGCAAATAACAAACTCCAAAAGGGCGGCCAACAGCCGCCCTTTTGTCCGCGAAACGAGAAAATCTGAGGAAAGAGAGAGGTGGGCGCCGTGAGCATGGCTGAGGCCTATGAGCTTTGGAAGGCCATGAGCATTGCCGGAGAGGATCTGACCTTCTGGCAGAACTTCTATGTAAAATTTTATCAGGCCTTCATCGAGGCCGACCGCTGGAAGCAGTACCTCGAGGGCATGGGTACAACGCTGTACGTAACGGTGATCGCCATACTCATAGGCATCGTCCTGGGCGTCATCGTGGCCTCCATCCGCACGGCGCACGACCAGCAGCGCAGGAAGAAAAACATCATCCTGGGCATCCTCAACTTCATCTGCAAGGTGTACGTGACCGTCATACGCGGCACGCCTATGATGGTCCAGCTCATGATAATGGGCTTTGTCATCTTCAAGAGCAGCCGCAACTTCACCATGGTCGGCGCGCTGGGCCTGGGCCTCAACTCCGGAGCCTACGTCGCGGAGATCATCAGGGGCGGGCTCATGTCGCTGGACCAGGGCCAGTCCGAGGCCGGCCGCAGCCTGGGCCTCGGCTACCTCGACACCATGCGCTTCATCGTCGTGCCCCAGGCGTTCAAGGCCGTGCTGCCCGCCCTGGGCAACGAGTTCATCATCCTGTTGAAGGACACCTCGCTCCTGACCGTCATCGGCGGCAAGGAGCTGGTGCACGCGGCGGAGGGCATCATGAACCGCACCTGGGAGCAGATGTACCCCCTGGTGGGCATCTCCTGCCTGTATTTGATAATGGTAATGATACTGTCCTGGCTCCAGGGCAAGCTTGAGAGGAGGCTGAGGCAGAGTGAGCGGTGACGTCATCATCCGCGTCGAGAACGTGAAGAAATACTATAACGACGGCAAGGTCAAGGCTCTCGACGGCGTCAGCACCGAGATCCGCCGCGGCGAAGTCGTGGTCATCATCGGCCCCTCCGGCGGCGGCAAGAGCACGCTCCTGCGCTCGCTGAACCTCCTTGAGGAGCCCACCGAGGGCAAGATATACTTCGAGGGCGAGAACATAACCGACCCGAAGATCGACATAGACCTGCACCGTCAGAAGATGGGCATGGTGTTCCAGCACTTCAACCTGTTCCCGCACATGACCATCCTGCACAACATGACTCTGGCGCCCATGCGTGTGCTCAAGCGCTCAAAGCAGGAGGCCGAGGCCAAGGCCATGGAGCTCCTGACCCGCGTCGGGCTGCAGGACAAGGCCGACAACTATCCGCAGCAGCTCTCCGGCGGCCAGAAGCAGCGTGTGGCCATCGTCAGGGCCCTGTGCATGGACCCGGAGGTCATGCTCTTCGACGAGCCCACCAGCGCCCTCGACCCCGAGATGGTCGGCGAGGTGCTGGACGTCATGAAGACGCTCGCCAAGGACGGCATGACCATGGTCGTCGTCACCCACGAGATGGGCTTCGCCCGCGAGGTCGGCAGCCGTGTGCTGTTCCTTGCGGACGGCAAGCTGGTCGAGGAGGGCACTCCGAGAGATATCTTTGAAAATCCCCAGAGCCCCAGACTCAAGGACTTCCTCAGCAAGGTGCTCAAGTGAGCCTGATATGCAGAAAATTAGCACTCGAGTTTTTCGAGTGCTAATTTTAATAGTTTGTTCATAATTTGTTCATGCATTGTTAAAATCTGTACTGTATTTTTATATACGTAAACAGACAGAGTTAGTGAATAGCTCAACGAGGTTTACACAAACTACTACAACGTATATTAACACATGGAGGTTTTGATCATGTTTGAACTTATGCCTTATGCCACTCGCCGCAACATTATGAACCCGTTCACTTTCTTCGACAACGACTTCTGGGGCACTGCCGGAGAGATAAAGACCGACATCACCGACACCGGCGACGCCTTCAAGCTGGAGGCCGACCTGCCGGGCTTCAAGAAGGACGACATCAAGATCGACCTTGAGAACGACCGTCTGACCATCTCCGCTGAGCGCAAGGACGAGCACGAAGAGAAGGGCAAGAACGGCTACATCCGCCGCGAGCGCAGCTACGGCTCCTTCAGCAGGAGCTTCGATGTCTCCGGCATCGACACCTCGGCCATCAGCGCCTCGTACACCGACGGCGTCCTGACCCTGAACCTGCCCAAGAGGCCTGAGCTGGTCCCTGAAAACAGGAAGATCACCATCGAGTAATCGCAAAACAAAAAACGCCGCCACAACTGTGGCGGCGTTTTTTTGTGCCGTCAGTTCCGTCGCTCGCGCCTCACGGCCGAGGCGTACAGCGCCGCGAGCAGGCTGAGCGCCGCGGCGGCAAAGATGTACCGCTCCGACCTCTGCCAGAACGCCGGAGCCAGCCCCGAGAGCAGCAGCTCCAGCGCGGGGCACAGCACCACGGCGGCGCAGGTCCAGATACG
>UMGV01073006.1_pt1 | contig 18923 bp, 24 predicted proteins | sample 1965361 | NCBI WGS metagenome assembly UMGV01 (sample SAMEA4836081, study PRJEB28245) | human gut metagenome | biome: gut microbiome; material: fecal sample | place: Denmark | collected 2008
CCAACTTTGTTAAATATTTCACACACTACACTACTTTAAATCACTAAATCGATTGTTAAATTATTCACACACTTTAGCACTTCAAAGCATTAAAGCGCTTATATGTGTAGTGACGGGCGTTGCATGATTAGCACACACTTTGCCACTTTAGAGCACTAAATCGATTGTTAATAATTCACACTTTACCACATTAAAGCACTAAAGCAATTTTTTATAAATTTAACAGTCAACATTTATCCATATAAATTGCAACAAAATTGCATGGTATTATTTCTAATGTATGTTATAATATAATTGTAAAGAGGAAAGGGAAATAAAGAAAAATCCCATTCTAAAACAAAATCCTAAAAAGCTATTATGCAAGTTGAATTGCATGTAAAAAGAAACATTCAACAGGGCCGCGCCACGCTATAATAAAAGATATGGACGCGTTATCAAGTAAAATGCGCTTGGAATTATGTAGATAGCATGGTATGCTACATAAGTACTAACAGCGCTGATTATCGTTATATATGGCCATGGCTTGTAAGGGAACAGTCCCCAGCGTTTACAATGGTTGAAACAGACTTGACAGAACAACGCCGCGTTCATCAGTATACACGCGAGATTGATAGTTGCTGGATATAAGCGCCAAAGTGTACTGTACCACACGCTAAAAGCGTGAGAATGGAGATATTTTATTATGACTACTTGGAAAATCGAAAAAACCATTGACGGAGAGAACGAGATTATTACCATCACGCGCCCCATCAACGACAAACCCAAAAGTACCGCATGTGTGAGCCGTACAGTAAAGGCTGGTACTGTTGCCCGTGTAAAGTATGCCCGTTTCAACGATGATTTTTCCGTAGAATCCGGTGAAATGGTAAAACAGTTTGACGGCGTTCTGGACGCTGAAAAGGTAGAAAAGGCATTGCACAATGCCGAGCCTTGCACCAAATGGCAGGTGCTGGACGTTCAGCCCAAAGAAGAAAACACCATGGGTATTCCGCGGGAAGTGTTTAACGCTGTTGCCGTTCCTATTGACCGCCCGCTTTCCCAACAGTAAAAATTAAACTTTCCAGCGGGTTTTCTTGAAAAGCCCGCTTCCATATGGCATAAAGCCAAAATAAATTAAAAGAGGGTATGAAAATGAAAATGCAACTTATTACAATCAAGCCGAAAAAATCCGGCATTGACAACGGTTTTACAATCAAGCGTGAATTGTTTGACAATTGTGGTCTTGTGGACACAGCCTATTGCAACATTGACACATTCCGCGCTTGCGATAGCGGCTTTATCGCTTCCGGCTTTTCCAGCATTTACAAGTCAACCATTTTACACGATATGAATAACACCAGCGAGTCAATTGACGATTTTGTAAAGGCGGTGTTTGCACAATGATTTATAGTACACGCAAAGACCTTTCGGATTCCGTTATTAGTGAATACAACCGCACCGTAAAGGGTCAGATTGAACAACTTTACACTTGCAAAGCATGGATTTTTATGCCTGACAATTCCGATTTCATCATTTTAAGAAGTTATTCGACTATTGTTGCCGCCTATCAATTCTCTACTGGTATTTTGTGGGTATTTGGATATTATAGCGCCACAACTTCGAGCCACATTGCAAAGTTTTGGAATTGGATAGCATACGAATATCAAGACGGCTTGTATTATCCGCGCAAGGTAAACTTGTATAACGACTCAAGAACAGGCAAGCGCGCCGCCCGCAAAAATCTAGATGATGACTTTGCAAGCGTTATTTCCACCGCACTAAATCAGCATTGACCAAAAATAAAATATGCGCCGCTGTTAAAAGCAGCGCATTTTTTATGCAAATTTTTAGTTAGAATTCTTTACTATTAAGCATAAATAACTAGCAATAGTTAAGCCTAACTGCTAACCTGTGAAATTCTTAACACACTTTAGCAATTTAGAGTTCTAAAGCGATTGACAAATTCTTAACACACTTCACCGCATTAAAGCGCTAAAGCGTCCAACCGTTAAGAAAATGGTGAGTATGGGCATTAACCTTAGCGCCAACCCTGCCGCGCTGCCCACCGGGGGTGTTGCAAGAAGCCTAAAAATAAACCGGGGTTCAATTTATTGAATATGCAAATCCCCCTCTCCCCTCTACCCTCTCCATTATTAGGAAAGTAGGTGATAATTATGATTACTACAAAAGACCTTGCTCCGTTAGATGATACATCACTAGAATTATGGAGAAATACCTTAAAGCATCGTAAAGCTAAAACGTTATTGGATTTATATCTTTTCTGTCAAGATTTCTTTAGTTGGGCATGTTACAAAGATTATGTTGGACTTACTTGCGATGATTGTAAAGTTAAAGAATATTGTCTACGTTGTAAAATAACAATTAAAGAAGTAAAACATGAATTAGAAAGGAGGTTTCCAAAATGACAATTCATGACATTTTAGTGAACTGTGGTTCAGTACAGTCTGACACCTTAATTATAATTCTTGATGCCAATGAAGAAGCTAAGTGGGTTGGTACATTTATGGATCTCCCAAAAGAATATGAGGAGCTTAAATTCAAATGCTTTATCATAGGCGTTACGGTACAAAAATATGTTGCAAGAGCACATTTCAAATTCTATCTATAAGGAGCTGATACAATGCTCAATTTATTGTGGGTTTTAGGAGCTATAGTTGACATCCTAAGAGGAGTTAATAATGATTATTTATGTGATTAGTTTAAGATAGGAGTTGATACAATGCGTTACGATGTTCCCATTCATCCCATCCCCATAGGTGCAGTCATTAAATACAATGTAAGAGAATATGGTTATTTCTATGGAGATGGCCAAGAGAAAAGAGCAATTACCATTGCTAAAATTGGTAAGGTTGTAAATATTGTAGAACACGATGACAGAGTAGTTTATTACTCAGTAGCACCAAGTTCTAATTGCACATTTAACCAGTACTTTGTGGGCGATTGCTTAGATTCTGTTTGGCCCGAAAACGTGGAAGGTGTTTATTATGACAATTAAAGACCTAGATACAGAAACCCTTACTCTACTTAATAAACTATGTGATAACTGGTACATTAAATCCTGTCCTTCATGGCTTACACATTTCATGGATAAGGATTGCCAAGATTGTCAGCTTAGAGAGTTGTGTTATCTGCTTGACCGTTATGATAATGACATTAGAAAAGAGTTAGCTTTACGAAAGCAGGAGTAACGTTATGGCTAAGAACAAAACATTTAAGCGCCAAGCCGAAGCAACTAGGTTACTAGAAAAGATAGGCGCAACAAGACGTAAATCCAGAAAAGCGGGCATCACTGTAACAGGTGACTTAAAAGAAAGTCTTAGAGGTAGACAATCTCCTGAAATTGCCAATGCTCTGAAATTTACTGCTAAAACTGCTCTTGATGAAGCTGAAAAACTGTATAATGACCTTATTGATGCAGCTAATAATGTTGATGATAAAACGTCACAAAAGCTTATGCAAGAGTATCTATCTAAATATTCAGAGCATATTAAATCATTAAATAAATCTGTCACCGATAGTTACAGGTCATTGAGAGTAGCTAATCGTCTTGAGGATGTTTTTAATTATAGCGATGCCGCATATAAGATTCTTAGAAATCCAGATACCTATTTTGACAAAAAGAAATGGGGAGCAATTTCCGGTATATTAAATAATCTTATGGGCACATATAGCAGGAATATTCCACCAGACGATTTGAAAAAATTATGTGCATTGGGTCAAAAGCTAGGACTTGATACTTTGGCAGATATGGATAGAGCTTATGCAGAATATGACAATCTGCTAAGAAATTCTGACCAAATTGGTAAAGTGCTGGTTGATGCAAGTGATAAACTTAGGTCTATTACACAGGGTAATGAAAACTTTATAAAGCGGCATAAAAAAGCTTATGAAGAATTTACAGAACTTGCGTCAAAATATAATTTGTGGTGAACAATATGGTTAATGTTATGGTTAGTATAATAATATTTATCATTCTATTTTTCGCAGCTTTAACTCTTGGTGTTGTTTTAGTTTATCTATATATCAAAGTATTAGCTAAGTTATTTGACTGGTTAGATAAGAAACTAGGCAAATAAGAAAAATATACTATGGGAGGTGGTGCTATATGTGAGAAAGCGTAATGAACATAAGTATTCAAGTATCATATATTGCTATGATATTGAAACATCATCCTTAATGTATGGTGAGGATGAACTTCAAGAGCATTTGCAAAGTACTTATCTTCATGGCCTAGCTTCATTTGCTTATCGTCCTATACCTCATGCACCATTTAGTGACTTTGAGAATGAAATGGATTATAATTTCTTTAGAACTTATGATTCTATTTCTTCCGAATTTGAGAGAATCAACGAGGACGCTAAGAATAATGATGAATACGTCAAAATCTTTGTGCATAACTTGAGCTATGAATTTGAAGCAATGATGCGTAACATAAATTTCTGTATTAAAAACTTTAATCCTAAACGTTTCATTGCGGTTGCACCACACCAACCATTAGTAGCAGCTTTTGACCATCTTGAATTTTATGACAGCTTTAAGATTCTTTCATGTAAAAGTCTTGAACTTATAGGTACAGAGCTTGGAGTTCCAAAATTTAAAGAAGTCAAAGGCGGTTATGACCAAAAATATTATTGGTGGTCAGATTTGCCTGATTCTGAATACGTTTACAATGAACGTGACTGTAAGCTTGTCTTGTATGCACTATGTCGCTATATGGCAAACTTCACTAAAGTTGATAATGTATCAGATATTGGAGTATCTAACACATCAATGATTAAGCGTGAAACAAGGCTTAACAGAAATATTGCTACCGATAAAGAAGTTCATACTGCACAATTTACAGCGGCGATAGAACTCAAGAACAATGAACCATTTATGGAGTTCTTTCAAAACTGTCTTGCAGGTGGTTATACTCATGCTAATCCTTACGCAGTGGGTAAAATATTTAAGGATGTTTGGTGTTTTGATGCAAGTTCTATGCACCCATCAGCAATGTATGGTAGGAAATTCCCTTATAAATGGAGAAAGGAGACTAATCCTAATGAATGTTATCAAAATTTCCAGTCTGCAAACTATGAGTTCCTATCTGGCTGCGAAAGCGGCGCTAACTCAGGGTTCTTCGATTATCCCGACCAGCGGATTGAGTTATATGGATGTAAAGATGTTAAATTCTATTCAGTCCTCCAAGCAGCATACCGTGAATCAATCTTGTTTGAAAGGCCAATAAAATATAACTTCATGGCCAATGTTACCTTTTATAATATTAACGCTAAAGATTTTGGTAACTGCATTTATAGCTATATCAGTACATCCAAATGCAGCAATATTAAAAATGGTAACTTCGACAATGGTAAAGTAGTCAAAGCAGATGAACTTACATTTCATGGCTGCGATATTGACTTTATGTTAATTCAAATGCTTTATGATTATAGTAGTTCAGAATGTAATGAACTTTATTATGCAACAGCCCACAAGTTTATTAACAAGCCTTTACGCAATACAGTTAAATATTATGCACGCCAGAAAACAGGATTCAAAAAACTTGAGCATAAAGTTGCTGACCATGTAGAAACGTTAAATGATTTTACATTTGAGGGATTGAAGCTTTATGATGATTCTGTAGCACAAGAAATTATGAATACCCACAACAAAGATTTAGTTCACTTCGCCTTAATGGCAAGTAAAGGTGGATTGAATGGTCAGTATGGGTGTTCAGCAATGAAGCCATTAAGACAGGAAGTTGGTGTGCAGGGGGAAGGCGATAAATTTGAATGGATTCCAACCGGGGTTAAGTTTCTTAAATCCAGAAATTCCCTAAATATTTTCACAGATGGTTTATATACGGTTGCTTATAGTAGACTGCACCTTATTTGCTTTATGCTCTATCTAGTATTAAGCCAAGGCATTGAACCTCTCTATCACGATACAGACAGTGGTTATTTTGTTGGCTACAATGAGAATGTTCAAAAAGCCATTGATAGATTCAATGAGAATATTCTCAATAACAGTGAGAATAAAGATTGTTACAATTTTGGCATTATGGACTTTGATGGTCACTATGAGGATTTTGTAACATGGGGAAGTAAATGTTATTGTGCAACATACTTAGATGCAGATAAGCACTTAAAAGTTAAGGCTACTGTAGCAGGTGCAAGTAAGAAACAGCTTTCTGAATTGTTTACACAAATAGTAAACGATGAAGATTTTGAGTACCTAGTTAAGGAATATTTTCGTCCTAATATCAGTTATGATGAATCCATAAACAAGAAGCTCATTCGTAAAACCCCAGGAACACATATCATAGGAGATTTTACGGATGACAACGGAGAAACAGACCACTTAGATGAATATTCTGTAACTGTACTAGAACCTTGTGGTTATACATTGCGCTCAACAAATAGTCCTGTTAATAGAATGTATTATTCATTCTGTTATTCATTACGTGGAGAATCGTATATAGATTATTTGCCCGAAGTTGTTAGCATAAACCACGATGAAAATGATAAAGAACTTTATGGAACTTATCATAAAGTACAATCCGACAAAGAATATGCTATGTTAATTGATGGCAATCCTGCAAGTATATTCCAGTGGGAATGGAGTGATAGGAGATGATTTAATTGAAAGAAAAAGATTCTTACAGAATCAGTAGAAGAGCTACATGTCCTTATTATATATCTCATACAACAAATTACATTCGCTGTGAGGGTATGAGAGTGTCACGCCAAGAGTACAATCTTAAAACCGATTGTTGCGGGCAGTATAAAAACTGTCCTCAATATAAATTTCTTACTTATCATTATTTTACAAAGGAGAACTAACTATGTACACTAACAAGAAAGCATCCGCTAAGGCCACCAATTCTGCTAAGTCCGCTTCTTCCGTCATTACTGATATTCGTATCTTCCCTATCAATAACAAGAAGTCTAATTGCTGCGCTATGGTTTCTGTTACACTTGCAAATGTGTTCTGCATTTCTGGCATTAAAATTATGGACGGCAGCAAGGGTCTGTTTGTAGCAATGCCCAGTGCAAAGAATAAGAAAGATGAATGGCATGATATTTGCTACCCCATCACTAAGGAATTCCGTAAAGTTTTGAGTGATTCTGTTCTTAACGCTTTTGATGCCTTGCAGGAAGATGAAGATGAAGATGATGAAAGTGAGGATGACTGACAAGCTCCCTAATGAATTGTCGCCAGACATTGACGATGATTTGCCATTCTAAATAGAAAAGCACCCCTAAGTGGATAACCACCTAGGGGTGTTTTTATTTAACTAATATTAGGACGAAGAACTTTAATAGCAGTCATACCATTGTTGTTATCCCAGCGAGGATAATCCATAGGGGTGCCATCTTCATTTCTAATACGGTCAAGAATTACAGGAGAAATACCAGACTGGAATCCAGACAAGCTAACAGTGAATTCAGTTGACGCATGGCGCTTGCAGTACAGGATAACAGCTTTAGAATCCCTAGAATAATATAGCTTATCTTCGCTGTCAATAATATCCCAAGTAACTGTCTTGCCTGTACCAGCAGACGCATTAAAAATTGATTGACTAAGCTTACGGTTGTCAAATGCAGTAATATTAAACGATGTATCTGTTTCGTTTTTTGTAATATAGATTTTATAATCAACGTTGGTTCCGTCAGTGAGGTGGATACAACCCTGTGAGGTATTAGTATCAACTGGGATATATGCAAATGCCTTATATTGGTATGGGTCGCCACTCGTTGACTGCCCTGCTACTGTGTATTGCATCTGATTAGTGATAGCTAAATCAATGCAACGGTGTTCGCCAGCTTCACAAATATACTGACCACGTTTATCATCATTATCAAAGATATATTCACGCTTAGTATAAATGTAAACATCATCAAGCTTACATACAGCATTAGTAACAGGATAAGTGCCAGTTGACTGAATGGTGGTGCTAACTTTAGCAGAGCGGTTAATAATACCGCCATTAACAATAAACTGAGGATTAGGACTACTGCCAATCAAAGCAACAGCTGCATAACCAGTTTCAGTTGTAGCAGTTCCATCATCACAGGTGTAAATCATATTGTTAATGTAAGCTGCCGCCTTACCAGGCCCATCAAAGACAAAAGCATACCTACAAGTATCTGCATAGAAGTTAGTAACATGAATATCGTTGTTAGTAACCTTGCAAGCGATTGAGTTATTCCACCAAGTATTAGCGTCAGCACCACCTGAACCACCATAGGGAATACCATGATAGCTAGTCCAGTTGCATCCGTATACATCAGTACGGCAATCAAAACCAACTTGACATACCATATTAACGAGGTTATTACATTCACAGTCGGGAGCACTACTGCCCCAGTAAAACGCGACAGAACCAGTCCAGCGTTCAACCGGAGTATTATCACTAAATCCCCATACCATTACATTATCCATGTAGCAGTAGCGGTTCAGAGTGCCATTGTTGGGCTGTAAGTAAACACCATAGGACTTAACCTTATTGATACTTACATTGTAAATGCTGTTATCAGTGTATTTACTGGTAGTAAATACAATGCCGCCAATCATACCATTACAAGTAATATCCAAATTAGCAATAACAATGTTACCAGTTACGTCGTTACCAGCTACAGTAATAACTCCACTAGCACTAAAAGAATTAGGATTAGCAGTATACTCCAAGATAGTATCGCTTGTGCCGCGTGCAGGGTCGCGAGAAGAACCAGCACCATACAAGCTATGTTTCAGCTGCAAAGGTGCGCTAATCTTATAAGTACCAGCAGGAATAAACAGAGGTTCATTCTTAGTGTGAGTGTTAATAGTAGCAGTAATATCGTCAGTACCGTCTTTTTTCAGCGACTGATATTTTTCAATGCTAACAGGGGATGGCTCAACGAAACTAGGAATCTTACCAGTGCGGGTTGTTAAAAATTTTGTGTCTGAGCCTGAAATGGTTCCAATAGAAACATAAGCATAATTATCATCAATACTTTTTTCAAAGGCTGATGCCAACGTTAGTTTACCATAAATATATGTGGGAACGTCAGTGTTACCGAGAGAAGTAATACCCGAATGAGCAGTAAACGCTGATTTACCTTTAGAAATGATTTCTACTTTATTTGCAGATACCTTCAGATTACTTTTAATAGTCTGATTCATATTACCAGTGACAGTTTGGTCAAGATTTCCAACAGTGTCTTTGTCAATCTTCTTAGCAATATCAGTACGAGCTTGGGTATCTTGTACGTCATAAACGGAATTATCAATCTTAAATTTGTCAACAACAGGATTCGCCAACTTAAGTCACCCTTTCTATATCAAGTAGTTGCGTGCGTATTAGTTGTAACAACTTTAATAGTGGTATCGGCAGAACTATAAGTAACAGTAACACGAGGGAGTTGCTCAAGCGCAGTAGCTTTATTAAGTGCATTAGTTGCATTAGTAGATGCAGTATTAGCAGTATTTTTAGCAGCAGTTGCATCTTTTGCAGCAGCATCAGCAGTAGACTTAGCAGTGTTGGCAGTAGTGGTAGCGCTATTAGCTTTATTAACTGCACTAGTTGCATTAGTGGATGCAGTGTCAGCAGTAGACTTAGCAGTGTCAGCAGTAGACTTAGCAGCATCAGCTGTAGACTTAGCACTAGCTGCATCAGTACGTGCTACAGAGTCTTTAATTTCACAGATAGTACCATCAACATTGATTTGCGTTACAAAATTAGTAGGCATATATTATTCCCCCATTATCAAACAGTATGAGTACCAGCAGTAATACTAATCGTTTCAGTATCTTGCGTATAGGAAACTTCAACACGAGAGAGCTTTTCCAGTTCAGTAACTTTGTTAAGAGCATTAGTAGCATTAGTGCTTGCTGTGTTAGCAGTAGTACGAGCTTCACTGTCTTTAACAACTACTTCTTGGTCGTTAAGGTTGAACTTAGATACATAATTAGTTGGCATAATATCACCTATCCTTATTTGCCGACAATTTTGATAGTTTCAACAGGAGCATCATAGATATGAATATCTCCACCAGTAACAATTGTGCCATTATTAGGATTAAAGAAACCAAAAGAAATAGAAGTATCATCTTCATTATATTTGGCAACTTTTAACGATAGAATATAATGCAAACGTTCAGCAATTGTGGTCTTAGCACAGTTTGTGCCCTCAATATACCGTGTACCTGCATCCATAGGCTTAAGAATTACATACAAATCATTATTAAGCCAAACAAGGTCGTTAATATTACGATTAGCACTTGCAGTAGTTTTTAACTTTTCATCAACAGGAGTGATAGCAAGTTTAACACTTCCCCAGAGTTCTGAGAAGTTACCAATCTTAGTCCAGTAATCTTCATTATCAATATCAATGCCAATAGGTACAGGCTGAGTGCTTAAATATCCATCGCCATTGACAGTAACAACAACTGTGTTACGAGGATACTGTTTGGTAATATCCCACTGAATAGGGTCTGCATAACTAATAGAGCTGGTTTCAATGTACTGCTGCATTACCTCAATAACCTTAGATACCATTTCATAGTAACTAATGCTATCATCATAGGCAACAGGAATTACAGAACGGAAAAGTTTATCCAAAGGATTGTACTTCAAACCTAATCACCTCTTTACCATAAACGCATAAACAGAACTTCCATATCTCTATATAAACAATTATAGATATTTGTTTCTTCTTTCATATAATCGTTCATAATAGATACAAGAGAGCGACCACGATAACCTTTTTCTACATGGTCAAGAATCCGGTGCTCATTGCCATCACGATTTTCTTTTGTGTTGTTTTTATCATCCTGAGTGGTATTGCTATTACTGTTAGAGCTAGCATTAGAGTTAAAACCATTGGTAGAACTTGCCTTACTATGGTCAGCATCAGACATATACTTACCATCAAGAAAATTATCAAGACTACCCTGTGGAGTATCAGTGTGGGTATTGGTATTCTCTCCGTTGCTGTTAGAATTAGAAGTATAATTGGAATTGTTTGTGCCGCCAATATTGACCTTACTATTCTTGGTTCTATCCTCTGTATTCACATCATGATGTTCAGTATTTTCATCACTGGTAATTGAAAAGTCATCAGTTAAGAACATTTCATACTGCTTATCAAGTGCTTCAAAGAGAGGATTGTAATAAGGCATATGGCTGTTCATCCAGTCATCCAGACGCAGCTGCCAAAGGCCGAAGGTTTCAGAACCAATTTCATTTGTATAGAAATGCTTAAGAATATTGGTTTCAAGCTCTTTACGTTTGTTTTCATTCCAGATAGGATAATCAAAATTAAAGATTTTAGGCCGAGCACGCTCAATAATTTCTGAATAAGAAACATTGGTGTAAGGTTCAACAATACCTGCTTTTGATTCACAGATAAAGCGTAATTGAGTTGTATATTTACTCATTGTCCTTATCACCATCCTTAATATTGGTATCGCTTAAATTCTCTTCATCTTCGCGTCCTTCCATAATCTTGGTTAATTCAAGCTGGGAACGCATAGATACAGAGATATTAGTGCCAAAGAGCCTGTTATAATCCTTACAGAATTTCTGGCGAGAGTACAATGGAGAAAGGCGGTCTGCTTCTACCTGACCTAAGGTCATCTGAACTTCAGTAGTAAACTGCCGCTCTGCTTTCATATTGTAGTTACTCTCAATACCTAAATAGGTAAGAGCTTCCGCAAGAGTTTCTTTTTTCTGCTGCTCTAACTGCAAGCCAATGTACTGAACACCTAAATCAAGAACACCAATCATGTTCTTAATATCATCAGTAGAGGGATTGCCTTTAAGGTACAGCCAAGGGTCGTATTTATCTTGCTGGTATACCAAATTCTGTACAGAAAGTTTTGTATTCTCATTTGCATAAGCAATTCGAGGAGTTTTCTGTGCAGCAAGGTTTAAGTCAATCGTTCTGTCTATATTGGTAAGACGTTGTGCAAACTGTTTAATGACAATAGCATCAGGGGAACGGCGCATATTACACCAGAGATAAGCACAGTTTTGTTTGTTAAGGCCACTTTTTTGATAATTAGAATTGTAACCATAAGCACGAAGATATTTAGGGTCGCCAATAATGTCAAAGTTATCACTTGGCATAGCAGGAAGAATTAAGTTTCCCATAACAGGGTCATGATAGCCAGCCATTAAAGGTTGCCAGAACAAGAACTGTTCAATAAATCGTTCGTCCAAAAAAGGAGAATCTTCAAGCCCTTCCCATTTGAATCTTGCAAGTGCTACATCATACAGGCGATTAAACCAGTTAGCATAAGTTGCAACCGTTAAGTCATATGAATCAATCCAAGGTGGCTGTGGTTTTTGTGAACGTTTACTCATTTACTCACCTACTTCTGGAATACGTTTATAGATAGAATTGTCTGCTTCATAATTTCCAACAAGACCGGGATTATGCCAGAATGTAACACCACGATTAAAGATGTCGTTAATCATTGTAGAAACATCCGCAGGAACATCACCTAAGCAACAACAGTTTTGCGTTTTAACATAATTCCAATTTCTTCGAGAGTCAATGTTGGGAACCTGAACTTGGTGAATGGGATAGCCAAACATAGTCCAGTAGTCATCAATAACTTTTGCAAATTCTTTAGTAACATGATGATAGCTAGCCATAGCATATGGAGCACTTGCATCCTTTGTCGGTAAAATACCAGCATCAGTAAAACGGAAATAAGGACTTACAGAACCATGGCTCTGTGGCGGCAATCTGTCCATGTCATCACGTTTTGCAAGCGTGCCAGCAATGTTAAGCATTTGATTTGCTAAGCCTTCAATAGCTCCATAAGTATTTTCAGGGAAAAGAGAGGGATGTTTACCGCTCATAGCCTGAACATCCTTTGCTGGGGCAGTAAGCAGGTTAATACCAGCAAACATTGTACCAGCTACCAAACCAGCATTTTCAACGGCCATGGAACTAGAGTTCTGTGCTACATATACCTTATAAATATCAGTGTTATAAGCACAAGTAGGCCAATTGCTAATCGCAAACACATCTTCCTGATTATAACCAGTAGAACCTTTATAATCCTCTGCTGCAAATATTGCTGTAGTCTGCCCAGCATTTGACATTACATTGTATCCAATATGCAGACTTTTCTTTCTATCTCCAAGTTCAAAACGAAAAACGTGGTTATCGCCTTGTGTAGAATAATAACGGAGATAAAAATAAGGATATGTGAAAAGTTTATTATTCTTAGGAACATAACCAGCTACATTATTAGGAACTACAAAAGTCTTATCATACTTACCAGTATCAAAGGTAAGAGGAACCATATAAATTCCCAAAATACCGTCAGGAGCTTGCCCTGCTTCTACAGCCTTAGCAATAAAGTCATTAGCAGATTCAGCTGTAGTAAAAAAGTTTTCTTTACAGCCAGAATAAATTCCAAATCGTAAAGAGCCAGATGCAGGGGGAGAATCTTTTTCAGGCTTATCAAAGGTTGTAACAATGCAGATACGCTTATCAAAGTCAATGTACTGCTGAATATCGTCAATATATGGGCCTGTATCTAGTTCATCATTGATGATATTATCGCCAATTTCGTCTGTGTTTGTGTGAGAACGCTCAATAAAACAAGGCTGTAATGTTACTTGATTAAACCAAGTCTGCATAACATCAACAGTGAAATAAATTCTGCTGGTTTCGTTTGCTACATATTCTATCTTGTCAATAAAGGCATAATACCATTTATCTGAAAAGTCAGCGTTCTGAAATACTATATAATTACATGGTTCAATCGTTTCAGCATTAACACCAACAGAGAGATAATGCTCTAACCGCTGATAAGTATAATTGGTAAGATGAAGAACGGATTTAGAAGTGAAATAAGCAAAACGGGAAGAATCAGACTGAAACCTAAGCACATGATTATAGGTTTTATCTGTAGGGATACCCTTACAGATATAAAGTTGCATATTTGGCAATTTGCGTTTTTCAGCTCCTTTCAAAATCTGTAGGGTGGTTTACACATCATCCAAACTGGAAGTTTACGTTTAGTTGTGGGAGTAGGACTTGGGCCGGGTGGTGTTGGCGGTGTAGGTGGTGTTGGAGGATTTGTAGCATCCCATTCAACATCCCATGTACCAACTTCATTAGGAATACCAAGAATAGCAGATGGGTCAGTTCTGTAAGCTGTACCATAACCTCCTATCCAGTATTCCCAATGCGTATGAATACCACTAGCATTACCTGTTTGCCCTTGCTCTCCAATATATTGACCGCGAGTAATTGTTTCACCAACGCTATGAATTTGACTAACAAAGTGAGCTGCAAGCCAATAGCTATTATCGCTCATTTTAACTACAATGTAGTTACCCCAAGAATCGTTACCAGTCGTGCCACCTTGCCAAGTATGGGCTGTTTCAACCGTACCTGCCATTGGTGCATAAGATTGATGATTTGTGTGCACCGTGTCAATACCACCATGAACTGAACCATCAGAATAATGTGGATAACCTGCTGAAACTCTGATTGTGCTTTGGTCGGTGATACATTGTTTATAGGTAGCCATAATCAAAGCAACGCGTGATATCGTATGCGCGCCCCACGTTTTAGGAGGATAAGCCTACATGCTTAAGAAAATGTCAATTATCAAGCCTTAGTAGTAAACTGTACAGCGTTTGCAAACGGAGATGCAGAATAGATACGCCAGATATGATGGAAGTAGTTCCAATCCAAAGTGGAGCCAAGGTCAGTTTCGCGCATGGTGTTCAGCTTAGTGTAAATCTGGAAGAAGTCACGGTCAACCATAAGTGCCTGAATAGCGGTCATATCTTCATCGTTAGGGGTAACGTGAGTATAAGTATTATCGCCACCAGTTGCAACAGTGACAGAAAGACCGCCAGAGGGGTCGTTACCAGTAAGCAGATGTTCCAAGCGTTCAACTTCATACTCATTAAGAGCAAAACTGTCAACTTCCAGACGATGCCCCATGAAATCGGCTTTATCCATGTTAAATGCGCTTGCAAGAACATCAACGTCAATAGAAGCAGAAATGTCAACAGGAACAATGGTGTACAGACGTTCAGCCGGAGTATTCATAGGAATACCAGCAGCGTTATATTCCTTAGAAATGAACTTCATCTTGCCATAAATCTGGCGGAACTTCTTAACCAGGGTCTTGCCAGAAGCTTCGTCAGTAACGGCAGAAACAGTTACTTTCTTAAGCTTATTGTTCTTTACCAGCTGATACAGCAGGTACTTCTTCATAATAAAAGCATCCAGCTCAGCAGGCTTATAAATCTGGTCGATGACGTTCTGTACAAAGGCAGACAGATTAGCTTCACTCATGAAAGCAGTTTCCAGAGCTTCACGGTTGACAGTTACCTTGTACTTAATACGAGAGTTCACAGCATGATAAGCGGTGTAAACCTCGGCAGGGTCGCTACCAAATTCAGCTTTCATAACTTCATCATTGGTAGCACGGTCAGCAGAGAAGTAGGGGGTTGCTTTCTGCATCATTACATAAATTTCCTGAACAGTAGCACCAGTGCTCAGAACACCCTTATCAAAAACCTGCCAAGGATCTTCAAAAGAAATGTAACGCATAACTGTCAGGCCAATACGGTCAACCAGAGCATTACAGAAATAGTTTAGACGCGGTTCATAAGAATTGATAAACGACCATGCGGATTTAATGGATTCAGTAGTGTTTTCAATCTTAGGAGCACCACCAAAGGTAGCATCACTACCAAATACAGCGTTAATAATACCAACAGCAGCAGAAGCCATAATTTAATTACCTACCTTTCTTAAATGTCTTTGAGTAAATACATGCCATAATACCAACGTTCACCTTTTTCAAGCTCAGGAATATCAGGAAAGCCATTACGAGTAGTCAGATAACCATACTGCAAAGTTACAGGTACAAGAGCATTATCGCTCACGGAATTCGTGTTAGTCATAATCAAATAATTCTCATAGTGATATACACGGTCACGAATCGCCAGTGGAACTTTTGCAATTTGTTTGCCAGGAAAAACCATGTATTTATTGCATATATGAATAAACAGCATGTTCCCAATAACAGTAAAGTTTTCATCATTGTAACTAAAAGGTCTACTCATAATCTCACCTCACTTTCTACCAAACATTTTCTTTACAAAAGCCTGTGCAGCTTCATCAATAGTAATTGTATTAACATTAGGTTTCTGATATTCGTCATTAGGCTTATTGTCATCATTCAGAAATGCTTTAACATAATCTTTGCGAAGATTGTCATAAGCTTCATGCCAGTTAGATGCACCATCTGGACAACCACTGGTAAACTGTTCTGCTTCATTACGACATTCATCAAATTCATCAAGCACGCCAGCAATCAAAGTTCCTTGTTCATCAGGTTTAGCATCGACAAAACCGCCAAGCATTGCAGAAATTTCGTCACGAGTTTTCATTATTTATTACTCCGTTCATAAGTAAGTTTAAGATTCTCGCAGAGGGCAATAATTGCTTGCATATCAACGCCAGTTGCATGAATCTTAATAAAATCACCTTTAGTAGATTCTCTAGGAACCGAAGTATAACTACCAAGATGTTTCATTACTGTCTGTGTTGCACAACAAAAATTGCTATCCAACCAGTTCAAAGGATTAACACGACAATCATGGTAAATTACTTCAAAGTGAAGGTGTGCGCCATAGCAATTACCAGTTGCGCCAGAATACCCAATAAGCTGACCCTCGTAAACGTGTTGACCGTTTTTGACGAGATACTCTTTAAGGTGCGCATAGCGTGTTTCCAGCTTAGAACCATTATAATTGTTATGCCTAATTCTAACCATGTTGCCATAAGACTGCATCCCAGATTTGGTTCTACCATCCCAGCTCTGTACCTGATTTACTACACCATCCTCAGCTGCATAAACAGGTGTGCAGGGAGCGGCGCGCAGGTCAATAGCATGGTGTGAAGAACCGTCATTATAAGTCCAGCCAGCTGTGATAATGTGCATCTCTAAAGGCCAACAGAAAAGGACATCACCGTTTGCTTTCCTCATTTTCTTCATCTCCTTTAAGTTTTTCAAGATAAGGCTTAAACAGAGCAGAAAGTTCAGGATTTACAGCACACATATTCTCCATAATGCTGATAAGCTCCATAATACAGATATAAGTAACCACAGCGCCTACAAGAGGAATCTGAATACCAAGGTCAACATATCGCATTGAATATTCAATACCATAAGAGCCTACCACAGCAAGAATTTCCATGCACTTGTGATAACCACCCTCGCGCATGATAGTGGAATTATAGGAACCGTCATGCTTTGCTTTAATCAGCCCTGTAATAATGTCAAATGCAATAAAACCAAGAACAATAGCAAAGGGCATAAACTCAACTCCTAACATTATACACCTACAATCTTCAAAATGTCCATCAGGTATCGTCTAATTATTTCATCTTCACAGTACAGACCTCCCAACCGATATTGTTTAATTATATATAATAACCAGTTAGGGCGTGGAGTGCGTGCAATCAAAATGGTGTTATAATCGTGGTCGTCATTTGTCAAAGCATAAATCACGCCGCTACCCGGACTGTATTTCCTAGAAAGATAACATTTACCGGAAGAGAAGTCTACCCATAAGCCTAAATAATCATCATGAATCTTAAAACCAAACTGATATTTAGCTTCAGGCGTTTTCTTAGCAATGCCGACTACACTATCAAGATAAAATTCATTATGAACGGCATATTTACCAAATTTGCTGCCTTTCATCAAACGGCCAAAGTCAGTTTTCTCTTTTGCTTCAATGTACTCTTCATTGTTAGCAATTTGGATTAAGACTAAGCCATCTCTAGTTGTAGCAATTTGCTTTTTGTTAATTGGCTTTTTAATATCGAATTCTGTGAAATAGGGGTTTGCCCATGTAACAGCGTTTCCGAAGAAGAATACCACCACTCTGCGCATACGAGCAATAGTTTCATATAGTTCGCAGAAAAATGTTACTTCGTCTTTAAGATAACCATGATGGGTTTCGTCCATGGAGATAAACTCATCAAAGCAGATTTTATTGACTAGTGGGAGTTCTTCGGACTTAGCAGAGGAAATATATCTAGTTTGGCCAGCAAGCTTACCGTCTATATAGTAAGCACCTTCTGGGGTTCCCTTTAACTCATGGTCAGGAAATTCATGAGCAACAGCTGCCCAGAAATTTTCTTTGGCTTTCTTATTCATTTCGGTTTTATAGCGGCGGATATAAATAAATTGATTCCCGTTTTTGATAAAATCTTCAGCAGCCCATTTCTTAAAGCCATAAGTTTTACCACAACCACGAGAACCAACTACAAAATTAAAGAGCGCATTATATGATAATGTGTTCTTTAAGTCCCACCACATTGACATTGTAATACACTCCTTTCATATTTAATATTAAGCCGAGGACGCGACCCTTTGTCCTTTTGGATGGTGGGAGTAGGAGAAATGACAAACCTATATAACCATCAAGCTAACAGGCGTGTTAGCGCGGCTCTATGGCTTTTAGTAGGATAAAGCTCATAGTTTGAACCCATGGTGGTAGAAATGGGCACAACCCCATTAACGTCCAATGACCAGTTTTCCGTTATTCTTAAAGAGTTCTACCATGTTAAGGGTGACGGAAGGAAATGAGCTAGCAGTCACGCAAACCTATCCGTAACGCTTCACGCGCCCGACCACGGCTTAGGAGCATCATTCGTGCCTTCCGTTCCCTATGATTATATTATACTTTACAATATGTATAAAGTCAATAATACAGATTGTACTTTTTGTAAAATTAGGAATGATTATTACATAGTGTATAATGCTAATTGGAGAGCCTGGGTTGCAGTACGATAAAGGGGACTACTAAATGGGCGAGGTGAGTGGCGGTTTGAAGGTACGATAAAGCGGACTGTTAGATTTAACAAACTAAAAGTATGACTTTTGTCTTTGACACTA
>UMGV01030457.1_pt1 | contig 18903 bp, 17 predicted proteins | sample 1965361 | NCBI WGS metagenome assembly UMGV01 (sample SAMEA4836081, study PRJEB28245) | human gut metagenome | biome: gut microbiome; material: fecal sample | place: Denmark | collected 2008
AAAAGGATGAAAGCTGGCTGGGACGAAAATTACCTGTCAAAACTTTTGGAGACGAACGCATTTTGATGCGTCCGCCCTGAACCTTCGAATATAAGTTTCAAACTTTAGAACATAGATTTTTGTAGGCTTAAAAACATTTATATAGTACAAGAAAGATATTTCGAATAGTACGGTTGAAATTACCCAATACGCCCTGTAAGGGAAGAAGCTCTTAGCCCAGGGCGTGCTGCTTTTTGGAACTTTTACCCCTTCAGAGCGTGCTGCTTTTTGGAACTTCTGCCCTTTCCCTATTTAAAATTCTTCTGCCAGCAATTTTCAATTCCGCTACGTGTCGTTGGCCGTTGGCTCGGGGTGTCTGTGGCAAACGTGCGAAACTTCAGTTAGCTTATAATATCTCCATCGCTATGGCTGCACACGCTTCCGCATCTGCTATAGCATGGTGGTGGTTTGTTAAATCATAGCCGCAACGGGCTGCGATAATATCGAGGGCGTGACTGCCTTGGGGCCACACTTTGCGAGATGCCACGCAAGTGCAGTAGAACTCATAGTCGGGATAGTCCATCTGATAGACGCGGAAGACAGCCTTCAGGCAACTTTCATCAAAAGCCTTGTTGTGAGCTACGAGAGGGAGACCGGCTATCTTGGGCTCTATCTGCTTCCATACATCGGGGAAGACAGGAGCCTCTTCTGTATCAGCGGCGCAGAGGCCATGCACCTTACTGCACCAATAGTTGTAATACTCCGGTTCGGGTTTGATGAGCGAGTAGAACTTGTCTACTATCTCTCCGCCACGTACTATGACAATACCTACAGAGCATACCGATGATCGCTCGTTGTTGGCTGTCTCAAAATCTATTGCTGCAAAATCTTTCATGTTGTAACTTGTTCTTTTGTATAGTACATTGTCATGCGATGCCGTTTTCAAGCATCACTGCAAGCCGTGTATTGCCGTCTCCTGTGGAATAAAAACTATCTATAAAAAGGTAACGTTTTGACCGTAAAGATATTGCTATGATTAGTCTATTTTTATTCTTGGTAACATAGTATTTTATGTAAATATTCTGCGTCCCTATAGGAATAAGCTAAATGAAAATACAGCAAAATCGTCATGATTTCACTATCTGATAAAGAGGCTTTACGTCGTTTGTGCTTTACTCCATCCTCATCCAAAAGCAATTTCTTGTATTTTCAGCATCAAAAATTTTGTAAATTTCATCTCTAACACAAAATAATTTTGTAACTTTGTCCTTGGTAATCTCCAGTATAATATGTTTTTATGTTTAGAACCCATTGTCTTTCAGATATATAGATATAAAAACGGAGTTAGTAACTTTTAACAATAGTTCGTTAAAATGTAACTACTCATGCCCTGGGGGTGCTGAGTAGTTACAAACGGAAAACAAACTGTTATAGTGTTACACAGTTTGCTTTCCGCCCTTGCTATCATAACGAGAAAGTCACTAATCCGTTATTCTTGAGAATGATGGCTTGACAATCGTATCTTTGATTATTGCAGAACCATCACCATAGCTAACGCCATAATGAATAAGGACTGTACCTTTGCGAGGTCCTGGTTGCGCCACCTCTACACCAACATGTCGAAACCACTCTTCGGTATCCAAGAATTCTCCTTCAACCAAGTATCTCCATTTGCCATTTCGAAGCGTAAATATACGATACTGTCGCCATTGACTATTTTTATAAGTATGCAAATAGCCAACCTCACAAGTTCCGTTTCCATCCAGATCACCCTCATTAACGAGTTTTGGAGGTGCTTGCCAAATGCCATACAACTCTACCCAAGGTATTCGCTTGTTGTTGGATACCATATAGTATTTTACCACTATAGGAACAACTGGTGATTCACCGAATATTTCCTTTTTCATAACCCACAAGCTATCTATTGACATCCCCGTGAAGTTGCCAACAATGGTATCTCGTTCATCGTGAGCATCAATTGTTTGTATGCTACGCCAATCAACTTCCTCTCGTTGTGGAATTTCTTGTTTTGGGGTCTGAGGTGCGACTTGCTTGATTGCCTGGTATTGCGTTTTCTTGCCACAAGAAGAACACAACACAACAAGAAAAACAGACAATATTAGAAATATAGCTAATTCGGAATTAGCTAAGCATTTTATTTTTTTATAGTTCATCATTCGGTGCTTGGGGAATGTTAAGTATATAATATGATAGCATTGTACCTATCCAAATTTTGTTGGTTGCTGATTCATATCTAAAACAAGCAACTTCTGCACCGATATTATTTTTACCAAAATAATATGTCTTCGCATAGGTTGTTGTATCATTTGGCATTATTGATGTTGGGGAATATTTTGTTTCGACAGTGTTTTTAATACCCTCATACACATCTAAAGAACTTGCTTTATCCTTACTGCTATTCATAAAATGAACTCCAGTAAGTATTCCATCATCCCTAAAGATATCTAACATTTCAAATCCAAGTCCTCCAAAAGAGAAGTACTTGCTTTTTCGACTTCTAAAATGCAAATAATCTTCTGAGCTATATTCTTCATTAAACCAAAAACCATGGCTTTCCAAAGTTGCAACTATTGTATTTACATCAAGAGAATCACCCAGCCTAAGACCATAGAATGTGTCCTGTACCTTCTCATTCCACACTGTGTCCAATTTTTCCCCATTGGAACTTGTTTGCTTGTTATTGTTGCAAGATGCGACAACCAACAGACCTAACATGCATAAAACTAAGAATTTCTTCATATTATTATACTCTTTCAAAATTATTTTACTCTAATATTGTAGAATTTCCAACTACTACTCTCTGATTCTATCAAATTAAAATTTCTTACATTTACTGGTAATGCAGGAAACACTAATGCAAATACCAATTCTTCATTTGCAAAATGGAAATCTGTTGTAGAAGGTGATATTGCTATATTTTGTGCGGCAGTCAATTTAATTTTTCTTTTCAGACTTGGAATATATATGTAGGTATTAGGATTTATAGAAACCCAGCCAAAATACTTTTCACCTACAACATTAGAAACTTTAAACTCCACACGAGTCTCAACTGGCGAAAGCGCAATCTTAGCTATTTGTATATGAGTTGACTTGCTTTCATAAGAAGGATTATTAATCACTTTAGAATATTTTGCATAAGAAAAGTTGTCAAATGGGTGCGTATATTCATAAATACGTTGCTGCTCTTTTCTTGCGAGTTCATTTTGTTCATCAATGTCTTGTTTTACAACATTAGCCATAGCAACAGTTACTGTTTTATACTCATATTCTGCAACGTCAACTGCACGTGAATAATCTCCAAATTCAGCCTTGTCCTTTATACGTTTCAAACTTTCATCCTTCAACGTGGTCAACTTATCTACTGCCTTTGAAGTTAAATGATTTTGGTTTATAATACCACCATAATATTTCTCTATACCACTCATATAGCTTAATGTAGTATCATATCTTTCGTTGGTTACTTGGATATAACGCTGCAAGGCACCTAGACTAGACTGAGCATGTACGAACAAAACTGACAACAAACACAAACAAATGAAAAAAGTTCTTTTCATAATCATAGTCTATCACCCCCTATACCAAGAATGACTTTAATTAAACATAGAAGCGTGGTACTGACTATGCCACGTTCTGAGATGGAGGTCCTAGGAAAACCTTTTAGCACGAATGTGTAATAGCAGCCCACACTATGCGAGAGAACCACAATTCTATTCATTGTGCTAAAGATGCGAAATTTCCTATATTTCCATCATTACAAGATAAGCATAACGCTTCTTATCATTTTCTAACATGTCGGCACCCTCAAGATCCAGAGAGATGGCTTTCACCAAATCCGCTCCAAAAGTACACAAAATTATTGAATACACAATAGCTTTTTGGGAAAATCTTCGCTTTATGCCAAAATGTCATATTTTCGCTATTCTGTCTCACTATCTTTGTCGAACTTTTCGTAATTTTGAAAAGGGATTGCTCAACAGAAATGAACTTGCCACGGAGCCTGTTTGGAAAGAGAGAAGATTCGGGACTCAGAGGGACTAAGTTTTCCTCAACTTTACCTCATGTTTACCCCTCATTCGGGTTTCGTTCGGATTATACTTGGGTTTCATTGATGAGAGTAAGGCATAACTTATATCACTGAGCCCACTTTAAAAAGTAAGGCATGGTAATTACTCAGCACCCATATTGTCATGAGTTGTTACGTTAATGTGAGTCAACGTGTATTATCAATAAAGCGTAAAGTGGTCAACTAAAATCGTTAAGCCACAAATGCTTTGGTTGCTGCCTGAAAATATGTTAATATTCGGGAATTAAAGACAGATAAGGTACGGAATGTGGAGGAAAAGAGTTATTTTTGCAACGTAAGAGACGATGAATTAAAATAAAGACCTAATGAAAAAGAATTTTTTACTATCCCTATTGATGGTATGTATGATGCAGGTATTGCCCGCATCAGCACAGAGTTATCAGAATCCTATTATTCCTGGTTTCCACCCAGACCCTTCCGTCTGCAGGGTGGGCGACACGTTCTATCTCGTCAACTCCTCTTTCCAGTATTACCCAGGTGTGCCCATCTTCCAGAGCAAGGACCTCGTACACTGGCAGCAGATAGGCAATGTGCTCGACCGCAATAGCCAACTGCCCCTCAAGGGCACCAGTTCCTGGCAGGGCATCTATGCCCCCACCATCCGTTATCACGCAGGCACCTATTACATGATAACCACCAATGTGGGCAATGGCGGCAACTTTATGGTTACAGCCCAGAACCCCGCAGGTCCGTGGAGCGAACCCGTCTGGCTGAAACAGCAAGGCATCGACCCCTCGCTCTATTTCGAGGATGGCAAGTGCTATATGGTGAGCAATCCTGGCGATGCCATCTGGCTGTGCGAAATCAATCCGCAGACTGGCGAACAGCTCACAGAGAGCAAGAAGCTATGGCAGGGCGACGGAGGACGTTATCCCGAGGGACCACATATATATAAGAAGGATGGCTATTACTATCTCCTCATCTCTGAGGGAGGCACCGAACTCGCCCATCATCTCACCATAGCCCGCAGCAAGCATATTGATGGTCCCTATGAGAGCAATCCCGACAATCCCATCCTTACCAACTGCAGCCGTCTCGGACAGACACTTCAGATACAAGGCACAGGTCATGGCGACTTCGTTCAGGCAGCCGACGGCTCCTGGTGGATGGTGTTCTTGGCTTATCGCAACTATGGAGGTTCTTATCACCACTTAGGACGAGAGACCTACCTCGCTCCTGTGGAGTGGAAAAAAAGGGAATGGCCTGTCGTCAATGGCGGACAGCCTATCGACACCTTGGTACAGGCGAAGACTTTGCCCAGTGTTCCTTTGGAGAAACATATAGGCACAGGTAAGTTTGCTCCTACCACGGGAGATGCTGAGTGGATGTATATACAGAATCCTATCGCCAACAATTACGGATGGTTGGGTGAGTCTTGCCAGGAAAACTCGTTGGTGCCATCCTTGGCAAGTGCCTTGTCTCTCTTGCCTCATGGAACCTTGTCCGAGAATAACCAACCGACATTCATAGGTCGTCGCCAAGAGAATGCGAACTTTACAGCGGAGACTCTCGTTGGACTGGCGGAAACCGACCTCTCGATTGCTGATGACTTGGCGGCAGGTCTTTCCGTTTACCAAATTCATGACGGACATCTTGACTTTGTGGTAACAAACAATCGAGTGGCGGTACGGTGCAAGTTGAAGAGCATCGACTATACTGTCAAGAGCGTGCCGTTGGACAAATTGGTGCGCATCAACGATGGGAAGGGAAAACTCAAGATGCGCAATGTGAAACTTCGTGTTCGCAGCGATGGTGTCATGTACTATTTCGACTATGCCTTGGCTGGTGATGATTTCAAGGAGTTGTGCTCTGTCAATTGTAGTCTGATGAGCACGGAGGTGGCTGGTGGCTTCACTGGTGTAACTCTTGGAATGATGGCGGAAGGTAAAAACGCACAGAGTGGAGCAGGAGTGTTCCAGTATTTCCATTATGAAGAGAAATGATGGCTTTTGGAAGGTTGTTGCAAAGAAAACTCTTTTTGATAAAATATTTTTTGCGATTTGACGTTATATACTAATAATCGTTTTTTAGAAGAAAAATAAATAATAATGTCAACAGAACAACAGAAAGTAAAAGACAGGAATTATCTCGTTCCTTTTGTATTAGTAACGTCACTCTTCTTCTTGTGGGGCTTCGCTCGTGCCATTCTGGATGTGCTCAACAAGCACTTCCAGAATGCTTTGCATATTAGCATTACTCACTCAGCCTTGATTCAGGTCACCACCTATTTGGGCTATTTCCTCATGGCGATACCCGCAGGCATCTTTATCAATCGCTATGGCTATCGTCGTGGTGTGGTCTTCGGACTGATGCTTTTCGGTGTCGGCTCCCTGCTTTTCATCCCCGGAGCTTCGGTAGGCAGCTTTTATGCCTTCTTGACATGCCTGTTCATCATCGGTTGCGGACTGGTGTTCTTAGAGACGGCAGCCAATCCCTATGTCACTGAGTTGGGCAGCAAGGAGACAGCCACGAGCCGCCTCAACCTGTCCCAGTCGTTCAACGGATTGGGTGGCATTTTTGCCACGTTCTGCATCGGCCAGTTTCTTTTCAATAACACCGAGGAAGGGGGCAATGTCGTGGTGCCTTACACCATCTTGGGCATCTTGGTACTTGTCATCGCTGTCGTCTTCTCGCGAGTCAACCTGCCCGAGATTAGCCACGAGCAGACTGCCGAGGATCAGGAGCGTGGCTCCAACATTCGCAAGCTCTTCCAGCACCACCCGATGTTTGTCTTCGGACTCTTTGCCCTGCTCAGCTATGAGGTGGCAGAGATATCCATCAACAGTTATTTCATCAACTTTGTCACGGGCATGCATTGGATGACCGACCGCACCGCCTCATTGGTGCTTACTGGCGCCTTGGCGTTCTTCATGGTAGGTCGCTTCTTGGGCAGTTGGCTGATGCGACATGTGGCAGCCACCACGATGCTCCTCATCTGTGCCGTTGGCTGTGTGGCGTGCAATGTGTTGGTGCTTTGCTGCTTAGGCAAGCTGTCTTTGGTGGCGCTGTTGGGCAACTATCTCTTCGAAGCCATCATGTTCCCCACCATCTTCTCGATAGCCCTCACCGGTTTAGGCAATCTCACCAAGAGTGCCTCCTCGCTCCTGATGATGACGCCCATCGGTGGTTGCGGCTTCCTGCTCATGGGTCTCATAGCCGACCGCACCCACGTCGTCATGCCTTTCATCGTCCCTTTGATGGGTTTTGCTGTCGTGTTGGCTTATGCCTTGCGCGAGTATTATATAAATAAGGAGAAACACCCCAATGAGGTGAGTGTATAAATTGCTATCTGTATTTTGCAAAAATGTAAAAAGCATCCTGAGTGTACAAGATATTAACTTTTTTAACTTGATTGCAACATGAAAAGTTGTCACAATATTTTGCAGTTTCAGTTGAAAAAGGTAATTTTGCACTCGAAAGATGACGCAGATATGTCGCTTTTTGGGGACATTTCTGTATACAGGAAAGATATGAATGTTTCATTAAAACAATAAATTTTAAACTATTATGGCAGTAGATTACAAGAAAATCGGTCTTGTGAACACTAAGGACATGTTCGCAAGAGCTATCAAGGGCGGTTGGGCCGTTCCTGCTTTCAACTTCAACAACTTGGAGCAGCTTCAGGCTATCATCCAGGCTTCATCTAACTTGAAGTCACCAGTTATCCTCCAGGTATCTAAGGGTGCTCGTAAGTATGCTAACCCTACATTGCTCCGCTACATGGCAGAGGGTGCTGTAGAGTATGCTAAGGAGTTGGGTTGCAACCATCCTGAGATCGTTCTTCACCTCGATCACGGCGATAGCTTCGAGACATGTAAGAGCTGTGTAGACTTCGGTTTCTCTTCTGTAATGATTGACGGTTCTTCACTTCCATACGAGGAGAACGTAGCTTTGACCAAGAAGGTTGTTGACTACGCTCATCAGTTCGGTGTAACAGTAGAGGGTGAGCTCGGTGTTCTCGCTGGTGTTGAGGACGACGTAGTAGCTGAGGAGTCTCACTATACAAAGCCAGAGGAGGTTGTTGACTTCGCTACACGTACTGGCGTTGATTCATTGGCTATCTCTATCGGTACATCTCACGGTGCTTACAAGTTCAAGCCAGAGCAGTGCACACGTGATCCTAAGACAGGTCACCTCGTTCCTCCTCCATTGGCATTCGATGTGTTGGAGGCAGTAGAGAAGCAGCTTCCTGGTTTCCCAATCGTTCTCCACGGTTCTTCTTCAGTTCCTCAGGAGTATGTTGACATCATCAACAAGTACGGTGGCAAGTTGCCAGACGCAGTAGGTATCCCAGAGGAGCAGCTTACAAAGGCTTCTAAGAGCGCAGTTTGCAAGATCAACATCGACTCAGACTCTCGTCTTGCTTTCACAGCAGGTGTTCGTGAGACATTTGCTCTTCACCCAGAGTACTTCGATCCACGTCAGTACTGTGGTAAGGCTCGTGAGTACATGGTTGACCTCTACAGCCACAAGATCAAGGATGTTCTTCATTCAGACAACAAGTTGGCTAACCTCGACTAATCGTCGTCGTCAGTACACAAATAAAAAGAGCGGAAGTCCGAAAGGATTTCCGCTCTTCTTTTTTTGCCCCTAAGAGGCCCAAAAAATGAACATAGGTTCGTTGGCTGTTGAAAGTACTTGCGATGACCGATGAAAGTACTTTCGTTGACCATCGCAAGTACTTGCGTTTTTTGGGGCATTTAGGATGCTAAAATTTACCAAGTGATGTTCATACCGACAGCGATGCTGGCATTTGAGCTAAGTGGAATACATTCCTTACTCATCTTACCTAACAGGTGATCCATGCCGATGAAGAAGTTATATCCCTTAGGATGTACGTTGAGCACCCAGCCCATGCTGGCAGTAAAACTGTTCACAGCGAAGTTCACACCACCATCGATCCACTTCAGTGGTGCCCAGTTTGCACTCAGGCGCCCTTCAGTCCACGAGTATGCACCTTTGATGCGAGTGCTGCTCAAGAATCCGAAAGTCATCTTCTTGTAGCATGGCAGCGTATAGCTGGCGCCCACGTTGATGGTAGCTCCCAGTCCTGTAGTTCTGCTACCCTGGTCGCCCTCATCGGTGAGGTTGGCAAAGTCAGCCAACTGGTCGCCATATTTATCAGCCTTGTCGTCGAACACCTCGTTACCATTTCCTTGTTTCACGTCCATGTCGTTGAAACCGTCAAATACGAATGTGTCCTGTCGGTTAGCAGCCTGCATGTTGTTGTTCCAGTGCATAAAACCTAAGTCCATCACCGATGCGTTCACCGTCCAGCTGTCGTTAATCTTATACACACCTCCGAAGTCGAGAGCCATACCAAAGCCACTCAGCCCAGCGCCGTCCACGTCCACGTCGTTCACATATTCATATTCTCCCTTCGATGGGTCGTTATATTCTTTGGTCTCCTGCTTGTAGCTGAATCCCTTCATCGACATGTTCGCCTTAGCCTTGGCGCTTACGAGCCATTTGTCGTTGGCAGTCAGGTCGGCTTTCACATCCTTCATCTCCACGTCAGCACGCGCTATACCGAAGAGCAGTTTCACCTTTGCACCTAAGCGCAGTTTCTTGTTGATTTGTCGCGAATGACCCAATGCCAGTTCTCCATACGCCATAGCGTGGGCATGTATGTCGCCTATATCATACGAGTTGTTACCCGTGTTCTTGGCGAACTCGAAGAGCTCGTAGGGTAGAGCCATGCCAAACGAGCTCTTTGCGTTAATCTCGATGGTGTTATAACCACCAAAAGCCTTAAAACCAGCCGACAGCAGGGCTATGTTTACATCACCAGCAATACGGTTGTTACCCGTGCTGAATCCATCCAGAGCATCACTTGCCGAGATATATGGGTTCATGAAGGTTGTCATCTTCTTGGCACCGTTTTCCACACCGTACATAGGGTTTTTCATCACCACGTCCTGGTATCCGAAGTTACCATGTGTGTTGACACTGATGTTGCCAAGGGCAGGAATCGAGATATAGTTCTGTTCGTTGCCAAAGGCAGGGTTCAGGTCGTGGCGGAACTTGTAGTCTTCAGTGTAATAAGCAGAGTTGATGCTTTGTGCCATGGCACCTGTAGCGATGGTTGCCAGAGCCACTGTCAACAGTTGTTTCTTGATATGTAGTATATTCATAGAGCTTTCTTGTTAAAATAATAATAGGTGAGAAATGAAGTCGCTGATGCTCATTAGTTGAAGTCGCCGATGATTTGTCCGATGACCTTCACTTTGATGTCGCTGAACTTCAGCGTGTGTGTGTTCTTGTTGAGGCCGATGCCCGTAACGCTATTGCCGTTGGCAGACTTAGCGGCACCTTCCATTCTGAACACAATACCATCCAACTCCTTGAGAGCATGTTTCACCTTCGGTGTGATGCGCATGGTTATAGGTGTCGTAACCACAGCGTTGCCATCAGGCGAAGCAGCCACCTCTTCAGGTATCTCGATGCTCAACTTGTCGTCTATCTGGTTGCCCTGAGCATCCACAGCGTGTGCCGTTACCTTGAGGTATGCAGGCACTCTGTTCTCCACCTGTGCAGTCATCTCGATGTATGTACCCTCTGCAAAGTCGAGCTTGTCGATGTCTTCATTCCATCCTGTGAATGAGTCCTCATACACGATGTTGGCCTTTTCTCCGAAAGCCAAAGGTGCATGTACCTCGTAGCTTGGCTTTACGTTGTACACTCTGCCAAACTCAATGGTAGCCACTTCAGCCTTAGCGTGCGCCCTTACGTCCACTATCTTGACGTGGTCGGGTATGCGGTTTATCAAGGTAGAGAGGTTGCTCACCTCATATACATTCTCTTCACCATATAGGCGGTTTAGCTCGTTGGTCTTCTTTCGGCAGATGCAAATCTTGCTGAGTCCATTCTTCGCCACACTCATTTCAGGGAGTGCGACACGAGTGAGTTCACGATTCTCTTTCGTAGAGATGACGGTGGCACTCACAGTGGCAGCCACATTCATGTTGTTGTTCACGGTGAGGATGATCTGCGGATTGTCGAGGTCGGCCACTACGTCGTCGTCATCGAGGAAGTTTGGCAGCCCCGTAACGTCTACTTCTCCTAAGGTACTCAGACTGATTTCAGGGTCGAAGATACCTGTTGCCGTTCTCAAGGTGATGATGTTGTTGGCAACACCTATCTGAGCCTTGATGTTTGTGTTTTCAGTCAGCACACCTGTCACGTTGCATTGTAAAGCGATGCTCAAGTAGCCTGTGAGGTCGATAGCACCGTTGTTGATTGTGAGCTCACCGTGGCCGTTGTGGTTGGTGAAGTCCAACTTGTTTACCTTGAGGTTCAACTCCAGGGCGCGTGACGTCGAGATACCTGTGATGTTGATGGTAGCACCATCAACGGATGGCACGCCATTTCCATTACCATTCACTCTCTTTATGTTCAGGTAGGCAGGCAGCGTAATGCGAGCCGACTCTATCGTAGGTACGGCAGCAGCAATATGGCTAAAGTCCAACTTGATGGTCATGTCCGTCTCGTCAATATCGGCCTCGTTGAGGCTCTTTACAGCACGATCAGTACCATGATATTCAAACATGGCAATCTTGGTTGAAGTAAAGTGTATGCCATTTGCTGGCGCCCGCTTAGCTTTGGCAGCAGACGTTGCAGAGGTCAGGGCGATGTTGCCATCAAACAAGTTGCCCACTTGCAGGATGATAGGCGAGATGTTAGGATTAGCAGCTTCTACCTCTCCACCAGTGAGGTAGAACATGTAGTTGCCCGCTTCGTCGGTCTTCACACATCCGTCTTCTTCCAGGTCGAGTACGTCTTTCAGTGGTATTTCCTTGGTCGAACTGTTAGGTATTACTAATGACTCGCTACCGAATCCCATTGTAGCATCAATGTTCTTCATGTCGTAGTCGTTGTTTGTGCATCCCGAGAGTGTCAGGAGACCTGCTGCCAACCATACTGATGACATCAGTTTGTGTTTTAAAATGTGATTATGCATACAGTGTAGATTAATGTTATTATTATTTGTACTGAATAGGTTATAATAGATTTCGTTATAATTTCCCCCTTTGTATGCAAATATATGAAAAAAAATAAATGGACCATAAAAAAATCCATTTATTTACTTAAAATGTTCTAAAAAACTTAATTTTACTTATTCTTTTAAAAAAGATGAGCGTAAAAACTTCCTCTTACATTATTATAAATAACTGAAGTTTCGCATGTACGGAAGTTAAGTGAAGTTAGTGATGTTAGAGAGAAGTTAAAGAGAAGTTAAAGGACAAATGTCCTATGTCTTACGGCAAAAGACTATTGTCTCCTAATTTCCCGAACGACCGTAGGGGGTGATAACTTCTTTAACTTCAATCAATTCCATCACTTTCGAAATTTGAGTAAATAACTTAATGTTTAATGTTAGAGGTTGGCACTGGGGAGGGCGTGGCATCTTGCCCGCCCATAGTTTTATATGTTGATTGTTTTTAGCGGTTGGGACCTTTTTTTATGGGCAGGCTGGAAGCACTGCCCTCCCAGTACATACTTGCTGTTGTAGCTTATTGGCAGGAAGGCACTGGGGAGGGCGTGGCATCTTGCCCGCCCAATGTTATTAATCTTCCATTCTCAGGAAGGCCTTAGGCAGATACTGGATGATGTCGCTGGCTATGAGGCTCTCCTTGCCTATATCCTTGACAGCCAAGTCGCCCGCAAGCCCATGCAGGTACATTCCCACGCGACAGGCAGAGGGGGCTTCATATCCCCTTGCCAACAAGGCAGTGATGATGCCTGTCAGCACGTCGCCACTACCCGCGGTAGCCATACCGCTGTTGCCTGTAGAGTTAAACTCAATATGGCCGTTGGGCAAGCATAAGGCAGAGAAGTGCCCTTTCAGTATGATGTATGCCTGCAAACGTTCAGCCAGTTCGCTGGCTTTCATGAGCCTTTCGTAGCAGCAAGAGCTGGTATTCCCCGCCAGGCGGTCCAACTCCTTAGGGTGTGGAGTGAGTATGATGCCCTTAGGCAGCTGTTGCATCCAGGCGCGGTGACTTGCCAAGATGTTGATAGCATCAGCATCTATCACCTGCTGGCACGAGCAACGCCTGATTTGCGCTATAAGAGCTATGGCAGTAGCCTCACTGGTTCCCAATCCTGGTCCGATGCCGAGCGCATGATAGGATTCTGTGTCTACGGGCTGACTAAATATCGTTTCCTCAGGGTCCATTTGTTGTATAGCCTCAGGCACCTTGATCTGCATGATGTCGTAGTTGCGCTTAGGCGTATGTACAGTCACCTTTCCGGCTCCCGCTCTCAGGCATGCTTGAGTAGCCAAGACAGCAGCCCCTGCCATCCCATACGACCCTGCGATGATGAGCGCATGCCCCATGCTGCCTTTATGAGCGAAGTCATCGCGCGGTAGCATCATTTCCCGTATATCGTTTTCTTCGAGGATGCGATATCTGCTGTCGGTCTTCTGTATATATTCGGGTGATAGCCGTATGTCCAGCACCTTGAGCTTTCCCAAGTATTTCTGGTTGTCTGCCATCATCATCGACAACTTTTTCTGCTGTAGTGTCAGCGTCAAGTCAGCCTGCAGAATGTTGGTAGGAATGTTGTAAGTGTTGTCCTCGCAAATCAGTCCCGACGGAATGTCGATGCTCACAATCTTCGCAGGCGAAGCATTCAGGTATTTCACCATGGCAGCAAATCCCCCTGTCAGTGGCTTGTTGAGTCCACTTCCGAAGAGACCATCTATCACGACGGTATCGGGCGTCAGGGTAGGTGGGTCAAAGTTGACCGTAATCTCTATGAACTGCTTGATGTGCTTCCCCTCCACGAGACGCTTTTTGTTCAGCGCACAGTCGTTAGAAAGCTTGTTGTGAATATTGAATAAGTATGCCGTCACCTGATAACCATCTTCTGCCAAGAGTCTGGCCGCGGCAAGCGCATCGCCTCCATTGTTTCCAGGACCAGCGAAAACAACCATAGGCGTTCTGTTCGACCATTCAGCCTCAATGCAGTGTGTGATGGCTTTAGCGGCTCGTTCCATCAAATTGATAGACGAGATCGGCTCATGATCGATGGTATATTTGTCCAGCTCATGTATCTGAGCACTCGTAAAAATCTTCATACTTCTGCAAAAATACGAAAAAATGCTCGATAACTATTAGTTATTCCGTATTTTTTTAGTAATTTTGCAGAAAATATTATTTTTGAAACTATGAGTATAGTTAAAATCAAGGACAAGACTTTTAAAACCTCTATTCCAGAAGAGGAGATTTTAAAGAAGGTGCAAGTTGTTGCCCAACGTATTAACCAGGACATGGAGGGTAAGAATCCATTGTTTTTGGCTGTGTTGAATGGCGCATTTATGTTTGCTGCCGACTTGATGCGTATGGTGACCATACCCAGCGAGATATCATTTGTGAAGTATGCTTCTTATGAGGGCACCAGCTCTACAGGCAACTTGAAGCAACTGATGGGCATCAACCAAGATGTAGAGGGTCGTCATGTCATCATTGTAGAGGACATTGTCGATACAGGTTTCACCATGCAGAAGATGATAGAGAGTCTCAAGGAGAAGAATCCTGCCTCTATCCACATTTGCTCATTACTGGTAAAGCCAGGCAATCTTCAGGTGCCACTCGATATCGACTATGCCGTGATGGAGATCCCCAACGATTTCATTGTGGGCTATGGTCTCGATTACGACCAGCAGGGTCGCAATCTGCGCGACATCTATACCATCGTAGAAGATTAAAGTAAGGATAATTATTTCAACAACATAAAATAGAAAATGAAGAATATTGTAATTTTCGGTGCTCCAGGTGCAGGTAAAGGTACCCAGAGCGACAAGATCATTGAGAAGTACGGTTTGGGTCATATCTCTACAGGTGACGTACTTCGTAACGAAATCAAAAACGGTACAGAACTCGGTAAGACAGCCAAGGGCTTCATCGACAATGGTCAGTTGATTCCTGACGAGTTGATGATCGACATTTTGGCAAGTGTATACGATGGCTTTGGCAAGGATCATGCAGGTGTCATCTTTGACGGTTTCCCACGTACCATTCCACAAGCTGAGGCTTTGAAGAAGATGTTGGCAGAGCGTGGCCACAAGGTAGCTGCCATGATCGAGCTTTCTGTTCCTGAAGATGAGTTGATGGCACGTCTCATCAATCGTGGTAAGGAGAGCGGTCGCTCTGACGATAACGAGGAGACCATCAAGAAGCGTCTGAATGTTTACCACACCCAGACATCACCTCTTATCGACTGGTACGAGCAGGAAGGTATCCATCACCACATCGAGGGCTTGGGCACCGTTGACGAGATCTTTGCTCGCGTATGCAATGTCATTGACAACATCTAATAGTCATATTTTTTTTAAAATGTGTAATGTTTAATGTTTAGATGGGCTTGCGCCTTAGGGTGCAGTCTCACCTTAGGTTAGGCATTACACATTGCTTTCTTTCCTTCACACTGATCTTTACTTCCCGTCACACGGATGTGGAAAGAGCGGATATAGAACATTCAACACCAAACATTCAACAATAACATAAAATGGCTGAATCCAATTTCGTAGACTACGTAAAAATTAACTGCCGCTCTGGTAAGGGTGGCAAGGGCTCCATGCACCTGCGCCACGTCAAGTACCAACCCAATGGCGGTCCTGATGGTGGTGATGGCGGACGTGGAGGAAGCATTTATCTGCGCGGCAATCACAACTACTGGACATTGTTGCATCTGAAGTATCAGCGTCACTTCTTTGCTGAACATGGTGGCAACGGAGGTCGTGATAAGTGTCATGGTACCGATGGCAAGGACATCTATATCGATGTACCTTGTGGCACGGTCGTATATAACGCCGAAACAGGCAAGTACGTGTGCGACGTTACATACGATGGACAAGAGGTACTCCTCCTCAAGGGCGGTCGTGGTGGACTTGGCAACTTCCAGTTCCGCACCTCCACCAATCAGGCACCCCGCTATGCGCAGCCTGGAGAGCCTATGCAGGAGATGACCATTATCATGGAGTTGAAGCTCTTGGCAGATGTCGGCCTTGTAGGATTCCCCAATGCGGGCAAGTCCACCTTGCTGTCTTCTGTATCGAGTGCTCGTCCCAAGATTGCCAATTATCCCTTCACCACACTCGAACCCTCTTTGGGTATTGTCGATTATCGCGACCACCAGTCGTTTGTGATGGCCGACATCCCTGGTATTATCGAAGGTGCCAGTGCCGGTAAGGGTTTAGGATTACGATTCTTGCGCCACATCGAGCGCAACTCCCTCTTGCTCTTCATGGTGCCTGGCGACACCGACGACATCAAGAAAGAGTACGAGGTACTCCTTGGCGAGTTGAGTAACTTCAATCCCGAGATGCTCGACAAGCATCGTGTGTTGGCAGTCACCAAGTGCGATTTGCTCGACGAAGAGCTTATCGAGATGCTGAAGGAGACCCTCCCCACCGATCTGCCCGTCGTCTTTATCTCTTCTGTCACAGGTCAAGGCATTCAGGAACTGAAAGATGTGCTTTGGCGTGAGCTTAATTCAGAGAGCAACAAGTTGCAGGAAATCACCTCAGAAGACACCTTGGTGCATCGCGACAAGGACATGAGCCGATTCCAGCAGGAGTTGGCCGACGAGGGTGAGGACTTCGTAGAGTATATCGATGAGTCAGAACTCGAAGACGTCGACGACCTTGACGATTTCGAGTACGAGTAATATCATTCCTCCGATGCTAAAAGAGTATACCATAGCCGATTCTGTCGTAGCTTTCTCCACCACACGACAAGGTGGGGTGAGCTTAGGTGCCTACAGCTCATTCAATATCAATGAGTATTGTGGTGACACGGCAGAGCATATAGCCGAAAATCGTCGCCTCTTGGCGCAGCGCTTAGGTATAGCGCCCGACCATATCATCTTGCCCCATCAGGTGCATGGGGCAGAGGTGCGACAGATAGACGCCGACTTTCTCCAGCTTCCCGAGAACGAGCGCAGGATGATAGTTGAAGGCGTAGATGCTCTTGTCACCAACCAGCGTGGCATCTGCATAGGCGTATCTACTGCCGATTGCATCCCCGTTCTCTTATACGATGAGGCTCACCATGCTGTTGCTGCCATACATGCTGGTTGGCGTGGCACGGTACAGCGCATCGTGCAGCCCACCATCGACATGATGCACCTTTATTATCACACCCAACCTTCTGAACTGAGAGCCATCATTGGGCCAGGCATCTCACGAGACTCCTTCGAGGTGGGCGATGAGGTGTACGAGGAGTTTTTACAAGAAGGTTTCGACATGGCTGTTGTAGCCTGTCAGCGTCCCAATATGAAGAAGGAGGGCAGTGTAGACCAACCCTTGAAGTGGCACATCGACCTGCCACAATGCAATGCTCTGTTGCTGTGTCAGAGCGGAGTACCTGCCGACCGCATCCAGTCGTCAGGTATCTGTACTTATCAGCACAGCGATCAATTCTTTTCCGCTCGCCAGTTAGGCATTCAGTCGGGAAGAATCTTTACGGGAATCATGCTTCGCTAAGAAGATTCCCCCTCAAGAAATCAAATGCTTAAAAAAGAAGATATTTTCATGTACCAAGACCTAAAAATCAAACTTAATCACCTATATGTGGCGACCCTCGTTGTAGCTATGTTGAGCTGCGGCTTTGTCTTCGTTACGTCATTCATGCCAGCCAAGAATCAGTTTACGGCAGCCGAGCAACAGCAAATCAGCATTTCCACACCCGGTCTTTTTGCACAGAGCAACGCCTTCAATGTCGACTTTGAAAATTTCAAAGAGAAGGAGTATTCTTTTCCTCTTCCTGTAGGCAAGGCATCCTTAGTCAATAATCAAGTGTTACGCATAGAAACCAAGAAGGGTGATGCCGTCAAGGCGATGTTTGATGGTTATGTGCGTCTGTCGCGTAAGTCAGAGAGTTATGGTCATGTCATCGTTATTAGACACGACAATGGTCTCGAAACCGTCTATGCCTTCAATGCCGAGAATCTGGTGAAAGTGGGGCAGGGTGTAGAAGCAGGTCAGACGATAGCCATTGTGGGTGGCAAGAATACAGATGTATTTTGTGAAGTCTCCATCATGGTCAATGGTGCTCGCATCAATCCCGAGACATTGATAGAACTGAAAAGTCACAAGTTGCGCCGTCAGACGATGCAGTTTCGCAAGAGTGGAAATCGCATCAGTGTGTCGGTAGCAGGTGGCAGGGCTGCATCTTCTTCTGCAGAAAAAAAAAACAAGGAGTTCACCCTCGATCCTGACGAAGTGAACGATCCATTCCAGAAGTCCAACACCTTCAAACTCGATTTAGAGAAGATTTCCGAATCCCATTGGGCTTATCCACTGCCAGGCAGTAAGGTTATCAGTCCCTATGGTGGAAGGCGTCGCCATTCTGGTGTCGACCTCAAGACACGTCCCAACGACAAGATTGTGGCTGCCTTTGATGGTGTAGTGATAGCATCAGGTCCTTTCTATGGTTATGGCAATTGTATACGCATCAAGCATGCCTATGGTTTCGAGACACTGTATAGCCATCAGTCCAAGAACTTTGTCAAGAAGGGTGAAAAGGTGAAGGCAGGTCAGGTCATCGGACTTACGGGGCGCACAGGCAGAGCCACGACTGAGCACCTTCATTTTGAGATCTCTTTTAGCGGTCGTCGCATGAACCCGGCTGTATTCTTCGATCATGCCAACAGAAGTCTTCAGCGCTCTACGTTGACCCTTACCAAGGGCAGCTGCGTCAAGTCTAAGAAAAACGGATAAGATACTCTCTCAAATACGACTTCTACAAAGGCACAAGACGAATGAAGCTGCTGGATTACAACAAAATCTGGCAGCTTTGATATATATATAT
>UMGV01061861.1_pt1 | contig 18903 bp, 10 predicted proteins | sample 1965361 | NCBI WGS metagenome assembly UMGV01 (sample SAMEA4836081, study PRJEB28245) | human gut metagenome | biome: gut microbiome; material: fecal sample | place: Denmark | collected 2008
CGCTCCCATAGCCGGCCAGTCCTTGATATTCGGACCGAACTGGATCTCTACGCTCTCATCTGCCACACCGTGGGAATCGAAGACACGGTTCTTGTAAATATTGCTGTCGAAATGATATTTATATTTTCCGAAGTCGCCGTCGAACTCTGTTGCGGGAGTCAGCACGCCCTTGTTAGCTGCGGTAGCTGCGATAGATCTTGCATCCATCAGAGCTACGGAAGCGATCTGGCCGTTCTGCAGCTTGGAGCCTTCACGGTTCGGGAAGTTTCTGGTAGAATGACGGATACTGAATGCGTTATTGGCAGGGGTATCTCCGGCACCGAAGCAGGGGCCGCAGAAGGCTGTCTTCATGACTGCACCGGTCTCTAAGATGGTCGCAGCACAACCGTTACGGATCAGCTCCATGTATACGGGCATAGATGCGGGATATACGCTTAAAGTAAATTCATCCGCACCAATGTATCTGCCCTTCAGGATATCGGCTGCTGCACAGATATTCTCAAATCCGCCGCCGGCACAGCCTGCGATAATACCCTGATCTACGATAAATCTGCCATTTTTTACTTTATTCTTCAGAGTAAAGTCTACGGCACCGTCCAGGCTTACTTTCGCACGTTTCTCGGTCTCATCCAGAATATCCATCAGATTCGCATTCAGCTCCTCAATGGTGTAAGTATTGCTGGGATGAAACGGCATGGCGATCATGGGACGGATCTTGTCCAGATCCACCTCTATGAGACCGTCATAGTAGGTTACCTGACCGGGATTCAGCTCCTTATAATCTTCCGTACGTCCATGAATCTCATAAAACTCACGGATCTGGTCGTCGGTCTTCCAGATGGAGGACAGGCAGGTGGTCTCTGTAGTCATGACATCAATACCGATACGGAAATCAGCACTCAGGGATGCCACGCCGGGACCTACGAACTCCATTACTTTATTTTTCACATAACCATTTTTGAATACGGCACCGATGATTGCCAGTGCCACGTCCTGAGGACCGACACCCTTCACGGGAGCACCCTTTAAGTATACGGCTACCACGCCGGGCATATTGATATCATAAGTCTGATTCAGCAGCTGCTTCACCAGCTCGGGACCACCTTCACCCATAGCCATGGTACCCAGAGCACCGTAACGGGTGTGGGAATCAGAGCCTAAGATCATTTTGCCGCCGCCGGCCAACATCTCTCTGGCGAACTGATGAATAACTGCCTGATGAGGGGGTACATAGACACCACCGTACTTTTTCGCACAGGTCAGGCCAAACATGTGGTCATCCTCATTGATGGTGCCGCCTACGGCACACAGAGAGTTATGACAGTTGGTCAGTACATAGGGCATGGGGAACTTCTGCAGTCCGGATGCTCTTGCGGTCTGAATGATACCTACAAAGGTAATATCATGGCTGGTAAGCTTATCGAAGCGGATCTTAAGCTTGTCCATATTGCCGGAAGTATTATGCTCCCGCAGGATACCATATGCCATGGTGTTTTTCGCTGCTTCTTCTCTGGAGATCGTAATGCCGGTCTTCGCCTGTATCTGTCTGGCTGCTTCGGAGGTATCCGCTACAATATCTGTACCGTTTACCAGGTAAGCGCCGCCCTGTGTTAACTGAATCATGCTCGTCCTCCTGTTATTCCACTTCTTATGCATAGATAGAGTGCATCTTGTGTGCACTTCTTTCATTATACTGGATTGTTTTCTCAGATGCAATGATCTTATAGGATGTTTTTGCACTTGAGTGTACGTAAAAAAATACCGCCTATAGAGCGCAACAGTCTCTCCAGGCGGTATGACTTCTTTTTTAAGTTCTTAATTATTTCAGTACTACCTTATCCAGATGCCAGATCTCATCCACATACTGCTGTATAGTTCTGTCAGATGTGAACTTGCCGGAGCATGCCACATTCAGGATGGCGCTCTTCGCCCAGTTGTCCTCGTCGCGGTAAGCAGCTTCCACTCTCTTCTGTGCTTCTGCATAGGACTTGAAGTCCTTGAGGATGAAGTAGGTGTCTGCCTTGGCCGTGCACTGGGTGTTCAGCAGGGAATTGTACAGCGGGCGGAACAGCTCGGGATCTCCCGGTGCGAAGGTTCCGTTGATCAGCTGCATCAGTACCTTGCGGACATCCTGATCATTGTTGAAGATCTCCATGGGGTCATATCCGCCATGGTTCTCATAGTTGATAACCTCCTGTGCGGACAGGCCGAAGATGAAGGCATTCTCTTCGCCCACTTCTTCTACGATCTCCACGTTGGCACCGTCCATGGTTCCCAGGGTCAGGGCACCGTTCAGCATGAACTTCATGTTACCGGTACCGGATGCTTCCTTACTTGCGGTAGAGATCTGCTCGGAGACATCTGCTGCCGCAAAAATGATCTCTGCGTTAGATACGTTATAGTTCTCGATAAATACAACCTTGATCTTGCCGTTAATAGCGGGATCGTTGTTAACCACATCCGCTACGGAGTTGATCAGCTTGATGGTCAGCTTTGCGTTACGGTAACCGGCTGCTGCCTTCGCGCCGAAGATAAAGGTTCTGGGGTAGAAATCCAGTTCCGGATGCTCCTTCAGTTCGTTATACAGGTGCATTACATGCAGAATATTGAGCAGCTGTCTCTTGTACTCATGCAGACGCTTTACCTGTACATCGAAGATGGATCTGGGATCTACTTCGATACCGTTGTGCTCTAAAATGTATTTTGCCAGACGTACTTTATTCTGGTACTTGATGTTCATGAACTCCTGCTGTGCCTTTTTGTCATCCGCATATACCTTCAGTCGGGAGATCTGAGGCAGATTGGTGATCCAGTCGTCACCTACATGAGCCGTTACCCAGTCAGCTAACAGCGGGTTCGCATGCAGCAGGAAACGTCTCTGGGTGATACCGTTGGTCTTATTATTGAAGCGCTCCGGGAACATCTCATAAAAGTCCTTTAATTCCTGGGTCTTCAGGATCTCTGTATGCAGTCTTGCAACACCATTGACAGAATATCCGGCTACGATTGCCATATGTGCCATCTTCACCTGTCCATCGTAGATGATCGCCATCTTACGGATCTTCTCCTGTACATCCACACCGGGTACATTGCTGTACTTCTGCTGGATATCGATGATGAATCTGCGGTTGATCTCCTCTACGATCTGGTAGATTCTGGGAAGCAGTCTGGAGAACAGTTCGATGGGCCATTTCTCCAATGCTTCCGCCATGATGGTGTGGTTGGTGTAAGCACAGGTCTTGGTGGTGATCTCCCACGCTTCCTCCCAGGTCAGATAATAATCATCCATCAGCACACGCATCAGCTCTGCGATAGCTACGGTAGGATGGGTATCGTTCAGCTGGAAGGTAACCTTCTCATAGAACTTATGGATATCATCATGCTTTCTCATGTACTTCTCTACAGCTTCCTGTACGGATGCGGAGATGAAGAAGTACTGCTGCTTCAGACGCAGCTCCTTACCTGCATAGTGATTGTCGTTGGGGTACAGAACCTCTACGATGTTACGTGCCAGGTTCTCCTGTTCTACCGCCTTCTGGTAATCGCCCTTATCAAAGGAATCCAGCTGGAAGCACTCTACGGGCTCCGCATCCCAGATACGCAGGGTGTTTACAATGCCATTGCCATAACCCACGATGGGGAAATCAAACGGAACCGCCTTAACGGACTGATAGCCCTCCTGGGTAAATACGTTTCTGCCGTTCTCATCGGTATGCACACTGACATAGCCACCGAATTTCACAATTTTCGCATACTCAGGTCTGCGCAGTTCGAAAGGATTACCATTCATCAGCCAGTTATCGGGAACCTCTACCTGATAACCGTCGCGGATCTCCTGCTTGAACATACCATAACGATAACGGATACCGCAGCCATATGCAGGATATCCCAGCGTTGCCAGAGAATCCAGGAAACATGCTGCCAGACGTCCCAGTCCACCGTTACCCAGTGCTGCATCCGGCTCCTGGTCCTCGATCAGGTTCAGATCCAGTCCCAGTTCTTCCAGAGCTTCCGCTACGGGCTTGTATGCCTTTAAATTGATGAGGTTATTGCCCAGTGCTCTTCCCATCAAAAACTCCATGGACATGTAGTAGACCATCTTGGGGTCTTCCTTCTCATATGCCTTCTGGGTCTCCATCCAGTTCTCTACGATACGGTCCTTGATCGCATAAGATACTGCCTGGAAGATCTGCTGTGCATCTGCCTCTTCCAGATTCTTACGATACAGGGTGCGCACATTATATTCCACACTTCTCTTGAAGAGCTCCTTGTCGAACTCTTTTGCCTTTACCGGCTTCTCGCTGGCTGCTACTGATTTTTTCACCTATGTTCTCCTCTCCATTACCTCTCCGGTACTGTACTCTTCTCAAGATATTCCGCACCGGATAGCGTTATGATTTCATCCATATTCTTAACCAAATACAGGTAATATTATAACAAACTTCCATGCGCATTCCAACTGTTTTCGCCGGTTTTCGTAAGTTTCGTAAATGTTTTTCCGAAACAGAAAAGATTCTGCGGTCCCCCTTCCGGAAAAACCACAGAATCTTTATCTTTATACTCTCTCCACAGCGATCACTGCGTTCTCGCCGTTGATATTCCATTCCTTCGATACGCCATATTCCGCACCGCTTGTCAGTTCGTCAGCCAGAACCTTGCCACTGATGGCTTCTTTGTTCTTCTGTGCGATCTCGGACAGCTTATCGTTGCCATTGATGGATACGCGGATGTGATCGGTCACTTCGAAGCCGCTCTCCTTACGCATGGTCTGGATCTTGCTGATGATCTCGTATACGAAGCCTTCCTCTACCAGTTCCGGTGTCAGGTTGGTATCCAGGACAACGGTCATCCGATTGTCCTCCTGAGATACATAGCCTTCCTTCTGTGCCATGTCGATCAGCAGATCGTCCTTGGTCAGTTCCACAGCCACACCGTCTACATCGAACTTTAATGCGCCGTCTGCATTCAGTTCATCCATTGCTGCATTGCCATCCAGTGCTGCAAGGTGCTTCTGGATGCCGCCCAACTGTTTGCCGTACTTGGGTCCTACGGTACGCAGCTGGGGTTTGAAGGTGTAAGAGGTAAAGTCACGTACGTCATCGGTAAATACGACTTCCTTGACGTTCAACTCATCCTCGATGATCTCCTGGTAGAACTCACTTAAGGTGAAGTCTGACTTGATATACATTCTGCTGATGGGCTGACGATTCTTGATGGCAGCCTCGTTACGGCATGCACGCCCCATTACTACAGCATCCAGTACATCCTCCATATCCTCTTCCAGCTTCTTGTCGATGTGATCCTTGTTCACTACCGGGAAGTCACACAGATGGATACTCTCGGGTGCATTTGCATCGTTGCTTCTTACCAGGTTCTGGTAAATATCCTCTGTCATGAAGGGGATCATGGGTGCGGCTGCCTTACAGATGGTCACCAGTGCGGTGTACAGCGTCATGTAGGCATTGATCTTATCCTGCTCCATACCCTTTGCCCAGAAACGCTCACGGCTGCGTCTTACATACCAGTTACTCATCTCATCGACGAAGTCCTGCAGAGCCTTGGCAGCCTCGGGGATACGGTACTGGTCCAGATTGCTGTCTACTTCTGCAACGGTAGAGTTCAGCTTGGACAGCAGCCACTTATCCATTACGGGCAGTTTGTCGTATTCCAGTGTATATTTGGAAGCATCAAAATTATCAATATTTGCATACAGTACGAAGAATGCGTAGGTGTTCCACAGGGTACCCATGAATTTACGCTGTCCTTCCTGTACGGCCTTGCCGGAGAATCTCTTCGGCAGCCAGGGTGCGGAACTGGTGTAGAAATACCAACGGATGGCATCTGCACCGTAGGTCTCCAGTGCGTTGAAAGGATCTACCGCATTGCCCTTACTCTTACTCATCTTCTGACCGTTCTCATCCTGTACATGACCCATAACGATAACGTTCTTGTAAGGAGCCTTATTGAAGAGCAGGGTGGATTCTGCCAACAGAGAGTAGAACCATCCACGGGTCTGGTCCACTGCCTCGGAGATAAAGTCAGCGGGGAACTGCTGCTCGAACAGATCCTTGTTTTCAAACGGATAATGATGCTGTGCAAAAGGCATTGCTCCGGAGTCGAACCAACAGTCGATCACCTCAGGAACACGCTTCATCTGCTTGCCGCACTCGGGGCAGGTGATGGTGATCTCGTCGATGTAAGGACGATGGAATTCTACGGTCTTCGCCTTCTCATTGCCGCTCATCTTGTACAGCTCTTCACGGCTTCCGATGGAATGCTGGTGTCCGCATTCGCACTCCCAGATATTTAACGGAGTACCCCAGTAACGGTTACGGGATACGCCCCAGTCCTGAATATTCTCCAGCCAGTTGCCGAAACGTCCCTCACCGATAGAAGCGGGGATCCAGTTGATGGTCTTATTATTACGTACCAGATCATCCTTCACAGCGGTCATCTTGATGAACCAGGACTCTCTTGCATAATAGATCAGCGGAGTATCACATCTCCAGCAGAAGGGATAATCATGCTCGAACTTCGGTGCATCGAACAGCTTGCCCTCTGCATCCAGATCCTTAAGTACCAAAGGATCTGCGTCTTTTACAAATTTTCCGGCATAAGGGGTCTCTGCGGTCAGATCACCCTTGCCGTCTACGAACTGTACGAAGGGCAGCTCGTAATTACGTCCGATACGGCTGTCGTCTTCACCGAAAGCCGGTGCGATATGAACGATACCGGTACCGTCGGTCATGGTTACATAACCGTCGCAGGTTACGAAATGTGCCTTTTTCTTCTGCTTCTTGGCGGCATCTCCCGCACACTTGTACAGAGGCTCATACTCCTTGTACTCCAGATCCTTACCAACATAAGTCTCCAGTACTTCGTAAGCATCCTTGCCTTCTTCTGCAAGACGTCCCAGAACCTTGTCTGCCAGTGCCTTTGCAATATAATAGGTATAACCGTCGGCGGCCTTCACCTTCAGGTAGGTCTCCTCCGGGTTCACGCACAGTGCCACGTTGGAAGGAAGAGTCCAGGGGGTGGTGGTCCATGCCAGGAAATATGCATCCTCGCCCTTTACCTTGAAACGTACGATAGCGGAACGCTCTTTGACTGCCTTATAGCCCTGTGCCACTTCGTGGCTGGACAGCGGGGTTCCGCAGCGAGGGCAATAGGGAACGATCTTGAAGCCCTTGTACAGAAGTCCCTTATCCCAAATGGTCTTCAGTGCCCACCATTCGGACTCGATGAAGTTGTCATCGTAGGTAACATAAGGGTTATCCATGTCAGCCCAGAAACCAACAGTACGGGAGAAATCTTCCCACATTCCCTTGTATTTCCAAACGCTCTCTTTACATTTGTCGATGAAAGGTGCCAGACCGTATTCCTCGATCTGCTCCTTGCCATCCAGACCCAGCAACTTCTCAACTTCCAGCTCTACGGGAAGTCCATGGGTATCCCAGCCTGCCTTACGGGGAACCATATATCCCTTCATGGTACGGTATCTGGGGATCATATCCTTGATGGTACGGGTCTCTACATGACCGATGTGGGGCTTACCGTTGGCGGTAGGCGGTCCGTCGTAGAAGGTATAGGTCTCGCCTTCCTTACGGTGTTCCATACTTTTTTTGAAAATGTTGTTGTCTTCCCAAAATTTCTCGACAGCTTTCTCACGGTCTACGAAATTCAGGCTTGTGGGTACCTGCTTGTACATAGTGCGCTTCCTTTCTTTTCTGAAACTGAGGATGAAAAAAGCTCCGTCCCGTAACAGGACGAAGCTCATGCATTCGTTAACCACCTCTTACAACATACTTCCTATATGATTCCACATGTGTCATCTCACAGGAGTGATATGCTTCCCGGTAACGGCGGGATTCCGTTCAGAACTACTGACCTGGGCTTTTGTTCTGACAGCTCAGAAGTGATTTTCACGATTCCCTTACTCGCACCGGTCTCTCACCATCACCGGCTCGCTTTGCCTTTCTGCGGAAAAGTTACTCTCTTCGTCAATGCATTTTTGATATACCGCTATTATATATCTCATTTTTTTGCGTTGTCAAGCCGGATGTTATGATTTGCTTAGAAAGCTTTTCTTTCTTGCTTTTCCGACATTTATTTCATATAATTATTTTAAGACTGATATGTGTACCGATCTTACCGGAAAGGGCAGGGAATTCTATGGAAAATACGCAAAATACGCCGAAAAGAAGCGGCGGTAAAATATCATATACTCTGCAGGCGATCGGCCTGATTCCCCTGCTGGCGCTGGGGATCGTCATGTTATTTTTCACTTCCCAATGGTTCACAAAAACTATGTATCAGGAAGTGGAACGTGAATTGTATGATGCCACAAAAAGTGCCACTACACTTCTGAACGCTGCCTATCCCGGCGATTACCGGCTGGAAGGTGATGTTGCCTACCTTCTGTATAAGGGCGATGTAGATATCACCCGTGAATATTCTCTATTTGATCAATTCAAAGAGGATACCGGACTGGACATCACCCTGTTCTATCAGGATACCCGCATTCTGACGACTCTGTATAACGCCCAGGGTGACCGCATTGTCGGCTCCGGTGCTCCGGATGTGGTGATCCGTGATGTCCTGAATACCGGTGAAGATCATTTTTATATCAACACTCTGATCAATGGAAAGACTTATTTTTCCTATTATAGTCCTGTCCGCAATCAGGACAGCAGCATAGTTGGCATGCTTTTTATAGGAAAATCCAGTGCCGCCGTATCTCAATCCATTCAACGTTATGTCTATCCGCTGACATGGCTGATCATCGGTTTTGTGGCTCTCGTGGCTGTCTGCATCTATTTTTACACCAGAAGATTCGTGGCTGTATTACTCCATATTCACAGCTTCCTGTCGGAGGTAGCCTCCGGGAATCTGAACGCCACACTGGATCATTCCGTAACAAAACGCAGTGATGAATTAGGTGATATCGGTCGCTGTGCCCTGTCCATGCAGCGCTCTCTTCGTACCATGATCGAGCAGGATGCCCTGACCGAGCTGTACAACCGACGCAGCGGGGAAAAAAAGCTGCGCCAGATCTTCGAGGAAGCCCAATCCTCCCGCCATTCTTTTGCACTCGCCATCGGAGACATTGACTTTTTCAAAAAGGTTAACGATACCTACGGTCATGAATGCGGGGATGCCGTGCTGAAAAATGTTTCTGCCCTGCTAAAGCAGCATATGTGGCGCCGTGGCTTTGCCGCGCGTTGGGGTGGTGAGGAATTTCTACTGGTATTTGAAAATGTAGATCTTGCAGAAGCACGGAAACAGTTAGAGCTTCTCATGGACAAAATCCACGAACTGGATACACTCTACGAGGGGCAACACGTGAAGATAAATATGACCTTCGGACTGGTCTGTGAGTCTGACAAAGATGTTCATACATTATTAAAAGAAGCTGATGAGAAATTATATATCGGTAAGACAAACGGTCGTAACCAGGTGGTATCTTAACCCGGTTACGACCGTTTTTTATTTGTTTCTGATCTTGTTATCTTTAACCTTGCAGGCAGTCCAGATTCAACAGGAAATCATAAATATTGATTGTCAGAATACCATATTCATCATAATATGGCTGCACAATATCTTTTGTAATGACAATTTTCTTAAAAGAGTCATCAATCTTCCGGAACGGTCGGATTTCCTGCGTCCGCTTTGCTTCATCCGGAAGAGAATATGCCGATTGAATGTAATATCTGGCAGAACCAAGATTGCAGACAAAATCCACTTCCAGCTGCCTGCGGTTTACCTTTCCTTCCAAATCTTTTTCTGCGATAGGGACAACACCTACATCCACACTATATCCCCGCATCCGGAGTTCGTTATAGATTACATTTTCCATGGAATGTGTCTGCTCCAACTGCCGGAAATTAATTCTGGCATTCCGAAGCCCCAAATCAGAAAAATAATATTTCTTAGGAGTCTCTATATATGACTTTCCCTTAATATCATAACGCTGTGCTGACTCTATCAAAAAAGAATCTTCAAAGTAATCCAAATATTTCTTTATGGTTGCAGAAGTAATTTTAGATTTCTTCACGGTTTTAAAAGTGTTCTTTAGTTTTTCCGGATTGGTCAACGAACCGATCGCAGAGGAAAGAATATTTAGCAGATCTTCCAATTCCCCAATATTCTTTATACGATTCCGTTTCGTAATATCACGGATATAAATTTCGTTAAATAAATTCTGCAGCGCTGTTGCCTTATCCCCGGCACCATCCCGCAGAACCACTAATGGAATTCCACCGTAAAGCATATATTCAGATAACCCGGTATATTTATCTCCGTTATAAACAGACATAAATTCAGCAAAGCTGAGAGGGTACATATGAATTTCATCACCCCTGCCTGCAAATTCCGTAGCAATATCCTTTGACAACAGTTTTGCGTTACTTCCCGTCACAAACACATCAATATTCTCTTTGCGAAGGTATCCATTCAAAACAGCCTCAAAACAATCCAGCATCTGAATTTCATCCAACAGCAGATAATATATTCCCTCTCCTGTAGTTTTCGACCGAATATATGCCATAAATTTCTCCGGATCCACACCCCGCTTTTCCTTTTCGATCTGAATAAGACTTTCACCGATCAGGTAAAGATCATCCGCAGAATCAAAGGCAAACCGTATGATATGGTCTGCTTCCACACCTGAATCTAACAAATGATGATAGAAAATGTTATTCAGCAGATAAGACTTACCACATCTTCGAATACCGGTAATCACCTTGATTAATCCATTGCTCTTTCTTTTTATTAACTTTTCCAAATAGAAATCTCTGCGAATATCCATATATTTTCTCCCTGGAATAGATTTTTGCAACTGGTTGCACTTTTCTATTCTATTATATGGATAATTTAACTGAAAATCAATATACTTGCTTCATTTTTGGAAAAGATTTTTGCAGTTGGTTGCACTTTTCTATTCCAAATTGTAAATAAACAAAGTAATTATTTATTGTTCCATCTGTCTGCCCAGGAAGCCTGCCGCAGACAGAGCCAGTTTCTGCTCCACTTCTCCCATTTTGCTCTTCCCGTCATTTTCCAACAGGATCACACTTCCGATGATGTCCCCTTCGCAGATGATCGGCGTGATCAGCTGCCAGGCATAGTCCACGGCAATGTCTTCCGCAATGTTGACATAGTTGCGGTCTCCTTTTGCGGCAATCACAGTCTCTCTATTATTGACCTTCTCTTCCAGTTGACGGCTCACGGATTTATTTAACAGTTGCTTACAGCCTCCTGAGACGGCGATGAACTGGTCTCTGTCCGCGATCAGTGTGGCATGTCCCGACACCTGTGCCAGGCTCTCCGCATACTGTTTGGCAAATGTGGTCATCTCTCCGATAGGGGAATATTTTTTCAGGATGACCTGCCCCTCTCTGTCGGTGAAGATCTCCAGCGGATCACTCTCTCTGATGTGTAACGTGCGGCGGATCTCCTTCGGGATCACGATGCGTCCCAGGTCATCTATTCTTCTTACAATTCCAGTTGCTTTCATCATTTTTTCCTCCATGACATATTGCGTAAGATAAATCATCATCTCGCATTACTAATCATTAACGTTGCAGTTAGTATGCGAAATGCAGGAAAAAATATACTTTAAATTGCCAGATACACCGTCATTCAGCAGTGCCATTGCTGGCTTATATTTATAGCAGTTCTGTATTTTTCCTCAGAATTATTGTTTTATATTAAAATTAAAATGCATCCATTCAATTTTCACTCTTGCATTATCGAATTTTTCAATTCTCAATCAGACTGTTTCGTACTGTATTTTCCTTATTTCTATGTTACACTTATTCTGTTTACGACAATTTTTTATGGGAGAGTTTAAACTATGAATCACAAAAATAATAACAGAAGTTCATTTTCCGGCAAGATCGGCTTCGTTCTGTCGGCTGCCGGAGCATCCGTAGGCTTAGGCAATATCTGGCGTTTCCCGTATCTGGCAGCCAAATACGGCGGCGGAATCTTCCTGTTGATCTATATTATTCTGGCGCTGACCTTCGGTTATACCATGATCGTGGCGGAGACTTCACTGGGACGCATGACAGGTAAAAGTCCCGTGGGTGCCTTTCATACCTTCGGGAAATCCAAATGGCTGTCCTTCGGCGGATGGATCAACGCTATTATTCCTATTCTGATCGTTCCTTATTATTCCGTCATCGGCGGATGGGTGATCAAGTATCTGGTGGAATATGCCAAGGGTCACGGACATGATCTGGCAACGGACGGTTATTTTTCCACGTTTATTTCCAATGGTGTCTCTACTGAGCTGTGCTTTATCGTATTCACTCTGTGTACTCTGGGCATCATCTACGCCGGTGTCCGCAACGGTATCGAGCGCGTATCCCGCATTATGATGCCGATCCTGGTAGTGCTCTCCGTGGTCATCACCGTCTATTCCGTTACCAGACCGGGAGCCCTGAGCGGTGTGAAGTATTTCCTGATCCCGAATCCCGCGAATTTCTCCTGGATGACCGTCGTAGCTGCCATGGGTCAGATGTTCTACTCTCTGTCCATTGCCATGGGTATTCTCATTACCTTCGGCTCTTATATGAAAAAAGATGTCTCCATTGAAGGCTCCACGAAAAATGTGGAGATCTTTGATACCGCCATCGCTATCATGGCAGGTCTGATGATCATTCCCGCCGTGTTCGCATTCTCCGGTGGAGATCCCGATACCTTACAGGCAGGTCCTTCCCTGATGTTCATCACACTTCCCAAAGTCTTCGACAGCATGGGAATGGGCACCTTCGTAGGTATTATGTTCTTCGTACTGGTACTGTTTGCAGCCATGACCAGCTCCATTGCACTTACCGAAAGTGCTGTGTCTACTTTCGAGGACGAGCTTGGCTGGGGTCGTAAAAAATCTACCGTGATCATGGGTGTGATCATGCTGGCACTGGGAACGTTATCCTCACTGGGTTACGGACCGCTCGGTGCTGTGAAGATCATCGGCATGCAGTTCCTTGATTTCTTCGATTTCCTGACCAACTCCGTGATGATGCCTATCGCCGCCATCACCATCTGTCTGTTGGTATCCCGCGTCATCGGAGTAAAGGCTGTGGAAGAAGAAGTCATGCACGGAGAAGCCGCTTTCCGCCGCAAAAAGATATTCAATTTCATGATCAAGTATCTCTGCCCGGTATTTGCTGCGATTATTTTATTAAGCTCCGTGGCAAATGCATTTGGATGGATTAAAATGTAATGATCCGTCCTGTCTCCGCGTTCACTCTATGCGAAATCGAGATTACGGTACGTCCTTTGGAAGCCCTCTTCAGTGCCCGCAGCACCTCTTCCTCAGTCTGGGCATCCAGATTTGCCGTAATCTCATCCAGCAGAAGAAGCTTCGGCTTCGCCACAGCGACTCTGGCAATGGATAACAGCTGCCACTGTCCCTGTGAGAAGATCTCCGAAGTACAGAGAGTGTCATAGCCTTTTTCCAGCTGCTCTATCGTTGCATCCAGTCCCGCAGTCCTTGCAGCCTCCCGTACCTCTTCCATAGTAAAAGAATCGTCATACAGCGTGATCTGATCCTTCACGGTACCTGGTACCCTGTGAAAAGTCTGCTCCACATAGCCGTACAGGCTGCGCTTTTCATTTTCCGGAATCTGAAAAGCATCTCTTCCCTGAATCAGCACTTTACCCTCTCCCGGCTGATAAAGTCCCAACAACAGTTTGAAGACCGTACTCTTCCCTGCTCCGGTTCTTCCGGACAGTGTCACCTGTTCTCCGGGATACACTTTGAAGCTTAAGTGATGCAGGATTTTACGGCTGTCATCCTCATAAGCAAAGGTCACGTTTTGCAGTTCCACAAACGGCGTCTCTTCCTCTGTGACCACCGGAGTCTCCAAATTCCGTACTCTCTCCGGCAATTCCTCCAGCGCATAGAATTCATTGATCCGGTGCACGCCCGCAATGGCGGACTGTATGGTCTGAATCTCCATTCCCAGACTCTCCACTGGGGTAAAGATCTGGGAGATATAGTTAATTACCGCTACCGCTGTACCTGCAGACATGCCGAACAGTGTCAGCACCTTTGCATTACCGGAGGCAGAAAACAGCATCACAACCGCCACCACGATAGCATTCAGGATCAGGATCACCGGGGAATAAATAGCATCATAGAAATTCGTGCGATCTACCGCGCGATAACTCTCCGCAATATATTCATCATACCGTTCCTCCATATAGCGCTCTTTTCCCAGCGTATGAATGGTGCGGATATTGTGCAGCGTCTCCGGCACATGTCCGGAGGCTCTGCCCACAGCACGACGGTTCTCGATCTGGGCTTTCAGCATGTTTTTCTGCACCGTCCGGGTGAACCAATACAGAAATGGTAGCAGGATCAAAAGTACGATCGCCAGTCCTCTGTTTTTTAACCAGATCACCACCAGGATACTTATAATCTTACAGGCATCGGCGAACATGCTGATGATTCCGGAGGTAAACAGGTTCTCCACCGTATCCACATCTCCCACGAACCGGGATACGATCGTACCGGGCTCCTGTTTCGTCAGTTCCCCTGCCGTCAGGTTCGTGTATTTCTCCATCATGCTGCTCCGCAGTGCATGAGTGATCTTCTGACCGAAAACCGTTAACAGTCCCTCTCTGATACTCTCTGTCAGTCCGGTGAGCACCGTAAAGGCAAAATAGAGTATCACCAGTGCAACCGGAACTACGTTTCCTGCGGTGATTGTATCCACGATACTTCCCAGGATCCAGGGCGGCAAAAGCGCGGTTACAATGGCACCTGCGACTGCCAGCACGATTCCCAGTGACAACCCTGCATAGCCTGTCACAGTTTGCCGGATCACGCTGCGGACATTTTTCACATTCTGTCTCTTATTTTTCTGCATCTGTTTATTTTTCTGCATGATCCGGACCTCCCTCCTGCGTACTGTGTGCATCAGCGCCATCCGCCTGTGCTTCATACAGTCTCGCATACTCCGGGAACTTTTCAAGGATCTGTTCGTGGGTTCCTGCGGTCACTTTTCCATCCTCCATCCACATCACCTGATCCATTTCAGGGAACAGATACAGCCTATGGGACAGTAGGATCACGATACTGTCTGCTGCCAGCTTCCGTAGATTGGCAAAAACCTCTTCCTCCGTCTTGCGATCCAGTGCGGAAAAAGGATCGTCCAGGATCAGGACCGGACGCTTATGGCACAGGGTTCTCGCCAATGCCAGCCGCTGTGCCTGACCACCGGAGAGTCGGACGCCACCATTTCCCACAATGGTGTCCATATCCTCTTCCATCTCTGCCACCTCACCGTCGAAACAGACTGCCTTCAGATACTTCTCCGGATCGTCATCATCGCCCAGCAGTATATTGTTACGGACACTGTCATTGAACAGCTCCGGATCATGTCCTAAATATCCCACCATGCCGTTTTGCTCTGCTTTGGTCATCCCGGATAATTCTTTGCCGTGGAAACAGATCCTTCCTTCGTAAGGGTATTCACAGAGGAAAGTCTTTCCCAATGTGGATTTACCACACGCCACTGCGCCGGTGACACCAATGATCTGTCCCGGAGTGGCTGACAGATTGAAGTCCTCATAGATCTTCTCTCGCCGGGATAAGCGAAGCTTACATCCGATACTTCCAGCGTTCCCGGCTCCTGTACCAGGCTATCGTCCTCATAAGTGGTTTCCTTCATCAGTGGCTTGATTCGTTTCCAGGAGACTTGGGCTTTATGTACCGCATTGAATAGCTTCGCGGCATGAGAAGATTTCACGGCTAACTTCAAAAAACAGGATAAAAACGTGGTAAAGGCTGCCACATCCCATATTTTCCAACCGGTTCCCAACACATTTCTGCTGCCGAAATACAGGATAAACAGTACGCCTGTCATGGAGATGATCCGGTACAGCGGGGGAAACGCGGTACTCCAGATATTGGCCTTCACAGCAGATGTCTCATAATCGGTAAGGTTCGCTTCGTAGGCCTGCTTCCGCTCTTTTTCTCTGCCATAGACACGGTAAGCGATAGCGTTAGTGGCTCTGTCCAGTGTTGCGGCACTTAAATCTCCGGACTTTTCCTTATAAGCAGCTCCGGTGCGTTGCACGTTACGCTTCATCTTCTCCGCCAACACATAAGATACCGGTAAAAACAGCATACCTAAGATTGCCAGCCGCCAGTCATAGAATAACAACATTCCCACATATGCTGCCAGTGCCACACCGGTATCGAAGATCTCTGTGGTAAATTTCCTCATCCCCTCCGCGCAGTCATCCACATCCAGGATTGCCTTGGTCATGACATTTCCAGCACCCTCTTCTTCCAGTTCGGCACGGCTTCTGTGCACCAGGCTGCGGTACAGGATTTCTTTCATGTCACGATTTACATTATTGGCAAAACGTCTGACATAAAAACGTTTGATATAACGGGAGATCTGCACGATGGCAATAGACATCACATACGCGGTCACCAGCACCAGCATATCTTGGTATCCTGCTTTCCCACCCAGAATGTCCACCAGGCATCCCGTCATCTGACCCTCGAACCACGGTCCTGCCAGCAGTCCGAGGTTATAGATCAGTCCGGAGAACGTGACTGCCAGCAGCACCGGCCACTGGGTTTTGAAATAATACAGGATCTGATCCTTTTTCACTGCCTCAGATATCTGTTTCATCCTCTCCTGCTCCTCTTCCACACATTTTTCCGCATTGACAAATCCTGCCTCTTTCCGCAGCACTACATAAAAAGATGTACTATCCTCTAGTTTAGATAATAGTACATCTTTTTTGCCTGTCAATGTATTTGTATTGGCTCACTTGCGCTCATTAAATCATAATCTCAGGCCTTCAAAATCTCCGACAGATTCCGCTGAATCCCTGCCGCCACATCCGGTTTATTCATGGAATAGACATGGATATGTTTTACACCGTTCGCCAGCAAGTCGATGATCTGATCAGTGGCATAGGCAATGCCCGCCTGTTTCATGGCTTCCGGGTTATCACCGAAACGGTCTACGATATTTTTGAAGCGCTCCGGCACATTACAGCCGGACAGTTTTACGGCATTCTTCACCTGCACGCCACGGGTAATGGGCATGATGCCGGGAACGATGGGCACTGTAATCCCTGCCTCCCGGACACGGTACATAAAGTTGAAGAAGATATTGTTGTCGAAGAACATCTGGGTCGTCAGATACTCACATCCGGCATCCACCTTTGCCTTCAGTCCCTGAATATCCGCATTCTTGTTAACGGAATCGGGATGCACCTCCGGGTAGCAGGCGCCACCCACGCAGAAATCTCCGTTTTTCTTAATAAAACGCACCAGATCGGAGGCGTGCGTAAAATCCGTAAATACTTCTCCGTCGAAATCCTTGGGAATATCTCCTCTCAGAGCTAAAATATTCTCGATCCCTGCTGCCTGCATTTCTGTAAGAGCGGTACCGATGCTGCCCCTGTCAGCACAGACACAGGTCAGATGCGCCACGGTAGGCACATTGTGCTGCTTCTGAATCTCTCCTGCCAAAGCAATGGTATGTCCCTTGGTACTGCCACCGGCACCATAAGTCACACTCATATAAGCAGGCTGCAATGCCGCGATTCCCAGTGCTGCTGCCTCCACATTTCCGAAATCCGTGCTCTTCTTCGGAGGAAATACCTCAAAAGAGATCGTTGCTGTATCTTTATTCAAAATATCTCTGATCTTCATACAATTCTTCTCGCCTTTCCATCATCTACATACCTTCAGGCTACGTAATTACCCTTTGTTTTCCCGCAAAAAGATCGGCAGGAAATCCTGTTTTTCCTCTTCCTTAGTCTCACTCTCCGCAATGACATTCCGGATATTCTGCATCCGCTTATCCAGTGCCGCACTCTGCTGCGCACAGTCATACAGCTCGTCCTTCAGGAACTTTGCCTGACTCTCCGGAATGTTTTTCTTATACTGCAGCTTGTGCTCCAGGCTCGCCCAGAAATCCATGGCTATCGTACGGAACTGTACCTCCACATAGACCAGCTTCTTCGTATTCTGTAAAAAGATCGGCACCTGCACGATCAGATGGAGGCTGCGGTAACCGCTCTCCTTAGGATTCTTTATATAATCCTTGCGCTCGATCAGGGTAATGTCATCCTGGCGCAAAAAGCTCTCCGCCAATTCATAAATATCATCCGGAAACGAACAGATGACCCGGACACCGGCGATGTCACGGATATTCTCCTCAATGCCTTCCAGCGTCATGGGAATATTTTTCCGGCGGATCTTACGCAGAATACTGTCATACGATTTGACTCTGGTCTTGATCCCTTCGATGGGATTCCGATCGTATTCCAGGGAATACTCCTGATTCAATACTTTGAATTTCGTCTCCACCTCCATGATGGCGCACTGATAATACGACATCAGTTCATCCATGGGGCGCTTGTTTTTCTCAATCAGATCCAGAAATTGATCCGATAATAAATGCTGTTTGAAAAATTTTCCTCTGATGGTATCCATAATATAACTCACTCTTTTACTGTCTATTTTTTAATCAATGTCTTTTTATGATAATCTATGATAAATCATAGATTATCATAAAAAAAGCCTCCTTGCATACGGTATATTCATAGTATATACCATAGACAAGGCGGTATCAATCACTTCATAGTGAATCGATAGACTGCACCGAAAGACACCATATTTTGAGTTGAACATTTGTTCGATTTATGTTATAATGTTATTGTGTAATCGAAACGAAAGCGGATGCGATTTTCCGATTGTTAGATGCCCTCTAGTAATACAAAGGAGGGGATGCCCATGAATACAATGGAAGTACTTACTCTGTTGTTAGTTGTCTTTGCAGCTCTATCATACATCGACAGACATGGTGACGATAATAACAAAAAGAAATAGCATCCCACCGACCAAAGTGAATGCTATTT
>UMGV01001912.1_pt1 | contig 18875 bp, 16 predicted proteins | sample 1965361 | NCBI WGS metagenome assembly UMGV01 (sample SAMEA4836081, study PRJEB28245) | human gut metagenome | biome: gut microbiome; material: fecal sample | place: Denmark | collected 2008
AGGTATTCCGTTATTGCGAATCAGAACGGTGTACCTGTCACCGTCCTCCCAGATGTGGGCGGTCAGCTCCGTTGCCTGCGCGTACTGCACGGCGTTGCTCAGACAGACCTGCATGGCGGTATACATCAGCTCCGCAGCGCCGTCTGCCGGCTCTGCGCCTCGCATCCTGATGGTCACGCCGCTGCTCCTTGCGTTTTCGTACAGCGCCTCTCTTGCCGACAAAAGTCCTGCGTCCCGAAAGAGGATGCTCTTCTCCCACTCCCGAAGCACGACGTCTGCGTCGATGGCACCGAGGTCTCCGGCCAGATACTGCTTCGTAACGGTAATGCAGGCGGCAAGACTGTCGTGCATGGCGGATTTGACGGCAAGCTGCTCCCTCTCCCGCGCCATCGCCTCCACGTTTTCCGAGAGGCGGCGCAGCTCTTCCGCGTCCTGCTCAAGTTTTCGGTTGTCCTCGGCCAACTGCTCCAGCGCCCGGTGCAGCTCCGTGACATTCGCGGCGGTCAGCTGTATATACGTCTCCCCGTACCGGTCGGTCACGGTGGCTCTCTCAAATTTCCATACCAGCCCGTCGGGGAAGCGGAAGGTGCTCTCCATGCCGGCAAGGGGCGTTACCCCCTTCGGAGGGGCGGCCAGTGCCCCTTGGAGCTCCTCCAGGTATTGCAGGTCGCTGTTGAGCAGATGCTGGCTCAGCCGATACATCTGCCGGTTGCACAGCACGATGCCGCCCGACTGGTCGAAAAAGCATACGGCGGTGGGAAGCCGGTCAAAGCTCTCCTTGATGGCGTTGAACCCGAAGCGCTTCAGCTTATGCATCCTCCCACCCCCTTATCCTTCTGCGGACAAGCCACAGACCGTCCTCCTGCCGTACCGTTACCTCCGGGGAGGCGATCGCCGACAGATCGGTGGCGCACTCCACCGACAGGTCCATCGCGCTGTCGGAAACGGAGATAAACAGCGAGCGCAGATCATCTATCGTGGCCTCCGCGACGATTTCCAGAAGCTCAAACAGACAAACGACCTCGGAGGCGAGCATGGGTCCTGTTGTGCGGTAGGCCACGCCGCACTCCGTACCGCAGGCGGTCAGAGCGCGCACGGCCTCGTCCACCGTCTGCCGCAGCTCCTGCTGCGGCAGATGCTGATACTCACTGCTGAGAAAGTACAGGTTGGCGCTGCGCTTGATGTAGGTGCCCAGCAGCAGCACCCTCTTCAGCAGACGTCGCCTTTCGGCGGGGTCGGCTCTCTCGCATCGGGCGAGCATTTGCCGCATCTGGGCTGTCTGCCTGCTGTGCCTGGTCTCCAGCTCATTGTATATACGGTTCTTCTCGCTCAGCTCATGCAGACTTCTTTGCACAAGATAGGCGTCCCGCAGCTTTTTCTTGTTGCGCTCCATTACCGCCCTGTTTTCATTCAGCCGGGCGTGCAGCTCCGCCAGCGGGCGCACATTGTCCTGCCAGACGGCGTAGCCTCCGCTGATGGGCGCCGAGGAGATGCGCATGCCGTCAGGCCGGAGGATCCGCTGCCCATCCTGCGGGCAGATCATATCCTCGCCCGCGGCATGGGAGCGCAGGACGATCTGACCGCTGCGATCCGCGATACAAGCCGCCAGCGTTGTGGCCTCAAACAGCTCCACGTATCCCGTGTTGGACGGTATCATCCGGCAGTGGATGCAGCTTTCGTAGATGGCGGCATACAGCAGGCAGAACATCACGTTCATGTCGCCGAGCCACCACCGGACGGCGGGAATGCCCGACAGATAGAGAAGACCGTACAGGGCCGTCACGCAGCCCAGCACAAACGGCGTTATCCGCTTCCCTCTACCGCCCGGCATACGGCTCTTTCGGAACAGGCAGACGAGGGAGAAGACCATGCAGCCCAGCATCCAACCGAGGCAGATAAAATACAGCGGGCGGTGGGAATACGTGCCGGAGAGCGGCAGACCGGGAATGCCGCTTTTGAAGGCGAATACCTGCTGGTGCAGGTCATTGGTGATCACCAGCAGAAACAGCACCGCAGGGACGATCAACAGCATACCGGATCTTCGACTCAGACGGGAATCCTCCGGCTTTCCCAGGGAAAGGGCGATGTACACCCCCAGCAGCGGGAGAAAAAGCATCGGCAGGTAGTAGAGATACCACACGTACCGCGCCGCTGTCAGGCCGGTGACGACGCTGTATTTCAGCGTCCGCAGTATAAGCCACAGCAGGATCAGCGCCGCCGTCAGCCGCAGGCAGTGCAGCGCCTGCCGCTGGATGATGCGCCGGTCAAGGGAAAAGCCCCACAGGGAGAAAAGCAGCAGATAGAGCGCCGTCCGGATATGGTTCACGACAGGACCGCCGATGTCAAATTTTGCCAGCATCCGGCAGGCGTAGGCTATGGCGATCACCGTGAAAACAAAGATCATAGCCGACAGATGTTTCGTGTTTCCTTTCAAGGGGTAGCGCCCTCGCTTTCTTTCTGCACGTATCACCGCACGCATCCTTGCTGTATGCAGTATAGCATAAAGAGAGATTTCCCGCAACTATCCGAAGTGCGTTGTTTCTCTCGATGAGCTCGATATGAGCCGAAACGGGATCAGGCGCCGGCTTCCACACCAGATGCCCTCGTGCCACAATGTGCGCCTGTGAAAATGCAGCCTTCCGGCGGTTCTTTTTCAGCTTATACGCTGGGATGTGCGGTGTTGTCGGGGATGGTCTCCGGGATCTCCGCCAAAGCCTCATGACGGCGTTCGCACACCGCCAGCACATAGCCCCAGGCCACAAAGGGCAGCACCAGCAGCCCGCCCTGGACGTGCAGACAGTCTACGGCGAAGTAGGAGGCCGTTGCGCCGATGTGAAAGCACAGCAGCGTCAGGGCGTAGAATTTCAGCTTCCGCAGGTGCGCCCGGTCACGGTCACACAGGTAGCTGGCCAGGGCCAGGGCCGCCTGCTTCGTGTTGTTGGTGGAAAAGATGGTGGAGCTGTAAAAGCCGCGCGCACCGGCATAGCTGCTCCACTGGAAGCTCATGGCGAAGAAAATGGGGTACAGCGCGATGACGGCGGTGAGGTCCGGCGGCAGGAACGACACGGTAACGGCGGCCGCGGCGGTGATGAACGGGGACACCAGATGCGTATCCGCGCCGAACCAGTGGGGCAGCAGCACCGTCAGCATCGTGCCCAGGAGGTAGATGAGCAGCGCACCGGTGTGGAGCAGGATGCCGTGGCCGTCGGCCCGAAGGAAGTCCATCAGCAGCTCTATCAGATTCACCGTCTGGGCGTTGCCCATGATGCCGCTGTGGACCAGGATGGCGTAGCCGCCGAAGAAGCCGCCCACGGTGCAGAAGGCCAGGTGGCGGTACAGGTCGATATGGTCGTTATGGGAGAGCTTTTCCATGAAATTTGTCCCTTTCTGTGTAAACATAGCGGTTATCAGTATAGCACAGCGGCGGGGAAAGGCAAGAGGAAGAAGGTACAAAAAAGGTGAAAAGAACGGTATATTCGTGTTGACATCGGGAAAGTTTGTGGTAAAATACGTCTATGAAACAGGCGATGAGAAAGATGAGCTGCCGCGGCTGCCCAAAGCGAGACGGGGAGGGTGCGAGCCCGTTGGGAACAGTACGGCAGCAGCCCCTTTCGAGCTGGCTGCGATGAGCGGCACGGGACGCTCCCGTTACAGGGCGGCTAAGAAGACGGCTGCGCCGTCAATTAGGGTGGTACCGTGAAGCTGCGCTTCGCCCCTATGCCGGGGCGGGGCGCTTTTGTTTTAGCCCTGCACCCGGCAGAACACAGCATGAGTAAATCTGAAGCATAAAAGGAGACGAAAGACTATGAGCCATCCATATCACGGCCTGAATGAGCTGCGGGAGCTGTTCCTGAAGTTCTTTGAAACAAAGGGCCATCTGCGCCTGCCCAGCTTTTCCCTCGTGCCGCAGAACGACAAGTCCGTTCTGCTCATCAACGCGGGAATGACCCCTATGAAGCCCTGGTTCAAGGGCGAGGAAGAGCCGCCCTGCCGCCGCGTCTGCACCTGTCAGAAGTGCATCCGCACCGGCGATATCGACAACGTGGGCAAGACCGCCCGCCACGGCACGTATTTCGAGATGCTGGGCAACTTCTCCTTCGGCGATTACTTCAAGCATGAGGCCATCGCCTGGAGCTGGGAGTTCCTGACCAGCCCCGAGTGGGTGGGTCTGGAGGCTGACCGGCTGTATCCCTCTGTGTACGAGAGCGACGACGAGGCGTGGGACATCTGGCACGACGAGATCGGCATCCCCGCCGAGAAGATCTTCCGCTTTGGCAAGGAGGACAACTTCTGGGAGCACGGCTCCGGCCCGTGCGGCCCGTGCTCCGAGATCTATTACGACCGCGGCCCGGAGTACGGCTGCGGCAAGCCCGGCTGCACCGTGGGCTGCGACTGCGACCGCTATATCGAAATTTGGAACAACGTGTTCTCCCAGTTCGACAACGACGGCCACAACAACTACACCGAGCTGAAGCAGAAGAACATCGACACCGGCATGGGCCTGGAGCGGTTGGCCTGCGTGTGTCAGAATGTGGACAGCCTGTTCGATGTGGACACGGTGATGAACATCACCCACAAGGTCAGCGAGCTGACCGGGGCGCACTACGGCGAGAGCTATCAGCGGGACGTGAGCCTGCGCGTCATCACCGACCACATCCGCTCCGCCACGTTTATGATCTGCGACGGCATCCTGCCCAGCAACGAGGGCCGGGGCTACGTACTGCGCCGTCTGCTGCGCCGGGCCGCCCGCCACGGTAAGCTGCTGGGCGTGAACGAGCCGTTCCTCTATCAGGTAGTGGACACGGTGATCCACGAGAACGAATGCCAGTACCCCGACCTGCGGGAGAAGCAGAGTTACATCACCAAGGTCATCCGCACTGAGGAGGAGAACTTCGCCCGCACCATCGACGGCGGCATCCGCATCTACAACGAGATGCTGGCCGGACACGAGGAGAGAGGCGAGACCGTGTTCTCCGGCGCGGACGCCTTCAAGCTGTACGACACCTTCGGCTTCCCCATCGACCTGACGGCGGAAATGGCCGCCGAGGCGGGCATGACCGTGGATGAGGACGCCTTCAAGGCGCTGATGACCGAGCAGAAGGAGCGCGCCCGTGAGGCCCGCAAGGCCCTGGGCGACCTGGGCTGGGCCGGCGTGGAGTTCGGCAAGGATATGCCCGCCACGGAGTTCTTGGGCTACGACCACGACACGGTGGAGGGCGCGGAGGTGCTGGCCATCGTGGCTGAGGGCGAGCAGGTGGAGGAGATCGTCTCCGGCATGGACGCCATGGTGGTGCTGGACAAGACCCCGTTCTACGCCGAGATGGGCGGCCAGGTGGCCGACCACGGCGTGTTGAGTGCCGAGGGCGTGGTGTTCACCGTCAGCGATGTGCAGAAGAACAAGGGCGGCAAGTTCATGCATTACGGCAAGCTGGTCAAGGGCAGCCTGTCCGTGGGCAATACCCTTACCGCCGCCATCGACACGGAGCGCCGCGCCGCCATCCGCCGCGCCCACTCCGCCACCCATCTGCTGGACGCGGCGCTGACGAAGGTGCTGGGCGACCACGTACACCAGGCCGGTTCTCTCGTTGAGCCGGACCGCCTGCGGTTCGACTTCACCCACTTTGAGGCCATCACCCCCGACCAGTTGAACCAGGTGGAGGATATGGTCAACGACGCGATTTTGGAGGGCATGGACATCACCACCGAGGAGCTGCCCGTCGCCGAGGCCAAGGCTCGGGGCGCGGTGGCCACCTTCGGCGAGAAGTACGGTCAGACCGTCCGCGTCGTCACGATGGGCGACTTCTCCATGGAGCTGTGCGGCGGTACGCATCTGGACAACACCGCCAAGGCCGGCCCGTTCCGCATCAAGAGCGAGAGCAGCGTGGCCTCCGGCGTCCGCCGTATCGAGGCCACCACCGGCAAGGACACGCTGGAGGAGATGCGCCGTAGCCGCGGTATGCTGGCCCGCGCTGCCCAGTTCTTCAAGTCCGCCCCCGAGACGCTGGTGGAGAGGCTGGAGCAGCAGGCCGCCGAGATGAAGACCCTGCGCCAGGCGCTGGAGAAGTTCAAGAGCGAGGCGTCCATGGGCGAGGCCAAGCAGATACTGGCCTCCGCCAAGACCGTGGGAGGCCTGCACATCATCACCGGCACGCGGCAGGGCGTGGACGCCGCCGCACTGCGGGTCATGGGAGACTTCCTGCGGGATAAAGACCCCGCTGTGGTGGGCGTGCTGGCCAGCATCCAGGGCGAGAAGGTCACGTTCCTGGCTGTCTGCGGCAAGGACGCCGTGGCCCGGGGTATCAAGGCCGGCGACCTGGTGAAGTCCGTGTCCGCCGTGTGCGGCGGCAAGGGCGGCGGCAAGCCCGACAGCGCCATGGGCGGCGGCACCGATCTGCTGAAGGTGGACGACGCGCTGGCCACGGTGGACGATTTCGTGTCCTCCAAGCTGGGCTGAGAAAACAAAAACACCGCCGTCCCGCTCCACCGGGGCGGGACGGCGTGAAAAAACCATCGAAAGGAGACAGACCATGAAGAACGATTGCCTGTTCTGCGCCATCATCGACGGCGAGATCCCCAGCAACAAGGTCTACGAGGACGAGCAGTGCTACGCCTTCTACGACATCGACCCCCAGGCGCCCACCCATTTTCTGGTGGTATCCAAGGAGCATATCTGCTGCGCCAACGCCATTACGGCGGACAACAGCGCCGTGGTGGCCCACTGCTTCGAGGTCATCGCCAGGATCTGCAAAGATTTGGGCGTGGATAGCTACCGTATCGTCAACAACTGCGGCGACCAGGCGGGCCAGACCGTCAAACACCTGCACTTTCATGTGCTGGCAGGCCGCGATATGACCTGGCCTCCGGGCTAAGCAAGCAAAAAAACATCCGCCTGCGGGCGGATGTTTTTTACAGCTTGTCAAAAAAGTCCCGCAAGGGACTTTTTTGACTGCGCTTTCCGCCAAGCATTTTGAACTCGTTCAAAATGCAATTTCCAAAAACCTTGATATATCAAGGTTTTTGGCGGCGGTTTATCTGATTTGAGGTGAGCCTTGCCCACACAAGCTCTCCCACTGCTCACTCCTCGAAACTTGCAGCATAGTTTTTTGACAGACTGTTTGCTTATTTCTCGGACTTTTTCAGGCTGGTCAGTGCGTTTTTCACCGTTTCCAACCCCTCGCCGGCAGCCTTCTTCAGCTCGTCCTTTACGTCCACAGCCAGGCGGCGGAAGATCTCGGAGATGATCTTTCTCTTCTCCTCATCCGCGCCGGCGTACTGCTTCAGCAGCGCAGCGCCGCCGGCCAGACCGCCGCTGCGCAGGTCGTCCAGCGTCCGGGCCTTGCCGGACAGGGACAGCACGTCGAACAGCGCGTCGGTGAACTGCTCCCGCTCCTGGGGTGTCATCGAGCCGATCCACTCCCGCAGCACGTCGTCGCTGAGCTTGCCCATCTGTGACCGCTGGCCCAGGTGGACAAACATCCGGCCCAGCACGCTCCAGGACAGGGGCTCATGCTGCATGATGGAGCGGTTGGCGCTGTCGATGACGGCATAATCCTCACCGTGCTCCAGCAGCACGCCCACGATGGAGGACTCCGGGATATAGGTGTGGAGCTTATGGGCGATGCGGCGGTACTCCGCCGTCTCCACCATGTCCCGGGCGAAGCCCGGGCCATCGTTGTTGTAGGCGTCCAGCAGGCGGTTCTCCTGCAGGTCCGCTGGAATGTGCAGCGCCGCCCAGGCTGCCAGGTTGCCGCCCTTGCTGTGGCCGCCGATGCGCAGCGGGCGTTCCGGGCAGGTGGCCGCCATCTCCACGGCGTAGGCTGTGGCCCGCTCCTGGGCGGGAACGGCGGAGAGGAAGCTCATGTTGAAGTCCTCCTTCCAGCCGGCCAGGGAGGTATCCGTGCCCATGTAGGCCACGAACAGCGTGCCGTCCGGCAGGAGGAAGGAGAGAGCGTCAAACTGCTTGGCCTTCTCCGGGTCGTACTCGTGGGTGAAGCCGTACAGCCGCACGTCCTGAAAGCGGGCCGTCCGGGCTGCCAGCTGCACCAGCGGCAGGTAGCTCAGCTCGCTGAGCCCCAGCTGGTCGTCCTGCTCCGTCAGCAGGGGGCAGATGTCCGCCAGCGTGGGCGCGGCGGCCGGGTCTTTGGTATGCACCGCATCAATGCGGCGGAAGTTGATGTAGGAGATGATGCACAGCACCAGGTTGTCCACCTCGTTGAACGCATCCCGCTGGAACGTCAGGTCGCCCCGCCAGCGGAGGTAGTCGAACACTGTGCCGCTGACAGGCGCTGCCAGCTTTTCCGTTGCGTTTTTATCCATAGTGCCCTCCTGAGTTGATCTGTGTCAAGTATACTACATTTTTCCTTGTTTCACAACGGGGAAACGCAGCAAAAATGTTTACACTTGCGCCGTTGACGATGCTTGACTTATACGGTATAATGAACTGATTTAGTATGGGGAGGCTATGGTCTTATGTGGATCGCAAAGGATTGGCGCGACTATGAGCTGCTGGACTGCGGCGGCGGAGAGAAGCTGGAGCGCTGGGACAAACAGATACTGGTGCGCCCTGATCCTCAGGCGATCTGGGAAACGGACAAGAGCGAACGGGCCTGGCGCGGCGCAACGGGCCGCTATTCCCGCAGCGCCACCGGCGGCGGCCACTGGGACAAGGGCAAGCTGCCGGAGAGCTGGCAGATACACTATAAGGATCTGACGTTCCAGGTGAAGCCCATGAACTTCAAGCACACGGGGCTGTTCCCGGAGCAGGCGGTGAACTGGGACTTCGCCATGGACAAGATACGGAACGCGGGGCGGCCCATCCGGGTGCTGAACCTGTTCGCCTATACCGGCGGCGCGACGGTGGCCTGTGCCAAGGCGGGCGCATCGGTCTGCCATGTGGACGCGGCCAAGGGCATGGTGGCCTGGGCCAAGGAGAACGCACGGCTCAGCGGTCTGGCGGAGGCACCGGTACGCTGGATTGTGGACGACTGCGCCAAGTTCGTGGAGCGGGAGATCCGCCGGGGCAAAACGTATGACGCCATCATCATGGACCCGCCCAGCTATGGCCGCGGGCCGTCCGGCGAGGTGTGGAAGCTGGAGGAGAGTCTGTTCCCCTTCGTGCTGCTGTGCGCACGGGTGTTGTCGGACAAGCCGCTGTTCGTGATACTGAACAGCTACACCACCGGCCTTGCCCCGTCGGTGCTGGGATATATCCTGCAAATGCTGGTAGGGCGCAGATTCGGCGGCCACGTGACGTGGGACGAGTTGGGGCTGCCCTGCACCGCCAGCGGTATGGCGCTGCCCTGCGGCGCGACGGGCCGCTGGTGCAGCGAATAAACAAAACGAGAGGTACAACGCCTTATGGCAGTGATGATAGAGACAAAGGACCTGACCTACACCTATCCCGCGCCGGAGGGGGAGGAGAACCCGCCTGCGCTCCGGGGCGTGTCGGTGCAGATCGAGAAGGGCAGCTTCACGGTGGTGCTGGGCCACAACGGCAGCGGTAAATCCACCTTTGCCAAGCACCTGAACGCGGTGCTGCTGCCCTGCGGCGGCGCGGTGTATGTGGAGGGCATGGACACCCGGGACGAGAGTCTGCTGCTGGAGATCCGGCGGCGCACCGGCATGGTGTTCCAGAACCCGGACAACCAGATCGTCGCCAACGTGGTGGAGGAGGACGTGGCCTTCGGCCCGGAGAATTTAGGCGTGCCTACGGCGGAGATACGCCGCCGGGTGGATGACGCGCTGGCCGCCGTGGGTATGGAGCAGTTCGCCCGCCACGCGCCCCATCTGCTGTCCGGAGGACAGAAGCAGCGCATCGCCATCGCCGGGGTCATCGCCATGCAGCCGGAGTGCATCGTGCTGGACGAGGCCACGGCCATGCTGGACCCGGCGGGCCGGCAGGAGGTCATCGACACCGTGCTGCGGCTGAACCGGGAGAGGGGCATCACCGTGGTGCTCATCACCCACCACATGGCCGAGGCTGTGCAGGCCCACCGCGTCATCGTCATGAACGACGGCCTGGTGGCTATGGACGGCACGCCGGAGCAGGTGTTCGTCCAGGTGAACAAGCTCCACGAGCTGGGCCTGGCCGCGCCGGATACGGTGGAGCTGCTCTACGGCCTGCGCCGGGGCGGCATGGACGTGCCGCTGGACGGCCTGACGGTGGAGGACTGCGCCGATACCATTTGCCGCGTCTTTTCCGCGGCGGAAGGGAAGTAACATTGGAACCGATACTGCAAATAGAGAACCTGATCCACACCTATTCCGCGGGCACGCCCTTCCAGCGCAGCGCGGTGGAGAATATGAATCTGCACGTGGGCACAGGGGAGTTTTTAGGCATCATCGGACATACCGGCAGCGGTAAGTCCACGCTGATACAGCATCTCAATGGGCTGCTGAAGCCCACCTCCGGCCGCATCCTGCTGGAAGGCAAGGACATCTGGGCCGATCCCAAGAGCATCCGCTCCGTCCGCTTTCGGGTGGGGCTGGTGTTCCAGTACCCGGAGTACCAGCTCTTCGAGGAGACGGTCTACAAGGACATCGCCTTCGGCCCGAAGAACATGGGCCTGTCCGCCGGGGACATCGACCGCCGCGTCCGTGACGCCGCCGCCTTTGTGGGACTGAAGGAGGACCTGCTGGACAAGTCCCCCTTTGAGCTATCCGGCGGGCAGAAGCGCCGGGTGGCTATCGCCGGCGTCATTGCCATGGAACCCCAGGTGCTGGTGCTGGACGAGCCTACGGCGGGGCTCGACCCCCGCGGCCGGGAGGCCATTCTGACCCAGATCCAGACCTACCACCGGGCCAAGGGCGCGGCAGTGGTGCTGGTGAGCCACAGCATGGAGGAGATCGCCCGGAACGTGGACCGTATCGTGGTCCTGTCCGGCGGCAAGGTCTATATGGAGGGCACACCCGCCCAGGTGTTCGCCCGCTCCGCCGAGCTGGAGCAGGTGGGATTGGATGTGCCCCAGGTCACCAAGGTAGCCGCCGCCCTGCACCGGCGGGGACTGCCCATCGACCCGGCGGTCTATACCGTGGAAGCGCTGGAGCGGCAGCTCCTGGCGCTGAAAGGGGGCGAGGGCGTATGCTGAAGGACATCACCCTGGGCCAGTTTTTTCCGGCGGACACGGTGGTACACCGTCTTGACCCCCGGACAAAGCTGCTGGCCGTCATCCTGTATATCGTGGCGCTGTTCAACGCCAGGGGCGTGGTGACCTACGCCATTATGGCCGCCGTGCTGGCCGCCTGCGTGCTGCTGTCCCGCGTGCCGTTCAAGTCCCTGACCCGGGGCTTGAAGCCCGTCTATATCATCGTGGCCTTCACGGCCATCATGAATATGTTCTTCACCGCCGGCACGCCGGTGGCGGACGTGTGGCTGCTGCGCCACATCACCTTTGAGGGCATCGTCTCCGCCGTGCAGATGATCCTGCGGATCGTGCTGCTCATCATGGGGACGTTTCTCATGACCTACACCACCAGCCCCATCGCCCTGACGGACGGGCTGGAGAGTCTGCTGTCCCCACTGAAGAAGCTGCGCCTGCCCATCCACGAGCTGGCCATGATGATGTCCATCGCCCTGCGGTTCATCCCCACCCTTATCGAGGAGACGGACAAGATCATGTCCGCCCAAAAGGCCCGGGGTGCGGACTTCGAGACGGGCAATATCTTCCAGCGGGCCAAGGCGCTGGTTCCCATTTTGGTGCCGCTGTTCGTCAGTGCGTTCCGCCGGGCCGACGAGCTGGCCACCGCCATGGAGTGCCGCTGCTATCACGGCGGCGAGGGACGCACCGCCCTGCGGGTGCTGCATATGCGCAGCGCCGACTGGGTGGCGCTGCTGCTGTTCGCGGCGCTGGCGGCGGGCATCATCGTTCTGGCAAAGTTCGGGTTCTGACCCGCGGAGAGGAGGCGGCATCGTGCGGAACATCGCACTGATTCTGATGTATAACGGCACGGCCTATCACGGCTGGCAGGTGCAGAAAACGGAAGTTTCCGTGGCCCAGACGCTGGAGCGGGGACTGGGCATGGTCTGCGGCCATCCGGTGAAGGTCACGGGCTGCGGCCGCACCGACGCCGGCGTCCACGCTGAGCACTATGTGGCCAACTTCCGCACCGACTCCCGCATTCCCGTAGACCGGCTGCCCTTCGCGGTGAACACCCATATCCCGGAGGACATCGTGGTGAAGGCCGCCTATGAGGTGGCGGAGGATTTCAACGCCATCGGCTCGTGTATCAAAAAGGAGTATACCTACCGCATCTACAACTCCCGCATCAAGAACCCGTTCTATGTGAACCGGGCGTATTTCTACCCCAAGAAGCTGGACGAGGCGGTGATGGACCGGGCGGCCCGGGCCTTCGAGGGGACGCACGACTTTGCCGCCGTCCGCAGTGTGGGCACGAATGTGCGGAGCACCGTGCGCACCATCTATTACTGCCGCGTCACCCGCAGCGGTGAGCTGCTGGAATTGAAGGTATGCGCCGACGGTTTTTTGTATAATATGGTACGTGCCATCACCGGCACGGTGCTGTACGCCGCCGAGGGCAAGCTGACGCCGGAGGACATCCCCCGTATTCTGGACGCGGGCAACCGTACCCTGGCCGGGCCGACCGCTCCTCCCGGCGGATTGTATCTCACCCGTGTATGGTATGAGGATGAACGACTGAATGGATGATTTGGATTTTACCCGGGGCGATGCCCAGGAGGAACAGCCCCGCCGGGTGGCGAAAAGGAGCCGCAAGCCGTTTCTGATCTTAGCGGTGGTGGCGCTGCTGGCGGTGGGCGCTGTGACGGCGGCGGTGCTGCTGGACCGCAGCAGCTTCGACGGACTGCGCCGCAGCATCATCTACGCCAAGGCGGAGAAGGATGAAAACGGCTGCGCCCAGCTGTACCGCTATACCAGCGACCAGTCGGGCCGCTTTGCCTCCCTGGATGGCAGTCTGGCCATCGTGTCCATGCACCAGGTGACGGTGCTGGACGAAAAGAACAAGAGCATCTACGACGAGACAGTGAAGTTCCAGTCTCCGGCTCTGTATACCTGCGGCAGCCGTGCCGTGGCCTATGATGTGGGCGGTACGACGCTGTATGTCCTGTCGGGCAAGGGGCTGGTCTATCGGCTTGACTGTGCCGGGGAGATCCTGTCCGCCTCCCTGAATGAGAAGGGCTGGCTTACCGTGGTCTGCGGCGAGAGCGGCTGCAAGGCCGCCGTCCGGGTCTATGACCAGGCGGGGCAGCCGGTGTTCGCCTTCCTGTCCTCTGACCGGTTCGTCATGACCGCCGCACTGTCCGCCGACAGCAAGACGCTGGCCGCGGTGACGATGGGGCAGGAGAACGGTGTGTTCGCCAGCTATGTGGTGTTCTACCGCGTCAACAGTGATAAGGAGGCCGCGCGCTGCACCCTGCGGGGCAGCGTGGTCTACGATCTGACCGCTGCCGGCAGAGGCTTCTGCGCCGTTACGGAGGAGCAGCTGTGCTTCCTCGACACCAGCGGCGACATGACGGCGGCCTATGATTATGGCGGCGATTACCTGCGCCGCGTCAGCGTCAGCACCGACGGCTATGCCGCGCTGCTGCTGGGTCATTACCGCACCGGTACGCAGAACCGGCTGGTGACGGTGGGGGTGGACGGCCAGCAGCTGGCGTCCCAGGAGCTGGACGCGGAGGTGACCAGCCTGTCCGCCGCAGGGCGGTATGTGGCCCTGCTGACCACGGACCATGTGTCCATCTACGATAAGCAGCTCCTGCCCGTGGCCTCCCTGGACGAGGTGAGCCAGGCCCGGGAGGTGCTGATACGCAGCGACGGCTCGGCGGTGCTGGCCGGCAGCACGGCCGCCAGCCTGTATCTGCCGTAACTGCCCACAGGAGGGGTCATTATGAACGGGAATATTGCCATATTTGTGGATTTGATCATCGCCGCACTGCTGGTGCTGGCGCTGGTGCAGGGCGCACGGCAGGGCTTCGTGCAGGCGCTGACCCGCATCGCCGTGGTCGTTGCCGCGCTGCTGCTGGCGGGCTGGATCGCCGGGAAGCTGGCCGAGCCTGCCGCCAAGTGGCTGGAGCCTATGCTGACGGAAAAGCTGGAGCAGCGGCTGACGGCCCAGGGTCAGACCGAGGACGCAGGCGCGATGCTGGCGGCCTTCGGCTATCAGGGCGAGACGCTGGAGCAGGTGCTGGACAATGTGCTGGAAAAGGCCCAGCAGGCAGGGGAGACGCTGCTCTCCGCCGTAGTGTCCGCGGCCATCAAGTCCGCCGCCTATGCGGTGGTGTACGTGGTGTCGTTTTTGCTGCTGCTCATTCTGCTGCGGCTGGCGCTGACGCCGCTGCACCTGTTCACAAAGCTGCCGGTGGTCCACGGCGTCAACGCCGTGCTGGGCGGGGCGCTGGGCCTTGTCAAGGGCGCGCTGCTGCTGTTCCTGGTGGTGTGGGCGCTGCAGAAGTGGCAGCTGTTCATCACGCCGGATATGGTGCAGAACTCGTTTTTGCTGAAATTTTTTGCCACAAACAGCCCCATGGACCTGATCGCTAAGCTGTAACAATGGCTATACTACATACCTGAAGCAACGGATGATGGAGGAATACCATGCAACCCACACTTTGTTCCAAATGTAAGAAAAATGTGGCCGTCGTGTTCATCTCCCGGATGAACGAGAAGAACGAGATGGTCAACGAAGGTCTTTGCCTGCAATGTGCCGCCAAGCTGGGTCTGCCCCAGGTGGAGGATATGATGAAGCGCATGGGCATCACGCCGGAGGATCTGGAGAACATCAACAGCGAGATGATGCAGGCCTTCGGCGGCGCGGAGGAGATGAGCGACCTGCCCGAGGGCGGGGAGGAGGACGATGATGAGGAGAGCGGCAAGACCGCCACATTCCCATTTCTGAACCGCCTGTTCGGCAATAACAACCAGCCCGCGCCGCAGCCCCAGCAGCCCGCCGACAACGGCCAGCAGCCCGCAGGGCGCAAGACCGAGAAAAAGCGGAAGTTTTTGGACAACTACTGCATCAATCTGAGTCAGCGCGCCCGGGAAGGTAAGCTGGACGCCGTCATTGGCCGGGAGCAGGAGATCGAACGGGTGGTGCAGATCCTGAACCGCCGCCAAAAGAACAACCCGTGCCTCATCGGCGAACCGGGCGTGGGCAAAACCGCCATCGCCGAGGGCCTGGCCCAGCGCATCGTGGCCGGCGATGTGCCCTTCAAGCTGCGGGACAAGGAGGTCTACCTGCTGGATCTGACGGCACTGGTGGCGGGCACGCAGTTCCGCGGCCAGTTTGAAAGCCGCATGAAGGGCCTCATCGAGGAGATCCGCAAGGCCGGGAACGTGATCCTTGTCATCGACGAGGTCCACAACATCGTGGGCGCGGGGGACGCCGAGGGCAGCATGAACGCCGCCAACATCCTCAAGCCCGCCCTGAGCCGGGGCGAGATACAGGTCATCGGCGCCACCACGTTCAACGAGTACCGCAAGCACATCGAAAAGGACACCGCGCTGGAGCGCCGCTTCCAGCCCGTCACCGTCAACGAGCCCAACATCGAGGACACCCTGAAGATACTGCAGGGCATCGCCCACTACTACGAGCAGTTCCACGGCGTGTCCATTCCCCAGGGCGTGCTGCGTCAGGCGGTGCTGCTGTCTGAACGATATATCACCGACCGCTACCTGCCGGACAAGGCTATCGACCTCATCGACGAGGCCTGCTCCGATCTGAATCTCCACGACGCGGACATCAACCGCCGCATGGAGCTGGAGCGCGACCTGCAGAACGTCACCTTTGAGCGGGAGACGCTGATGTCCGCCCAGCCGCCGGAGGGCCAGGAGTTCACCGAGAAGGAGCTGGACGACCGCTACGCCCGCATCGCGGAGCTGCGCAGCCAGGAGCTGCGTATCGGAAACGAGCTGGATGCTCTTCGTGCCAAGGGCACGCCTCAGCTGACCGTGGAGAACATCGCCCGGGTCATCGAGATGTGGACGAAGATCCCCGCCAGCAAGATCAAGGAGGAGGAGTTCAAGCGCCTGGCCGAGCTGGAGCAGCGCCTCCGCGCCCATGTGGTGGGCCAGGACGAGGCCATCGCCGCCGTGTCCGCCGCCATCCGCCGCAACCGGGTGGGCATCTCCCCCAAGCACAAGCCCGTCAGCTTCATCTTTGTCGGCCCTACCGGTGTGGGCAAGACAGAGCTGGTCAAGCAGCTGGCAGACGACCTGTTCAACGCGCCGGAGAGCCTGATCCGCCTGGATATGTCTGAGTTCATGGAGAAGCACTCCGTGTCCCGCATCGTGGGCAGCCCTCCGGGCTACGTGGGCTATGACGAGGCGGGCCAGCTGACAGAGAAGATCCGCCGCAAGCCATACTCCGTGGTGCTGTTCGACGAGATCGAGAAGGCTCATCCTGATGTGCTGAACGTGCTGCTGCAAATTTTGGACGACGGTCAGATCACCGACGCCCACGGCCGCAGGGTGAACTTTGAAAATACCGTCATCGTCATGACATCCAACGCCGGGTCTGACAGCAAGTCCGCCGGCGCGGTGGGCTTTGGCGGCAGCGCCGACGATCAGGGCCGGGAGCGCACCATGAAGGCCCTGCGCGACTTCCTCCGCCCCGAGTTCCTGAACCGGGTGGACGAGATCGTCTGCTTCAACCACCTGACGAAGGAGAACTTCTCCGGCATCGCCCGCATCATGCTGGACGAGCTGAAGACCAGCCTGAGCGAGAAGGGCTTTACCTTCCGCTACGACGATGCGCTGGTGGACTATCTGGTGGAGAAGTCCTACTCCCTGACCTACGGCGCGCGCAATCTGCGCCGCCTGATCCAGAAGGAGCTGGAGGACCCCATGGCCTCCCGTATCATCGACAATTTCGAGCATCCCATCACCCAGATCAGCGCCACCGCCCAGGACGGCGCGGTGCAGCTCTATACACTGTGAGGTGACAGCCATGCTGTTTCGCAAGGACATCGACCCCCGCTGCGCTTACTGCGCCCGGGGCAGCCGCATCAGCGACGATAAGGTCGCCTGTGTCAAACGGGGCATCGTCGCGCCGGAGTTCCACTGCGGCGCATTCATCTACGACCCCCTGCGCCGCGTGCCGCCCCGGCCCGTCAAGCTGGATACGGACAAGCTGAAGTCCGAGGACTTCGAGATCTGAACGGAGGGAATGCTATGCTGCCTGTCAGAATACACGCCGTCTGGTTCAGCGCCACGGGAACGACGAAAAAAACCGTCACCCGCATCGCCCGCCGGTTGGCGGACGCGCTGGACGCGGCCTATGAGGAATACGATTACACCCTGCCCGCCGCCCGGCAGCAGGTGCTGACCATCCCTGCCGGTGAGCTGGCGGTGGTGGGCTGTCCCACCTACGCGGGCCGCGTGCCCAACCTGCTGATGCCCTACCTGCGGGATATGCTCCGCGGCAGCGGCGCGCTGGCCGTACCGGTGGCGCTGTTTGGCAACCGCAATTACGACGACGCGCTGATGGAGCTGTCCCAGCTGCTGACGGCGGGTGGCTTTACCTGTGTCGGCGGCGGGGCGTTCGTGGGCGAGCACAGCTTCTCCCGCACACTGGGTGCGGGCCGTCCCAACGAGGCGGACCAGGCGGAAATGGATGCGTTTGCCGATAGGCTGGCCGCTAAGCTGCGGGCAGGGAATACCGCCGCCGTCACCGTGGGTGGTTGCGACCCCATCAGACCCTACTATACGCCCCGCGACCGCCACGGAAACCCCATCAACATTCTGAAGGTGAAGCCGAGAACGGACATGACGCGCTGCGGCGGCTGCGGATGGTGCGCCGAACACTGCCCCATGGGCAGCATCGACCCGGCGGACGTATCCCGGGTCAGCGGCGTGTGCATCAAGTGCTGCGCCTGCATCAAGGGCTGTCCCACCGGCGCGAAATATTTCGACGATCCCGGCTACCTCTACCACAAGTCCGAGCTGGAGGAGGTCTACGCCCGCTCTGCAAACAATGAAGTCTTTCTGTAACATAGGAGCATATACCATATGAAATACCCCTACTTACTGTTCGACGCCGACAACACCCTGTTCGACTTCGACCGCAGCAACCGGGCGGCCTTTGACGCCGTCTGCGCCGCCTTTGACCTGCCGGATGACGACGAAACGTTCGCCCTGTATGAGCGCTGCAACAACGCCATGTGGGCTGCCTTCGACCGGGGGGAGTGTACCAAGGATTTTCTGGTGGTCCAGCGCTTCCGCAATTTCTTTGCCGCACTGGGTGTGGAGCGTGATCCGGCGGCCTGCAATCAACTGCACCTGCACACGCTGGAGCAGCAATCCTATCTGCTGTCCCACGCAGAGGAGGTCTGTCGGGAGCTGAGCCGCAGCCATAAGCTGTATCTGGTCACCAACGCCGTGGCCTCGGTGCAGCGCAGCCGTCTGGCCCGCAGCGCCGTCCGGCCCTATATCACCGACGCCTTTATCAGCGAGGAGGCCGGCGCCGCCAAGCCTGCCCCGGCATATTTTGATTATGTGTTCGCCTGTATCGGCGGTATCACCAAGGAGAACTGCATCGTTATCGGCGACAGCCTGTCCAGCGACATCCGCGGCGCGAACAACTACGGCCTGCCCTGCTGCTGGTACGATCCGAAGAACAGCCCCGCCCCGGCAGACCTGCGTATCGACTACCGCATCACCGACCTGTGCCAGCTGTATCAGATCGTATAAACGTTCAGCACAGCTTATGAAAGCGACGCTACCATGAAAGATGGAAGAAACTGCCGAAAAGCGTTGACAAAGGGCGCTCCGTATGGTAGTCTATCAAAGCTGTCGATGAGCGGCACACCATGGTGGCGACCATCCTGAATACAAAAAAATCACAAAATAGTGAAATTAGTAGTTGACAAGATGGAAGGCATATGGTAGGATAATGACTGTTCC
>UMGV01007068.1_pt1 | contig 18862 bp, 15 predicted proteins | sample 1965361 | NCBI WGS metagenome assembly UMGV01 (sample SAMEA4836081, study PRJEB28245) | human gut metagenome | biome: gut microbiome; material: fecal sample | place: Denmark | collected 2008
TGCGCTGGATTATCCCATCCGCGCCGTGGAGCTGAACGCCATGGAGCACGGCAGCGGGGATTTCTACACGGAAAACGGCTGGTACGACACCAATAACGCCGTATTTAAGGAGAGCTGGATGCAGTTCGCCCGCTCCCTGGCCCAGGGTCATGTGGTGGTCTCCGACCTCTACTCCAACACCCAGGTGATGACCGGCGACGTGCTCTGCGGCCTCGGCTCCTCCGCCGCCATTCTATATTATAATGATACCGTCACGTATCGGGACGGAACGCAGGAGTCCATGGATCTCCATGTGCTGCCCATGCCGAAAACGGCGGGAGCGGACGCCCTGATGACGCAGGCCGGCGTGGGTCTTTGCGCCTACAAGACCACCGAGCAGAAGGCGGAGGCCGCCGCGCTGTTCGTCCGCTGGCTGACGGAGGCGGAGCGCAATCTCGACTTCGTGGCGCAGACCGGCTATATGCCGGTGCGCAGCGACGCCTTTGACGCCATCTCGGACTACGACAGCTTCCCGGAGCCGGTGGAGAGCTACCGGCAGCTCTACGCCGCCCTGAAGACCATGCGCGAGAGCTTCACCCCCGTATCCGAGCCGCGCTTTGAGGGCTATTACGGCCGGGTCAGCGTCCTCTATGACGGCCTGCGCCGACTCCAGCAGGAGCTGCCCCTCCGCGCCGCCGCCGGAGAGAATATCGACGCATTGGCGGAGGAAACATGGGATCTGCTCTGCTCCATTCATTGAGATGAGCATCTGGCCAAGGGAGGATCGCCCCGTGCCCCGATTTACGCTCTCAAAACTGAAGTATGCCAAGCCCTCCATGCGCAGGCGGCTGTTTCTTTACATGGGCGCGCTGGCAGCCCTGCTGCTGGTGGTGCTGTTTGCCGCCCTTCTTCTGCTGGGGCGGCTCAAAAGTCCGCGCGCCGAAACGAAAAGATCCCTGACCTTCCAGATGGATGCCTTCCTCTCGGATATGACCTCTCTTTGGCGGAATGTCTCCGTCATGGGCGTGCATCTGTCGGAGGATATGACCGCCATCATCGAGGCGCAGGCGATCTCCCTTTCGTCCCTTAACGGAAACGCGGAGACCATGGAGGAGCTGCAGGAGGCCATACTGGAGTCCCTGTGCCAATATGCGCGGCAGGCGGACTGCTCCGGCGCGTTTGTGCTGCTCAACGCATCGCTCCATGCCGGCGATGGCTCGTATGGCGGCATCTATGTCCAGCGCGGCAACGCCGAGCATACCACCAGCGCCCTTTTGCTCTACCGCGGCATGGCGGACATCGGACGGCGGCACAAGGTAATGCCTCACCGGAAGTGGGCGCAGGAGTTTTCCCTCTCGGACTTTCCCAGCTTTTCTCAGCATTTGGAGGCGGCGTCGACTCCCATAGAGCGCAGTTGCCGCACCACGGAGCTTATCACCCTGCCCGGCACCACAGAGCAGGCGATCCTTCTGACCGTCCCCATGATCGGTGCGGACGGTACGGTGTACGGTCTTTGCGGCTTTTCCGTCAATCAGTCCTACTTTGCGGCGCATCACGCCCAGCCCTCCGGCATCAGCAGCCTTGCCTGCGTCCTGTCGGATTCCGCCGCGGGGCTGGACATCCGAAGATGCCTTCTGACCTTCCCGGCCGACGGCTTCTGCTTTGTGCCGGACGAGCTGCTGGCGGAGGATGAGCTGCGCGGTGGGCTTACCTCCTTTACCGGGACGGCTCTCTCCTTCGTGGGCCTCTCGCAGCCGTTCACGGTCGCCAGCGGAGATGCCGACCCCCACGCTCTGACCGTGCTGATCCCCAAAAGCAGCTATGACCGCGCCATACTGAAAAGCGGTCTGGAGATCACCGTGCTGCTGATGCTGCTGGTATTCTTCGCCGTTGTCTGCTGTCTGTTCTATACCCGCCGCTATTTCAGACCCATACTGGAGGACATCGATCATGTCACCGCGGCGGGCGGCGAGAAGGGAGAGCCCATTTTTGAGGAGCTGCTGCCCATCTCCGAGAAGATCCGATCCCATGAGGAGGCTGTGACCGTCCTGAGGGCGGAACGGCAGGATGCCCAGGACAGAGCCGAGCAGCTTCTCAGCGAAAAGCAAGGACTGCAGGAGCAGGTGCAGCGGGTGGAGGCCGACGCCGAGCGGCTGGCTCAGCGGAGAAAGGGCGAGATCGATCCGGAGGAGTACCGGCTCTTTCTTGCCGCCTACCAGAAGCTGGATTCCGATTTTCGCACCGTCATAGACGCTATGGTCGATGGAGGCAGCGTGCAGGATCTGGCGGAGCAGCTGGGGAAAAAGGTCAGCACGATCTACTCCTACCGCAGAGATGTTTACGGAAAGGTCGGCATCCTTGGTTCCGGCAAGCTCCAGCAGCTTCGCGTCTTTGTCACGCTTATGCGGCGGGAGCAGGAGGAGCAGTCCATGTAACGCTTGGATCACGGCTTCCCCGCCGGTGCGCTCCCCGAAATAGCGGAGCAGGTGTACAGGTGTATTGTCAAAAAGAACTGCTCCCGGTCGGCCTCTGCAGGCCGACCGGGAGCAGTTCCTTTTCATCATATCGTCACGTTCCGCCGGTCACACCAGGTGGCTGCCGGTCAGCCCGAAGCTGACGGCGATGGCGGCGTCCACCTTCTCCATCACCGCGCCGTCCACTCGTCCCATGCGCTCGCGCAGCCGCTTTTTGTCCAAAGTGCGGATCTGCTCCAGCAAGATCACGGAGTCCTTTGGCAGGCCGCTGCCCTGGGCCGCCAGGGCGATATGGGTGGGCAGCTTGGCCTTGCCGAGCTGGGAGGTGATGGCGGCGGCGATGACGGTGGGGCTGTGGCGGTTGCCGGTGTCGTTCTGCACGATGAGCACCGGGCGCACGCCGCCCTGCTCACTGCCCACCACCGGGCTTAGATCGGCGTAATAGATGTCGCCGCGTCTGACAGTCGTGTCCACACAGTTCACACTCCGAGGGAAGAAGTACCGGAGGGATATGTCCTCAGGTCACTTCCATTGTCCCACGCAGCCGGGGAATTTATACGCCCACCGGGCAAATTCCGTTTGTTCCGTCCGCTACATCCTATGCATCTGTGTGTCCGACGGTGTCAGAACCGCAGCAGCAGCTCCCGCTCCACCTCCGCGCCGTTTTGCAGATAGACCCGCGGTACACGGCGGCTGACGGCGCAGGTCAGCTCATAGGGGATGGTGTTGGCCAGAGCGGCCAGCTCCCCTACCGGATGATGCACGCCGAACACCTCCAGCTCGTCTCCCACCTGCACCTCCGGCAGGTCCGTCAGGTCCACCATGGACATATCCATGCAGATGCGTCCGCGCTGGGGTGCGTCGCCGCCCTTGGCGGCGAAGGCGCACTTACCGGACAGGCAGCGGAAGAAGCCGTCGGCGTAACCGTAGGGCACGACGCCCATGCGGGTGGTGCGGGGCGTGGTATACAACCGCCCGTAGCTGACGTCCGTGCCGGGCTCGTAGGTCTTGATGGTGCTGACGGTGGTCTTGAGCGTCATCACCGGGCGCAGGCCCAGCTGCTCCGCCAGCTCGCCGCAGCCGTACAGCAGGATACCGGGCCGCACCATGTCCATGTAGCTCTCCGGCCAGGAGGCCACCGCGCCGGAGTTGGCACAGTGGCGGATGGTGAAGCGCCGGCCGCGCTGCTGCTCCACCGCATCGACGACCCGGCGGAACAGGTCCAGCTGCTGCCGGGTATAGGCGGCGCTGGCCGCGTCCGGCTCGTCGGACACGGCAAAGTGGGTAAAAATACCCTCGGCGTACAGGCCGGGCAGGTCGCAGGCGCGGCATATATCCGCCGTGCCGGTGTCAAAGTGCTCCCCGGAGACGAGATAGCCCAGGCGGGACATCCCGGTGTCTACCTTGATGTGCACCGTCAGCGTACCGCCCAGGCGGACGGCCTCCTCACTGTATTCCAGCGCCTTGGCCTGACAGGTCACGGCCTGGGTGATGTGCAGGTCGATGAGCTTGCCCACCTGCTCCCGGGGCGTATGGCCCAGGATGAGGATGGGCATGGTGATGCCGCCGTGTCGCAGCTCGGCGGCCTCGTCGATGCTGGACACAGCCAGATAGTCCGCCCCCAGTGACTGCAGGGTGCGGGACACCTGCACCGCACCGTGGCCATAGGCGTCCGCCTTGACCACGCCCAGGAATTTCACACCCTCTCCCACTCGCTGCCGCAGGGCGCGGTAGTTATAGGCCAGGGCGTCCAGGTCGATCTCCGCCCACGTTCTCTTCAGTGTTGACTCCATAATTATTCCTCCGTTTGACAGGTGAAGGACAGCATTTTCACTGTCAGCACCACCTGCCCATTTTGCGAAAATTCCCCGTAGCGGGGGATCAGCGTCGCCCTGTCCAGCCACACAGCACAGCTTACCGGCGTACCGCTGCGGCCTGCGGCGTCCAGCGTCAGCCGCAGGCAGGGCGTGTCCCCCAGCGACTCCTCGTTCTGCTCCGTCAGGTAGCCGCCGGCCAGCGTGCGCAGCAGGTAGGGCAGACAGTTGGCCGGGCACACGTCCGTGGACGCGCCGGCGGGCAGCAGCGTGTCGCCGCTGCGGACAGACAGCTCCTCCCCCACCAGCACGGCGGTAAGGCCCGCCAGCTCCTGGGGCGCGGTAACGGTGGTGACGGACTGGCCCGCCGGGTCGTACCGGCAGGTCAGGGTGAAGACGCGGCCAGCCGCATCGGCGCAGCTGACCACCTCCGCCTCCAGCTCCGCCGAGGTGACGGAGCGGTACTGCTCCTGCACGTTGAGGGCTTTTCGCCCACCGCAGCCGCACAGGAGCAGCAGGCAGGCCAGCATGGGCAAAACGGTCTTTTTCACGGTATTCCCTCCCTCTTTTCATCCGGGAGGCACTCCGTCTATTCCACCTCTTTCAATGCGTAGGGCAGTTTCTCTATCATATCCGTGGGCGTCATGCCCCGGCGGCCCTTGTCGGCGGCGGCCAGGTCTCCGGCCCGGCCATGCACCCATACGGCGGCGCAGCAGGCGGCGAACGGCTCTGTCCCCTGGGCCAGCAGGGACGCCAGCAGCCCCGTCAGCACGTCGCCGCTGCCGCCCTTTGCCATACCGTCGTTGCCGGTGGTGTTCACCGCCAGCCGTCCGTCCGGCGCGGCCACCACGGTGCGGCGGCCCTTGCGGACGAGATACACGCCGTGGCGGACGGCGAAGTCCGACGCGGCGCTCTCCCGGGGCGCGGCCATATCTCCGCCGATGCGGGCCAGCTCGCCGTCATGGGGCGTCAGCACCGTGACCAGACTGCGGCGGCAGGACAGTTCATCTATATGCCCGGACAGGGCATTTATGCCATCGGCGTCCAGAACCAGCGGCAGCTCCAGCGTCAGCAGCCGGCGGGTCAGGGCGTCGGTCTCGTCCCCCCGGCCCATGCCGCAGCCGATGGCCGCGGCATCACACCCATCGGCGCGGCGGCGCAGCGCCGCCTCCGCGTCCAGAGCGAGCCTGCCCTCCGCGGACGGCAGCGGGAAGGGCATGGCCTCGTCGCACTTCACCGCCGCGATGGGCCAGACCTCCTGAGGCACACCCAGGAACACCAGCCCGCAGCCGCCCCGGACCGCGCCCCGGGCGCACAGCACCGGCGCGCCGGTATAGCCCACGCTGCCGCCCAGCAGGCAGACCTTGCCGAACGTGCCCTTATGCCCGGCGGGATTGCGGGCGGGCAGCACGCTTTTCACATAGTCCCGGTCGATGGCAAACACGGTATCCCTCCCCTGCACATTGTTTTTGTATAGTATAGCACATTTGTCAATCGCAATTTCTGCTTTTTCCGTTGCGTCAGGGGAAAAAAGTGCTTGCAAGTTTCTTTTTTGTGTGGTATAAATGGTTGCATCAAAGGAAAAATGCGATGAACAGGAAAATCTGCACCTCACACCTCCGTCAGAGAGAGCCGGTCGTCGGCTGCAAGCCGGCTCGGGAAGTGCCGCAGTGTTCGCCTGGGAGCTGCCGCGAGGAAATGCGCGGACGGGTCGTCCTCCGTTAACGGGAAACGAGTGCGCAGGCTATGCCTGCGAAGCCGGGTGGTACCACGGAAGTTCGCCTTTCGTCCCTGTATGAGGGATGAGAGGTGTTTTTTTATCCCTAAATCAAACTCTCAAAAGGAGGAAGCGCTTGATATGAAAGAGAAACTGGAACAACTGCTTGCCGAAGGCAAGGCCCGGATCGAGGCGGTCCGCAGCGAAACGGAGCTGCAGGACATCAAGGCCGCGCTGCTGGGCAAGCAGGGCAGCCTGACGGAGCTGATGAAGGAGCTGCCCAAGCTGGATGTGTCGCTGCGCCCGGAGATGGGCAAGGCGGTAAACCAGGTGAAGGGTCAGCTGTCCGCCCTGCTGGACGAGCGGCGTGACGAGCTGAAGATGAAGGCCTCGGAGGTCGACCCGGACTTCGACATCTCCGTGCCGGGCACGCTGCCCCTCAGCGGCGGCCTGCACCCCATCACCCAGATGTGCTACGACCTGAACGACGCCTTCCGCTCCATGGGCTTCGAGATCTACGAGGAGGACGACATTACCAGCGAGCTGTACGGCTTCGACAACCTGAACTTCCCGCCGGATCACCCCGCCCGTGAGAGCATGGACACCTACTGGCTGGCCGATCACGACACCGGCAAGTGCTGGGACAAGCTGTGCCTGCGTCCCCATCTGACCGGCGGCTCAGTGCGCTATATGCAGACCCATAAGCCGCCCTACCGCTTCGTGTACCCGGGCCGCGTCTACCGCAACGAGACCACCGACGCCCGGCACGAGCGTGCGTTCTTCCAGTACGAGGCGCTGATCGTGGACAAGGATTTCACCTTCTCCTCCGGCAAGGTGATGATCAAGAGCATCCTGAGTAAGGTGTTCGGCCGGGATGTACCGGTGCGCATGCGCGCCGGGTTCTTCCCCTTCGTCGAGCCGGGCTTTGAGATCGATATGGGCTGCCTGGTCTGCGGCGGCAAGGGCTGCAGTGTGTGCAAGCACGTGGGCTGGATCGAGGTCATGCCCGGCGGCACGCCCCATCCCAACGTACTGAAGGCCGCGGGCCTTGACCCCAACGAATACACCGGCTTCTATGTCAACATCGGGCTTGACCGGCTGGTGATGATGCGCTACGGCGTGGACGACGTGCGTCTGTTCCACAGCGCCGACCTGCGCTTCCTGGAACAGTTCCATTAAGGGAGGGCTGAAAAATGAAAGTATCACTGAATTGGATCAGAGACTATGTGAAGCTGCCGGCGGACGCCGACCTGAAAAAGCTGGCCTTTGACCTGACCATGTCCACCGTGGAGGTGGAGGACACCGTGGACCTGGGCGCTGCCTTCCACGACATGGTGGTGGGCGCCATCAACACCATTGAACAGCACCCCAACGCCGACAAGCTGAAGATCTGCAAAACCGACATCGGCGGCGGCCGGGTGGAGGACATCGTCTGCGGCGGCAGCAACCTGCGCGAGGGCATGAAGGTGGCCGTGGCGCTGCCCGGCGCGGTGTGCCGCTGGCACGGCGAGGGCGAGCCTGTGGAGATCAAGAAGAGCAAGCTCCGGGGCGTGGAGAGCTACGGCATGATCTGCGGCGCGGTGGAGATCGGCCTTGCCGACCTGTTCCCCGTGGAGGGGGAGGCCGTCATCCTCGACCTCAGCGCCTTCGATGCCCCCGCCGGTACGCCGCTGGCGGACGCGCTGGATCTGAACGACATTATTCTGGAGATCGACAACAAATCCATGACCAACCGGCCCGACCTGTGGGGTCACTACGGCATCGCCCGGGAGATCGCGGCGCTGTACGACCTGCCCATGGTGGAGTTCCCCCGGTTCGACCGAAATGTGGAGAACACCTCCGGCTTCCACGTGACCCTGGAGGACGCGGAGCGCTGCCCCCGCATAACCGGCACGCAGATCGAGAATGTGTCCGTCAAGGCTTCGCCGTATTGGATGCAAAACCGCATCTGGAAGGTGGGTATGCGGCCCATCAACGCGCTGGTGGACATCACCAACTACGTGATGCTGGCCACGGGCCAGCCTTCCCACGCCTATGATTCCGACCACATCGCGGGGCATATCATCGTGCGCCGGGCCGGCGAAGGTGAGGTGCTGACGCTGCTCAACGGCAAGGAGCTGCCGCTCAGCACAGATGACCTGGTCATCGCCGACGACGCCGGTGTGGTGGGTCTTGCCGGTGTTATGGGCGGCGCGAAGGATTCCATCCTGTCCACCACCCACCGGGTCATTTTGGAAATTGCCAACTTCGACGCCAAGGGCATCCGCCGCACGGCGCTGCGGTACGACAACCGCACGGAGGCGTCCGCCCGCTACGAGAAGGCCATTGATCCGGAGCGCTGCGACCAGGCCTTTGACCTGTCTATGCAGCTGTTCCGGGAGCTGTACCCCGAAATGCAGGTGACGGGTCTTGTGGACCAGTACCCCCAGCATCTGAAGCAGGCGGAGATCGACGTGGCCCTGAGCTGGCTGGAGCGCCGCCTGGGCAAGCGCCTGCCGCCGGAGGAGATCAAGCACAAGATGGAGCTGCTGGGCTACACCATCACCTTCAGTGGTGACAATATGCATGTAGTCGTCCCCACCTGGCGTTCCACCGGCGACGTATCCATCCAGGCCGACATCATGGAGGAGGTCGCCCGGATGTACGGCTACGAGAACTTTGAGGCCGAGCCCATCACCACATCCTTTGACGGCGCGATCAACCAACTGGACAAGGACCTGGAGCGGCACATCAAGGAGTATCTGGCCATCCGCTGCGGTATGCAGGAGGTGTTCAACTATCCCTGGATGGACGAGCAGTTCGTCAACGCCGTGCTGCAGAGCACCGACGGCATCCTGTATCTGTCCACGCCGCCGTCCCCGGCGGAGAAGTATATCCGCTCCTCCCTGCTGCCCAACCTGTGCAAGGACGTGGTGAAGAATGAGCGATATTACAGCGAGTTCGCCATCTTCGAGACGGCACAGGTGTTCCGGGACGAGAACTACACCTCCCCCTATGACGAGCGGGAGAAGCTGCCGTCCCAGCGCAAGAACGTGGCCGGCGCTTTTGCCGCCGCCGGGAAGGACATCACCGCCCTGTTCCGCAAGGCCAAGGGTGTGATCGAGATGATGCCCCGCTACACCCACATGGAGGGCTTCACCTTCAAGCAGGTGGAAAAGCCGGTGTGGGCCGACAACGTGGTGTGGCTGAACATCTATCTGGGCGACGAGAAGGTGGGCGACCTGGCCCTGCTGGCCAAAAAGGTGTCCATGGCCTGCGGCATCAAGAACCTGAATGTGATGCTGTTCGAGATTGATCAGGATGCCCTGAAGCCCTTCAAGTCCCGCACCAATATCTTCACCCATATGCCGGAGTACCCCATGACCGACTACGACATCTCCATGCTGCTGGACGGCGAGGTGCAGTGGAAGGACGTGGCCCAGACCATTGGCGGCGTGAAGAGCGAGCTGCTCCACGGCGCGGCCTTCGTGGACGAGTACCGGGGCAAGCAGGTGCCGGAGGGCAAGAAGTCCATGACGGTGCGGCTGACCATCGGCGCGAAGGACAAGACGCTGACCTCCACGGAGATCGAGGAAGCCGCCTCCAACGTGCTGAAGAAGCTGGTCAAGCGGTTCGGCGCGGAGCTGCGGTCGAAATAAGACGCAACTATTCCCCGGCGGGACGCACTTTTTCCTCTTTACAGCGGCGGAGAAATGGCGTATACTGTGGGTAGTTCAGAGAAAGGCGGTGTGTCGGTATGGATGAATTCACCAGAAAATTCAACGCGGCAGAGGACAAGGAGCAGCAGGTGCATTATGTCCTCACCACCGTCTACGAGTCGCTGAAGGAAAAGGGCTACGATCCCATCAACCAGATCGTGGGCTATATCCTGTCAGAAGACCCCACCTATATCACCAACCACAACTCGGCGCGGTCGCTGATCTGCAAGATCGACCGGGACGAGCTGCTGCAGGTGCTGGTGAAGAGCTATCTGGAGCTGTAAGGACCATATCGCACGAAAGGACCGCCGGAAGGCGGTCCTTTTTTACGTGACAAATATTTCCGACCGTTCCCGCGTTGACAGGCCACGGCAAATGTGTTACAATTTGGTTACAAAAATTTGGGAGGTACATCATGGCTGATACGAAGAAGCCCGAGGGGCTTGTCTATAAAGGCCACCCCCTGCGCCGGGTGGACAATTTCATTTATTACGGCAGCATGGCCGACAAGTATATCGTGCTGCTGCAGATCCTGGACACGACCAAGGAGCAGGATATGGACGTGGCCAAGAAGGTATCCGTGCAGCTCCAGCTCACTGCGCCGGACCTGAAATCCCGTGACCGCGTGGTGAAGAAGTCCGAGAAGGACAGCCTGTACGCCGCCATGGACGTAGGCTGCATCTGGCTGGAGCGTGCGCTGGCCGGCAAGCTGTAAGGCCGCGCCGCCAAAGATACGACCATGAAACGGACGATTTGTGCTTTGCTGGCCGCGCTGGTGGGCGTTACCGCCTTCACCGGCGCGACCATTCTGAACGGACAGCTGGACAGCCACGCTGTGGATGCGGCCCAGGCCGTCCCCGTCGTGGCCAGCGCCGGTCTCCTGCAGACCGACGCCGCCGCTGACACAACGCTTGTCCCCCACGCGGCCCGCTTTTCCGCGCTGGTCAGCGCGGCGGCCATCACGGCGCTGGAGGATATGGAAACGGCGGAGGACGCCGCTGCCAACAACAGCGACCTGAAGCAGGCCAGCTCCACCGCGAAGGCGGCCCTGCAGGCCGCCCCGGCCGAGGAAACTCCGGAAGATCCCGCCAAGGAGGAGACTGTGGAAGTGCCCGCCTCCGCCTCCACCACCGGTGTGGCGGCGCTGGGCGTCATCAGCGGCACGGGTGTGCGGATGCGCAGCGGCCCGGGCACGGGGTACTCCATCCTGATGACCATGAGCCAGAACGCGGCGGTGGCCATCACCGGCAAGGATGGAAGCTGGTACAAGGTGCTGTACGACGGCACTTCCGGCTGCATCTCCGCGGACTATGTGACACGCTATGAAAGCGCCGGCGGCCTGCGCCATACCGGCCGGGTGACGGCGGACACGCTGAACATCCGCAGCGGCCCGGACAGCGGCAGCAGCGCCGTGGGCAGCGTGCAGAGCGGCGCGTATGTGACGGTGACAGGCATTGAAAAGGGTTGGTACGCCGTGAGCTATAACGGCGCCAGCGGCTATGTATCCGGTGACTATGTGGCTCTGTGCGCCGACGGCAGCACCGCGGCGGAAGCACCGGCGGAGACGCCCGCCGAGGCACCTGTGGAGGAAACGCCTGCCGTATCCGAGCCGGTGGCCGGCACGGTCAGCGGCAGCTACGTGGTATCCCTGGCCCAGCAGTACTTAGGCACGCCCTATGTGTACGGCGGCAGCTCCGCCAGCGGGTTTGACTGCTCCGGCTTTACGATGTATGTGTTCTCTCAGGCGGGCGTGAGCCTGCCCCACGGCGCCACCAGCCAGCTGAACTACGGCACGGAGGTGTCCCGCAGCGACCTGCAGCCCGGCGACCTGGTGTTCTTCCAGGACTATGGCGCGGTGGCGTCCCACGTGGGCATTTACATCGGCGGCGACCAGTTCATCCACGCCTCGTCCTCCTACTACAACGGACGCTGCGTGGTGACATCCTCCCTGACGGAGACATACTACGACGGCCATTATCTCACCGGCCGCAGGCACTGAAAATTGCCAAAATTTCCCGGTTTTACCGGGAAATTTTTTATAATTACCTTGTATAACCTTTATCATTATCCTGGAATTCCTTTATGATCATCTTGAAAAATCTTGAAATTTTTAGAAACCCTTGAAACATTTCGGCACGTTGGGGGTCTTACTATTGAAGGTGGTGAGAAAATGACGGATTTTGAGGCGGTCTACGTCCGGCACTTCGACAGCGTGTACCGCTACGTGTACTCCCTCTGCCGGGATGAGCACACCGCCGAGGAGATCACCCAGGAGGCGTTCTACAGGGCCATGACCCACATGGACACGTTCGATGGAAAGTGCCGGCTGTATGTGTGGCTGTGCCAGATCGCCAAGAACACCTACTTCACTTACGCCAAGCGGCAGAAGCGTCACACCGAATTGGAGGAAGATGCGGCTCTGCCGGGCGTGGAGGGGCAGCTGCTGGAAAGGGAGACGGCCTGGGAGCTGCACAAACTGCTGCACCGGCTGGACGAGCCGTACAAGGAGGTGTTCTCCCTGCGGGTGTTCGGGGAGCTGTCATTTTCTCAGATCGGGCAGCTGTTCGGCAAGTCGGACAGCTGGGCGCGGTTGATATTCTACCGGGCAAAAACGGAGTTAAGGAGGCGGGCCGATGAAAACCAGCTGTAACGTCATACAGGATCTGCTGCCGCTGTACTGCGACGGCGCGTGCAGCGGCGAGAGCCGCCATCTGGTGGAGGAGCATCTGACGGAGTGCGGCGAGTGCCGGGAGACATACGAGTTGATGCAGGCGTCGCTGCCCGCCAAGGCCGTGCCCGCGGAGGACGGGCAGGCCGCCCACGCCGCCGCCGCGGCGTGGAAAAAGGGCACGCACAGGGCCGCCCGCAGAGCGTATTTCCTCGCGCTGGCCGTTATCGTGGCGGTGATCGCCGCCGTGTGTCTGCATCACGGCCTGCACAGCACGGCGGAGGGCAGCATCCTGGGCATGACCGCCCAGGCGGAGAAGATCCTCTATACGGAGAACAGCGAGCTGGTGCTGGCGAAGAAGCGGGGCGACTATTTGGCGGTCATGGTGCGTACCGAAAGCGGCGGCTGCGGCATGGATATTTTGGAGCGGGACAGCCTGTTCCATGACCGCTGGCGGGGCGGCCCGGGCAGTGCCGGGATACCCGCCGGTTCCCTGCACGCCGGTGTGTTCGGCGGCGGGAGCGAGGATGAGATGCCGGTCCTGGTGGTGTTCGGGGTGGATCTGCCGGAGGCGGCCTGCTGGTACACCTTCGAGTATGACAGCACCACCTACACCCGGCCCATCGTGTCCCACCGGGCGCTGGATGTGTTTTTCCCCATGTCTGTGGAGACCGCCAGCTACACCATCACCGTGACGTTGTTGGATGAAAATATGAACGAGTTGACATAACAACAGCGCCCTTCCGGTGGGAAGGGCGCTGTTGTTATTCATCTGTTTTTTCTTCCGTCGGCTGTGATTGGTTGACGTACAGCTCCTCCGGCCTATGAGGATGGAGCTTGATGTGATACAGCAGCAGGAACGATGACACCAGCACCATGACCAGGCTCAGCGCCTGGCTGACGCGGATGGGCTGGCCGCCGATGGTCCAGTCGAAGAGGTACAGGCTATCGGTGCGCAGTCCCTCGATCCAAAACCGGCCCAGGCCGTACCACAGGAAGTAGAACCAGGTGTTCTCGCCGTCGAAGCGGCGGGCCTTGGAGACGATGAACACGATGAGCAGCAATCCCACCACATTCCACAAACTCTCGTACAGGAACGTGGGGTGGACGTCCACCGCCTCGCCGGCTTTGGTGAGCAGCTCCATGCGCCAGGGCAGCGTGGTCTCACCGCCGAAGGCCTCCCGGTTCATGAAGTTGCCCCAGCGGCCGACGGTCTGGCCGATGAGCAGGCCCATGACGACCAGATCGGTGAGCGCGCCCAGCTTGAAATGGCGCACGCGGCTGAGGACATAGCAGGTGGCGATGGCCACGATAACGCCGCCGTAGATGGCCAGGCCGCCGTCCCAGACGGCGATGACCCTGCCCCAGTCCAGCGAGCCGTCGGTATTTCTGAACTCGGACAGGTAGAAGATGACGTAGTAGACCCGCGCGCCGATGACGGACAGGGGCACGCCCCACAGCACGCCGTCCAGCAGATTATCCTCGCTGATGCCGTACTTCGTCCGCTGGCGCATACAGAACCACAGGGCCAGCACCACGCCCAGGGCGATGAGGATACCGTACCAGTAGATGGCCTTGCCGCCGATGTGGAGGGCGACGGAGGACGCGGTAAACTCCCAGTCGCCGAAAAGCCCCGGAAAACGGATGGGGCTGTCGTCCATAATGGACAGAGGTGAAACGGACATAACTCAAGCCTCCTTGGGGGTGATAACGGACAGGGCCATGTGGTCGCGGGTCATGTTCCGCCGCAGGAAGTCCAGCACGTCCTCCACGGTGATGCTGTCGTACACCTCCGGGAAGCGGTAGGGATCGTAGCCCTGGAAGCAGCCCTCGGCCATGGACACGGCGATGGACTCGAAGGAGTTCAGGGCCTTCAGCGCCGCGCCGAAGTTGGCGTTGACCACGCGGCGGTAATAGTCGCCGTCCACGCCCTCGCTGACCAGACGCCGGGCCTCGGCCAGAATGGCCTCCGCCACCGCCTGGGGGTCTTTGCTGTCGCCGCCGGCGTAGACATAGGACGCACCGGGCAGCAGGTCGAAGGCCGCGCCGAACGATCCGTTGATGAGCCCCTCGGCGTACAGCCGGGCGTACAGAGGACTGGACTCGCCCATGAGCACATCGCAGGCCAGCTCGCCGATGGCGGTGAACCGGTGCTGCTCCTCCCCGCCGTGCTGGGGCGGGCACTTGAAGCCCACCAGGAACGTGGGCATGGACACCTCCATGGCGGCGGTGACGAAATGCTCCGCGGCGGTCAGCTCCTCCTCCGCGCCGTAGTCGCGGCGGATCAGCGGGCCGCTTTTGGCGGGCAGGATCTGATTGGCGGCGGCGATGATGCGCTCCGGCTTTACGTCGCCCACCACCACCAGGCACATATTGGCCGGGGTGTAGAAAGCCTTGTGGCAGTCGTACAGCGTCTGGGCGGTGATATGGCTAATGCTCTCCACGCTGCCGGCCACCGGCGTGCGGGCGGGACTGGTGTGGTACAGCGCCTGCATGAGCTGCTTGTAGACCTGCCACTCCGGGTTGTCCTCGATCATGCCGATCTCCTGGCCGATGATGCCCTGTTCCTTCTGCACGCTCTCGTCGGTGAAGTAGGGGATGGACACGAAGGACAGCAGGATCTCCAGACTCTCGTAGAACTTGTCCGTGGCGTCGAAATAGTAGCAGGTGATGGCGTTGGAGGTGAAGGCGTTGGGCTCGGCGCCGTTTTTGGCCAGCTCCTGAAGGGCGTTGCCGTCCTCGGTGTCGAACATCTTATGCTCCAGGTAGTGGGCGATGCCGGCGGGGGTGTCCAGCCACTGGCCGTCCTTTTCAAAGCGCATATCCATGCCGCCGTAGCGGGTGGCAAACAGCGCGTACTTCCGCAGAAAGTCCTTCTTGGGGACGATATACACCGGCAGGCCGTTGGGCAGGGTGGTGTGAAAGACCTCCTCGCCGATGCGTTCATACAGCTTCTTTTCCATTTACGCGTCCCTCCCTCCCAGGAAATAGACGGTGTCCAGATGCACCGTCCGGGCGGCGGCCACGATGCGCTCCTTCGTGACACGCTCCAGCTCGGCGGCCAGCTCCTCCGGCGTCTCGTGGACGCCGGAGGCGATCTGACCCAGGTAGAAGTTCTCCAGTGCGCCCTGAGAGTCGGACAGGGACAGCAGAGACGAACGGATGGCCTGCAGCGCGCCCTCCTGCTCCCAATCCTCCCAGTCGCCCGTCTGTACCGCCTTGAGCTGGCGGTCGATCTCCTCCAGCGCACGGTCGCGGTCGCCGGTCTCCACGCCGCTGGACACGGTGAGGATATTCTTGCTGCGGGCGTAGCTGCTGGAGGCGTAGTAGCACAGGGACAGCTTCTCCCGCACGTTCAGGAACAGCTTGGAGTTGCTCGTCCCGCCGAAGATCAGGTTGGCCAGCACCATGGCGGGATAGTCTTTGCTGGTGCAGCGGTAGCCCACCGCCAGCTTGCCCTGGGTCACGTCCATGGTCTCGTTGATGAACCGGGGCTGAGACGGGGCGGCTACCTGTTCCACTGGCGGCAGCTCGTCCTGATGTCCCCGGGGCAGGGCCGCCAGGGCGGACAGGACGGCGTCCTCCACCCGCTGCTCCTCGGCGCTGCCGCAGTAGAGCAGCTCCACGCGGCTGGAGGACAGCAGCTGCTGGCTGTGGACGTACAGCGTCTGGTTGTTGACGCGGCGGGCCGTCTCCTCGTCGCCCAGGCGCAGCACGCTGTACGGCTCGCCGGCGCACATCTCCTGCATCAGCCGGATGTCCGCCCAGTCCCGCTTGTCGTTCCGCAGGGCACGGAGGGCATCGATGAGGTTTTCCTTCTCGCTGTCCACGTATTCGCTGAGAAAGCGTCCGCCCCGGGTGACGGGGTCCAGCAGCAGCTCGCCCAGCATGGCGGCCACCGGCTCAAGGAGCTTCTCGCCGCGGGGCGTGAAGGCGTCGTCGATGAACCCGGCGGCGAAGCCCACGCACTGGCGCTCGCCCTTTTTGCGGACGGTGTAGTCCACCGTCGCACCGTAGAGCGTATCCAGCGCGGCGGACAGGCTCTCCATGTCCGGGCAGCGCATCGTACCGCGGCGCAGCACGGCGGGCAGCAGCGCGTTGGCGGCGGCTGTCTCCCGGTGCAGACCGGTGATAAGGTTCAGCGTCAGGCGGCTGGTTTTGAACTTACTGGCGGGCAGATACGTCAGGAACACGTCCTGCATGATCTCCCGACGGTTTTCATACATAGAACTACCTCCGTTCTCAGGTATAAACATACGCATGATAGTATACACCATTTCCAGAAAAAAGAAAAGTGGGGATTTTAGTGCGGAAGGGCCGCACCGGTTGGGTGCGGCCCTTTTTGTACGCAGTATTTGCACGCATTATCAGCGGCGGACGACCTCCCGTCCATCCGACCACACGGAGACGATGTTGTGGCGGTGGGTCATGTAGATGGCGCGCTCGAACCGCTCCTGCACCGTCAGGGCGTGGGCCGCCTCGGGGAAGTCACCGTCGTCGATGACCACCGCGTGGAGCTTGTCGCCCACGGCGAAGCCGTCCCCCGCGCCGAAATACTTGTGGCCGGAGGTCGTGCCCAGGTAGTAGCCCTCCGGCACGGTGAGGAAGTCGGGATGCCGCTGGTCGGTGACACGGCGGGCCTTGGACATGCGGATGGACATGGTGATGACCTTATACATGGGCAGCTGCGCGCCGCCGGCGATGTCGCTGCCCAGCGTGACCCACAGCCCCTCGTTGACCATCTGCCGCACGGGGCAAATGCCGGAGCAGATGTTCACGTTGGAGTCGGCACAGTGGACCACCACCACGCCGTGCTCCTTGATGGCCCGGCGCTCCCGCTCGTCGGAGTGGACGCAGTGGGCCATGACGGTGTGATCCTTCCACAGGCCGTATTTGTCGTAGGTCTCCCAATACTGGCGGCACTCCGGGTGCAGCTCCCGCACCCAGGCGATCTCGTGGGTGTTCTCCGACAGGTGGGACTGGACGTACAGCCCGCGCTGGGCGGCCAGCTTGCCCAGCGCCGCCATCAGCTCATCGGTGCAGCTGGGCGTGAACCGGGGCGTGAGGATGGGCTTGACGTGCTCGAACCGGCAGCCGTCCAGCCAGCGCAGCGTCTCGGCTATGGACTCCTCGGTGGTCTCCTGCAAAGCGCCGGGCAGGCCGTTGCGATCCATGTTCACCTTACCCACGTAGCCGGTGACGCCGGCACGCTCCAGCTCGTCCATAAGGATCAGCGTGGCATCGGTGTGGAGGGAGGAGAACATACACACCCGGGTCGTGCCGCTGGTGATCAGGTCGGTGGCCAGGCGGCGGTAGACGCGGCAGGCGTAGTCCGTGTCGGCGAAGCGGGCCTCGGTGGGGAACGTGTAGGTGTTCAGCCAGTCCAGCAGCGGCAGGTCCATGCCCATGCCCAGCATGGGGTACTGGGGCGCGTGGAGGTGCATATCCGCAAAGGACTGCATGATGAGCCGGTCGCCGAAGTCCCGCAGCTCCGCGTTCTCCAGCCCCTCCGGCACACGGTCTGACACGGCGGTGATGACACCGTCCTCCAGCACCAGGCAGCCGTGCTCTAAAACGTCCAGCCGACCCATCTGCGGCGCATGGACGATGTTCCCCTTCAGTATCTGCGTCATGGCGGATGACCTCCTGCAAGCAAAATAAAAATGGATGCTTCAACGCCTGTGCGCTGAAACACCCATAGCAGAGCCGTCGGCGGCTCGGTAGAAACGCCCGCGCCATTCTCGCGGGGCTATATGAGCTGTTTAACGGTGATAGTATAGCATACTATTTCAAGGAAGGCAAGCGAAAACCCGATTTTCATCCTATATACCGACAAAAGTTGACAATCTATCCGCATTTTGCTAAAATTAGAGCTGGGAGTGGCCTGCTCCCAACAACGGCAGGCGGTTTAGCTCACACCACCCGGAAGGGAGGTGATTTGATGCCTTTGACCATCACGTTTCATATCTTCGGGTATGTTGTGACCATCCGCGTCAAATGCGAAAACCGCCACTCTGCCAAGTGACGGTTTTCTATAATTTTTAGCAAAACCCATTTTCGGAGCTAAACCGCTTGTCAGAGCAGGTCACTCCTACCCTCATTATACCCAACTGAGGCTTTTTGTCAAGCTGGTTTCCGAAAGAACATCAAAAACGGCAGAGGCGGAAAATTCCACCCCTGCCGCTGTTTTATTCCTCTTATTCCACGGTCACGCCGCGCTTTTTGAACTCCTCCACCATCAGATCCAGATCCGGCTCGATGTGGATGGGCTCACCGGCGGACTTGATGGCGTTGGCCACGTCCTTCAGGCCGTTGCCGGTGACAACGGACACCACGGTGGCATCGTGGGGGATGAGTCCCTCCTCGCAGGCCTTCTTCAGCGCCGCCGCGCCGGTGACACCGGCAGGCTCACCGAACACGCCGCAGGTGCGGCCCAGCAGCCGCTGGGCGGCCAAAATCTCCTCATCGGAGACGTTGACGGCGATGCCGTTGGACTCGCGGATGGCCATGAG
>UMGV01029872.1_pt1 | contig 18754 bp, 15 predicted proteins | sample 1965361 | NCBI WGS metagenome assembly UMGV01 (sample SAMEA4836081, study PRJEB28245) | human gut metagenome | biome: gut microbiome; material: fecal sample | place: Denmark | collected 2008
TTGGCGGCCATTCTCGCGTTGTTGACCTCCTGCTTGCCCAGGCGGAAGGCGTGGGTCAGAGGCAGGCGGGCGGGACAGGTGTAGGTGCAGGCGCCGCACTCGATGCAGTCCATGCCGTGCAGCACGTTCTGCCAGGTGTCCACATCGCCCTTCATCAGATACTTATACATGAAGATCGGCTCGAGCCGGATGGGGCAGACACCCACGCATTTGCCGCAGCGGATGCACTGGGGATCCTCCACATACTGCTCCTCCTTGTCGGCGAAGGCCAGCATCGCGCCGGTGCCCTTGCCCACGGTGACGTCCAGATCGTACTGGGCCAGACCCATCATCGGGCCGCCCATGATGAGCTTGTAGGTCTCCTCCTTCAGACCGCCGCAGGCGTCGAACAGCTTGGTGATGGGCGTGCCGATGGGACACTCGATGTTCTTGGGATCGATGACGCCGGAGCCGGAGACGGTGACGATCTTGTTGACCACGGGCATACCCTCGTACACCGCGCGGTAGATGGCGCAGGTGGTGTTCAGGTTGAAGATGCAGCAGCCCGCGTCGGCAGGCAGCTTGCCGCTGGGGACCTGACGGCCGGAAACGGCCTGGACCAGCTGCTTTTCAGCGCCCTGGGGATAGCGGGTGTGCAGGACCTCCACCACCACAGGAGCATTCAGCTCGGCGATGGTCTTGTTCAGCACGTCGGCTGCATTCTGCTTGTTGGCCTCGATGCCGATGTAGACCTTGTCCACGCCGAAGCACTTGGCCAGCCGGGTCGCGCCCTTGATGACCTGTTCGGGACGCTCCAGGCAGGTGCGGTGGTCGCCGGTGATGTACGGCTCGCACTCCGCGGCGTTGATGATCACGTAGTCCACCTTGCCCAGACCGGAAGAGATCTTGACGTGGGTGGGGAACGTAGCGCCGCCCTGGCCCACGATGCCGGCGTTCTTCACGATCTCCACCAGCTGCTCGGGAGTCAGGCTGTCGGGGTCAGCCACGGGCTTGACTTCCTCGGAGATCTCATCCTGGAAGTCGTTTTCGATGACCACGGACATCATCTTGCCGCCCATGGAGAAGGGCCGCGGCTCAACGGCCTTCACCGTGCCGGAGATGCTGGCGTGGATGGGTGCGGAAACAAATCCGCCGGGTTCGCCGATCCTCTGTCCAATTTTTACCTTGTCGCCCACCGCAACGATAGGCTTGCAAGGCGCACCGATGTGCATAGACATGGGAATGACCACCTCAGCCGGCGCTGCCAGCTTTTCGATGGCCTTTTCATTGGTTGCGGCCTTCATATCGTTGGGATGAACGCCGCCAAAGAATGCTTGTGCCATTGTCTTCACCTCATCTTACTACCGGGTGGCCCTATGCCACCGCATACTATTCTAAATATTACAACAAAAGTTTTCTCTTGTCCAGTCCTGATACGGTATTTCTCCCGGTTTTTTGCCTTTTTTGTCGTGTGCTTAACCGCCTGTTCTGCCATGTATGCCCACTTTATCCACTTTTCGCCGGGCAGACGGGACGCCGCTTGTATTTTCCGCCGCCGTGTGATAGACTATTGCCGCAGACGGGAGGAAATGACAACGCTCCCGCGAGAAAGGAAGGACGACTATGCTTGACCGCGTACAAATAAAACTGGAGGCCAAGGGCGTGGTGCGCTCGGCGCGGGTGTCCGCGTATCTGTTCACCCTGCTGGCCCTGGCGCTGGCGTTTCTGCTCAACGGTGTCAGCGACTACATGAACATGGACGATGTGTGGGCCTACGATTATTCCGTGCGGACCGGGTTCGACCTGAGCTTTCTGGCGCTCCACGGGGCGTATCCCACCATACTGGTGCTGTTCGTGTCCGTAGTGACCACCCTGACCGGGCTCATCCTGGACGCCGGACAGGCGCTGTACCACCTGGGCGTGCGGCGGGGTGAGGAGATGCCCTACACCACGTTGTTCGACGGGTTCTCCTTCGCCGGGAAGATCATTCTGCTGTCCATCGTGCAGTACATCTTTATCCTCCTGTGGACGCTGCTGTTCATCGTGCCGGGCATCATCGCCGCGTACCGCTACCGCTTCGCGCTGTATAACCTGTGCGAGAACCCGGACGTAGGCGTGATGGAGGCCCTGAACATGAGCAAGGCCCAGACCATGGGCTTCAAGGGCCAGCTGTTCGTGCTGGACCTGACGTTCATCGGCTGGTATCTGCTCAGCGGACTGACGGCGGGCATCCTGCTGATCTGGCTCGCGCCCTACCGGATGCAGACGGAGATGGGCTATTTCCAGCAGATCAAGAACATCAAGGGCATCGGGTACTTCCCGGAGCAGCCCCGGCCGGAAAATGACGACACGTTCCGGCCCAACGACCCCTTCGGCGGCGGAGACAACTCCCAGTGGTAATGTTTTCCAGAGAAAAACAACGAGACAACTCGCAAGCTGTCTCGTTGTTTCTTTTTGTGCAACTTTCATAGATTTTGCCATAACGCAGGCTTCTCGCAGTGGCCAGTTCATTAAAATTTTAACAATTACGCTATTTTGACTTGCAGTTAAATTTTTAACGTAGTAAACTATCCCTATACGGCCACCGACCGGTGTAACGCGCCGGCCAGGCCCTCATCCCTATCAAAAAACGTGTTGTTAAGGAGAGTGTCGCTGTGTTTAAGAAATTCACCAACGGCTGCGTGCGCGTAGTCAACAGATGGCTTCCGGATGCGTTCCTGTTCGCCATCATCCTGACCCTGGTCGTATTCGTTGGCGCGATGTGCGCCACAGGCATGGGCCCCATCGAGATCATCGCCAAGTGGGGCGATCAGAAGGGCGGCTTCTGGAATCTGCTGGCTTTCTCCATGCAGATGGCCCTTGTGCTGGTGTTCGGTTCTGCCATGGCCTCCGCCAAGCCCTGCAAGAAGGCGCTGCGGGCTGTGGCCGGTCTGTGCCACAACGATAAGCAGGCCATCCTGGTGACCACGTTCGTGTCCACCCTCTGCTGCTGGCTGAACTGGGGCTTCGGCCTGGTCATCGGCGCGTTGCTGGCCAAGGAGGTCGTGCGCCGCGTGCCCACCGTGGACTATCCTCTGCTCATCGCCTCCGCCTACTCCGGCTTCGTCATCTGGCACGCCGGTCTGTCCGGCTCGATCCCCCTGGACCTGGTGGCCGGCAAGGCCTTCGGCGAGGTGACGTATCAGGCACCCATCACCGAGACCGTGTTCCACCCCATGAACCTGATCATGTGCGGCGTGATCCTGGTGCTGATGCCCTTCGTCAACTACGCCATGCACCCCGACAAGGACCACACCATCACCGTGAACCCCGCCCTGCTGGTGGACGAGGAAGAGCGTACTTATGTGAAGGATACCCCCGCTGAGAAGCTGGAGCACTCCAAGATCCTGTGGGTCATCACCGTGGTGTTCGGCTTCGTCTACATCGTGTACTACTTCGTGCAGAACGGCTTCACCCTGGGCCTGAACATCGTGAACATGATCTTCCTGTTCCTGGGCCTGCTGCTCCACGGCGACCTGCGCCGCTATGTGGACGCCATCGGTGACGCCGCTGCCGGTGCTGCCGGCATCCTGCTGCAGTTCCCTTTCTACGCCGGTATCATGGGCATGATGGTAGCCGCCAATGACCAGGGCGTGTCCCTGGCGGGCGTCATCTCCCAGTTCTTCGTGAGCATCTCCACCAACGTGACGTTCCCCATGCTGTCCTTCCTGGCGGCCGGTATCGTCAACTTCTTCGTCCCCTCCGGCGGCGGCCAGTGGGCCGTTCAGGGTCCCATCATGATGCCCGCCGGTATGGAAATGGGCATCGAGAATGGCCGTACCGCCATGGCCATCGCCTGGGGCGACCAGTGGACCAACATGATCCAGCCGTTCTGGGCGCTGCCCGCGCTGGGCATCGCCAAGCTGTCCGCCCGGGACATCATGGGCTACCTGGTGGTGGTCCTGCTGTTCACCGGCGTGGTGGCCTGCCTGGGCTTCCTGGGCTGGGCGCTGTTCTTCTAAAAAGAGCACAACCGCATAACGAACAGGGACGGCGCTTTCGCGCCGTCCCTGTGTTTTATTATTTACATTACATTTACACCGCGGCAGCGGTATCCTGCTCCGCCGGGGCGGCGGGCTGGCTGCCGTCAAAGGGCGTTTCCAGGCAGGTCAGGTCGCGGAGGCACTTGCGGAAATCGTGGCAGAAGGCGGCGTACTCGTAGCCGGTGCAGATACGCTCGTCCATGACGATGCCCAGGGGCATCATCTTCTTGCTCAGATCGCCGCTGATGTAGTTGGGCACGGGCTTGCCCATGCAGACGAACACGCTGGTCGTGCCGAACTCATAGCAGTGGTGGTGGATATAGCTGGTCTTGATAGAGGCCAGGTTGGTAATGAACATACTGGTGTGGAACGGGCTCAGGTCGATGATCTTCCGGGGCAGCAGGCCGTGCTTGTCCAGATGGTAGGCCAGCCAGATGATGAACTTGGGCAGGCCGGGGATGGAGAACATCATCTTGGCGAACTTGTCGGTGCTGTTCTTCTGCTCCGTCCGGCTGTTGGCGTCGATGGCCTCGGTGATCTTCTGCTGGATGGTAAAGATGGTGTCGGAGGGCTCGAGGTAGATCTTCAGCGTCGTCTCGTCCGGTGATCCGTCAGCCCGCTTTTTCAGGATGACGAAAGAGACGCAGAAGTGGTTGCGCTCGTACAGATGGCTGTTGACCACGAACCAGTTCAGCTTTGGATTGGCTTGGTACGCCTTATAATAGGCGGCGATGATGACCGCCATGTGGTTGATACGGACACCGCTGCGGCGCTTGTCGCGGATATAGGCCTTGATGACCTCCTCGTCGATGTTCTCGGTGATGGTGTTCCAGGCATCGTACCGCTTGGGCATGATATAGGGAATGGCTGCCACGATGGGCGGCAGGTCTTTTACGCGCTTTCCGTCAGGACGCATGGGCAAACCCTCGTTTCTGTCTGTGTTGAGAACATCATACCCCACATTCCGTCCATTTGCAACCGTTTGCGGCCATTTGTGGAGGATGGATTTTTTTCTTTACCTTTCGCCGCACGTTTGTTATAATAAAGTATTATCATGGGATGGTATTTCTATTTTGTGCGAAGGGAGGGTCTGCCATGAAATTCACCAAATGGCGCATCGCGCCGGAGCATCCGGAAGCCCAGGCGCGGCTGACGGCGGCAGGCTATCCCTATCTTGTGTCCGCCGTGCTGGCGGGGCGGGGCGTGGAGACGCCGGAGCAGGCTGCGGCCTTTTTGGAGCGGGAGCAGTCGCTGGCGTACAGTCCGTTCCTGATGAAGGACATGGACAAGGCGGCGGCGCGGATACAGCAGGCACTCTCGGACGGCGAAAAGATCGCCGTGTTCGGCGACTATGACGTGGACGGCATCACCGCCACCTGTATTCTGGTGGACTATCTCCAGAGCCGGGGGGCGGACGTGGTGCATTATATCCCCCGGCGCATTGAGGATGGCTACGGCCTGAGCTGCGATGCCATCCAAGTACTGTATGACAGGGGCGTGCGGCTGCTCATCACCGTGGACTGCGGCATCACCGGCGTGGAGGAGGTGGACTTCGCCAATTCCCTGGGTATGGACGTGGTCATCACGGACCACCACGAGTGCCGGGAGGTGCTGCCCCGGGCGGCGGCGGTGGTCGATCCTCACCGGGCGGACTGCGCGTATCCCTTCAAGCATCTGGCGGGCTGCGGCGTGGCGCTGAAGCTGGTGCTGGCCCTGGGCGGGCCGGACCGGGAGGCGGCGCTGTTTGCCCGGTACTGCACGCTGGCGGCCATCGGCACGGTGGCGGACGTGATGCAGATGTCCGGGGAGAACCGCACCATCGTGTCCCGGGGACTGGACGGCATCGAGCACTCCGACTTCATCGGCCTGCACGCGCTGCTGAAGGAGGCCGGGCTGACGGGGAAGGACGTATCCTCGGTGCAGATCGGGTTCGTATTAGCACCCCGCATCAACGCCGCCGGGCGCATGGGTGCGGCGGACATGGCGGCGGAGCTGCTGCTGTGCCAGGACGAGGCCAAGGCTGAGGAGCTGGCCAAGGCGCTGTGCGCCCTGAACCGGGAACGGCAGAACGTGGAGCAGGACATCTATACCCAGGCCGAGGAGATGATCGGCCACATGCCGGACCGGCAGCGCAGCGCGCTGGTGCTGGAGAGCAGCCGGTGGCATCAGGGCGTGGTGGGCATCGTGGCCAGCCGGCTCAGTGAAAAATACGCCCGGCCCAGCTTTATGATCCACCTGAACGGCAGCACCGGCAAGGGCAGCTGCCGCAGCTGGGGCGGGTTCAACCTGTTCGCCGCGCTGGAGAGCTGCAAGGACCTGCTGCTGGGCTTCGGCGGCCACGAGCTGGCCGCGGGGTTCACCATCCAGCGGGAGAACATCCCCGCCTTCCGCGACCGGATGAACGACTACGCCCGCGGCCTGTGCGGCGAGAACGCGCCGGAGTCGGTGCTGGACATCGACGCGGCCATCACCCGGCCCGGGGACGTGACGCTGGAGGAGCTGGAGGCCCTCAGCGCGCTGGAGCCCTACGGCAGCGGCAACACCAGGCCGGTGTTCTGTCTGCTGGGCGCTACGCTGCTGCGGACACAGAACGTAGGCCAGAACCGGCATCTGAAGCTGCGGCTGGGCAAGGGCTGCGCCCAGTTCGACGGCATTTTCTTCTCCACCGTGGCGGAGCGGTGCGGCTGCACCGCCGGCGACCGGGTGGACGCGGCCTTCTATTTACAGATCAACGAGTTCCGGGGCAGCCGCACGGTGCAGCTGCAGATGGTGGACATCCGGCCCTCCCTGTGCGCCAGCGGGCGGGAGCAGGAGGCGCTGGACCTGGTGGAACGGTGCAGGGCGGGGGAGAGCCTGCCTGCCCGGGACGCCCGCCGGGCGCTGCCGGGTCGGGAGCAGTTCGCCGCCGCGTGGCGGTGTCTGGAACGGGTCATCCCGCCGGAGGGGCGGACGGTGGCCTACCTGCCGGCGCTGCGGGCGCTGGCCTCGGAGATCGGCGGCGCTGAACCGTTCCTGCGCTCGGCGCTGTGCTTGGAGGTATTCCGGGATCGGGGACTTCTGACCATGGAGCGGGAGGGAGACGCCGTGACCCTTGTATTGCAGCGGGACAGGCGAGCGTCGCTGGACGATGCACCGCTGGTGGCCGCACTGAAACGGAGCATGGAGAGAGGAGGCGGTACGCTGTGACACCCCAGGAGATGTACGAGCATTTGGTGGAGACGGTAAAGGGCTACAACCCGTCCGCCAACTTCCAGCAGATAGACGCGGCGTATCAGTACGCCAGCGCCCACCACGCCGGGCAGAACCGGAAGGACGGGTCGCCCTTCGTGACCCACCCGCTGGCGGTGGCGCAGATCGTGGCGGAGGAGCTGCACCTGGACACGGAGTCCATCGTGGCGGCCCTGCTCCACGACACCATTGAGGACACCGATGCCACCCACGAGGAGATCAGCAAGCTGTTCTCCCCCACGGTGGCGGACCTGGTGGAGGGCGTCAGCAAGCTGACCCGGGTACACTACACCTCCAAGGAAGAGGAGCAGATGGAGAACCTGCGGAAGATGCTGATGGCCATGGCCAAGGACATCCGGGTGATCCTGATCAAGATCTCCGACCGGCTGCACAATATGCGCACCATGGAGTACCAGACGCCGGAGAAGCAGAAGCAGAAGTCCTTCGAGACCATGGAGATCTACGCTCCCATCGCCCACCGGCTGGGTATGCAGAAGATGAAATGGGAGCTGGAGGACCTGAGCCTGAAGTACCTCGACCCGGTGGGCTACCGGGAGATCACCGAGGCGCTGGACGAGAAGGCGGCGGAGTACGACGGGTTCATGTCCGCCGTACACGACCGCATCGTGACGCGGCTGAAGGAGGAGGGCATCGAGGCCACGGTGTACGGCCGGATGAAGCACCCCTACTCCATCTACCGCAAGATGTACACCCAGAATAAGAGCCTGGACGACGTGTTCGACCTGTTCGCCTTCCGGGTCATCGTGGACACGGTGGCGGACTGCTACAACGTGCTGGGCATCGTCCACGACCTGTTCAAGCCCATTCTGGGTCGGTTCAAGGACTATATCGGCACGCCCAAGCCCAATATGTACCAGAGCCTGCACACCACGGTGGTGGGCGAGAGCGGCATCCCCTTCGAGGTACAGATACGCACCAAGGAGATGCACGAGATCGCCGAATACGGCGTGGCCGCCCACTGGAAGTACAAGCAGAACGGCCAGGGCGCGGGAGACGAGGGCCGGTACGAGTGGGTGCGCCGCCTGCTGGAGAACCAGGAGGACGCCGACGCGGAGGACTTTATCCACTCGCTGAAGGTGGATATGTTCGCCGACGAGGTGTTCGTGTTCACCCCCAACGGCGACGTGATCAACCTGCCCGCCGGCGCGACGCCCATCGACTTCGCCTACACCATCCACTCCGCCATCGGCAACCACATGACCGGCGCAAAGGTCAACGGGCGCATCGTCCAGTTCGACTACCGGCTGCACAACGGCGACGTGGTGGAGGTGATGACCAGCAAATCCGCCCACGGGCCCAGCCGTGACTGGGTGAAGATCGCCCGGTCCAGCAACGCCCGCAGCAAGATACGCCAGTGGTTCAAGCGGGAGAAGCGGGACGAGAACATCGTCAACGGCCGCCAGAGCTTCGAGTCGGAGCTCAAGCGCACCGGCGTGACGCTGAAGGAGCTGACCAACGAGGAAAACCTGCCCAGCGTGCTGAAGAAGCTGTGCTTCACGTCGCTGGACGATATGTACGCCGCCATCGGCTACGGCGGTATTTCCGCCCTGAAGGTCATAGGCCGGCTGCGGGAGGACATCCAGCGCATCCTGCACCAGCACCAGACGGAGCGGCAGGCGGAGGTGCCGGTGGCCGGACAGCCCCAGATCATGCGCCCCGCCGTGCCCCAGCGGGCCAGGAGCGAGCAGGGCATCGTGGTAGAGGGTCTGACCAACTGCCTGGTGAAGTTCTCCAAGTGCTGCACCCCCGTTCCCGGCGACGACATCGTGGGGTTCATTACCCGGGGCTACGGTATCTCCGTACACCGGGCGGACTGTCCCAACGCTGACCCGGCCCGGCGGAAGCCGGAGGAAGCAGGCCGGTGGATCAAGGTGTCCTGGGGCAGCGACACCAAGGAGAACTACCGCACGTCCCTGGAGATCACGGCCAAGGACCGCATCAATTTCATCATGGACGTGTCCACGGTGCTGTCCAGCACCAAGACCCACGTTTCATCCATGAACGCCCGCAGCACGCCTGACGGCTTCGCGCTGCTGTCGCTGGACATCGACGTACACGACGGGGCGCAGCTGCAGACCGTTATGCGGCGGCTGGAGCAGATCTCCGGCGTCATGCGGGTGACCCGCCCGGCGGGATAAATAGAGAGGAGCTGCTATTATGAGAGCTGTTTTGACAAGAGTGAAGCACGCGTCCGTCACTGTGGACGGACAGGTGATCGGCAGGATCGGCCAGGGTTTTCTCGTCCTGCTGGGCGTGACCCACGAGGACACGGAGGCCCAGGCCGAGAAGCTGGCGGACAAGCTGACGGGCCTGCGTATCTTCGAGGACGAGAACGAGAAGATGAACCGCAGCCTGACGGATGTGGGCGGCGAGCTGCTCGTCGTGTCCCAATTCACGCTGTACGCCAACTGCAAAAAGGGCCGCCGCCCCGAATTTCTGGCGGCGGCGCGGCCGGAGGTGGCCATCCCCCTGTACGAGAAGTTCGTGGCGCTGTGCCGGGAGAAGGGCTTTCACACCGAGACCGGCGAGTTCGGCGCGTATATGCAGGTGGACAGCCTGAACGACGGGCCGCTGACCATCATTTTGGACACGGACACGCTGTAAGGAGGACAACCATGACCATCAAGACCATACAGGTCGGGCCGATCATGACCAACTGCTACCTGCTGTGCGACGAGGCGGCGGGCCGGTGCGCCCTCATCGATCCCGGCGACGACGCGGCGCGGGTGGAGAAGCTGGTGCAGGAGAGCGGCTGCGAGCTGGAGTATATCCTGCTGACCCACGGCCATTTCGACCACACCTCCGCCGTGCGGCCTCTGCTGGAGCAGCACCCGCACGTGCCGGTGTATATCCACGAGAAGGACAGCGTGGACGGCCCTGCCGGCGAGCTGCGGTTCAGCCGGGTAGGGGAGAAGAACCAGCGGTATTACAAGGAGGGCGACGTCATCACCGTGGGCACGATCCCCCTGCGGGTCATGGAGACGCCGGGCCACTCCGAGGGCTCAGTGTGCCTGCTGGCGGAGGGCGAGCACGTCATCTTCGCCGGTGACACTCTGTTCCGCTGCTCCTGCGGGCGGTGCGATTTCCCCGGCGGCGACTACCGGAAGATGCTCACATCCCTTTCGCGGCTGGCCGCGCTGGAGGGCAACTGGCGGGTGCTGCCGGGCCACGATATGGAGACGACGCTGGATTTCGAGCGCCGGGCCAACCCCTACATGAAGCAGGGGACGGCGCGATGAGGCTGACATTTCGCGGTCACGACGACCGCTACGCCGTGGAGCAGAGCCTGCTGGCCTTCTTTCCGGAGGAACGCCCCGTATACGAGGGTGAGGATGGGCCGCGCCACGGGGAGGTGACGCTCCATGAGGGCGCGGTGTACGCCACCGGCGTGACCTCCCTGACCTATGACGGAAAAACGGCGCGGGCCTCCGCCCGCGTATCCCTTGCAGGCGCTGCCGACGAGTACGAACGGGAGCGCCTGCGTCAGCGTGCGCTGAAGCTGTCCTTCTTCCGGGCGGCCCGTGACATCACCGGCGTGACGCCCTCCTGGGGCGCGCTGACGGGCATCCGCCCGGCCAAGCTGGTGCGGACCATGCTGGAGGAGGGCTATACCCCCGCCCGGGCTGACCGGGAACTGCGGGACGTATACTGCGTGTCCCCGGCGCGGCGGCGGCTGGCGCTGGAGAGCGCCGAGGCGGGACTGAAGGCCAAGCGGGAGCTGCGGCCTGAGGACATCTCCCTGTATATCGGCATCCCGTTCTGCCCCACCCGCTGCGCCTACTGCAGCTTTGTCTCCGCGTCGGTGGAGAAGTCCTTTCACCTGATGACGCCCTATCTGGAGACCCTGACGGCGGAGGTGGAGGCTGCGGGCCGGATGGTAAAGGAGACGGGCCTGCGCATCAAGTCGTTCTACATGGGCGGCGGCACGCCCACCACCCTGTCCGCCGGGCAGATGGACGCGCTGCTGACGGCGGTGAATAAAGCCTTCGACCTGTCCGGCTGCGTGGAATACTGCATCGAGGCCGGGCGGCCCGACACCATCGACCGGGAGAAGCTGCAGGTGCTGCTGGATCACGGCGCGGACCGCATCAGCGTCAACCCCCAGTCCCTCGAGCCCCAGGTGCTGCGGGCCATTGGCCGCCAGCACAGCCCGGAGGACATCGAAAAAGCCATGACGCTGGCCACGTCCATGGGCTTCCCCCATGTGAACATGGACCTGATCGCCGGGCTGCCCGCCGACACGCCGGAGGGCTTCCGCCGGACGCTGGACAGATGCCTGACCTTCGGCGCGGACAACATCACCGTACACACCCTGAGCCTGAAAAAGGGCAGCCGCATCCTGCTGGAGGGACTGCCCATCCCCACGGCAGAGGAGGTGGCGGAGATGCTGGACTACGCCGACCCGGCCCTGCGGGCCAGGGGCTTCGCGCCCTACTACCTGTACCGGCAGAAATATATGTCCGGCAGCTTTGAAAACGTGGGCTGGTGCATATCCGGGGCGGAGGGCCTGTATAATATCTACATCATGGAGGAGCTGCACAGCATCCTGTCCCTGGGCGCGGGCGGCTCGACAAAGATGGTGGACGCGGCCCACAACCGCATCGAGCGGGTGTTTCACCCCAAGTTCCCGCTGGAGTACATCCAGCGGCCGGAGAAGCTGGCGGAGAATTTAGAGGCGTTCCGCCGCTTCCACGAGAGCATGAAGTAACGCCCCCCTCTTGTCATCGCGAGACCAGTCCTCAGACTGGTCGTGGCGATCCGCTCTCCTTTGCTGGGGATACGGATTCCCACGCCAGTGACCTCGGTCACTGGCTCGGAATGACAGGCGGACGGCGCAGATCGATCATCAAGGAGGGCGGTCATGGCGCGGACACGGCAGAATTTCATGGGCGGCGCGGCCATTCTGGCCGGGGCTGTGGCAGTGACGAAGCTGCTGGGCGCCGTGTATAAGATCCCCCTGGGCAACCTGCTGGACAGCGAGGGCATGGCCCACTTCTACGCCGCGTACAACATCTACAGTCTGCTGCTGGTGCTGTCCACCGCCGGACTGCCGGTGGCATTGAGCCGTCTGGTGGCCAAGGCCGCCGCCCAGCATCGCTATGCCGGGGCGCGGCGGGGCTTTCGGATGGCGCTGGCGCTGCTGGCGTCCATCGGCCTATTATGCAGCGCCGTCATGTGCGCCATGCCCCAGGTGCTGGCCGGGTGGCTGCACGACGAGGCCGCCGCCCACGCCATCCGGGCCTTAGGCCCGGCGGTGGCGCTGGTGTGCGTGTCCTCGGCCCTGCGTGGCTTCGGCCAGGGGCTGGGGGATATGCTCCCCACCGCCGCCGGACAGGTGACGGAGTCGGCGGGCAAGCTGGTCATCGGCCTTGCGCTGTGCCTGCTGCTTTTGAAGCAAAACGCCGCCCCGGAGCTGTGCGCCGCCGGGGCGATCGGCGGCGTCACCGCCGGCGCGGCACTGGGGCTTTTGGTGACGGCCTGCCTCACCGCCCGGCGCTGCACCCTGCCGGAGGCGCGGGACGTACCGCCCCGCCGCCGTGAGCTGCTGCGCCAGCTGCTGTCGGTGGGCGTGCCCATCACCGTGGGCGCGGCGGGCATGAGCCTCATCACCCTGCTGGATCAGGCACTGGTGACCAGCACCCTGCGGGACACGCTGGGCTATTCGGCGGCGGAGACCTCCGCCCTGTACGGCCAGTACACCTTCGGCATGACGCTGTTCCAGCTGCCGCCGTCGTTCATCTACCCCGTGTCCGTCAGCCTGATGCCCGCCATCACGGCGGCGCTGACCCGGCAGGACAGGGCGGCGGCGGGCCGGGCCGTAGGCGGCGCGCTGAAGCTGACCACCCTGGCGGCGCTGCCGGCGGGCGCGGGATTGTCCGTGCTGGCCGAGCCCATTTTGCTGCTGCTGTACCCCGCCGTGCCGGATACCGCCCGGGCGGCAGCGTACCACCTGACGTTTTTGGGCCTTGCCTGCGTGTTCGTGTGCCTGATGGTGGCCACCAACGGCGTGCTGCAAGCCTATGGCAGACCCGGTGTCCCGGTGTTCACGCTGCTGTGCGGCGGCGTGATGAAGATCGTCACCAACTACCTGATGGTGGGCGACCCGGCCACCGGCATCCGGGGTGCGGCGGTGAGCACGCTGTACTGCTACGCCCTCATCGTGGTGCTGAACCTCATCGCCATCGCCCGGTGCGTGCCGGAACGGCCCGGCTACATCGGCCTGTTCGCCAGGCCGCTGCTGCTGACGGCGGTCATGGCCCTGGCCGCCCGGTCGTCCTACGGCCTGCTGGCCCAGGTGCTGCCGGAGCGCTGGGCGGTGCTGCCGGCCATCCTCATCGCCGCGGCGGTGTACGTGCTGCTGGTGCTGGCCACCGGCACAGTGACCCGGCAGGAGCTGCTGGCCCTGCCAAAAGGGGAAAAAATCGTGCAAATACTGCGTTTGCGCTGAACTTTTCTGTCCACACAGGCGAAAACCTCTTGCAATAGGAGCGAAAGTATGATAGATTTTGTTAGGAAACCCCGTTACGGCTATGACGATCTGCTGGAGATCATCCGTCTGCTGCGGTCGCCGGAGGGCTGCCCCTGGGACAAGGTGCAGACCCACGAGAGCATCCGCCGGGGACTTTTAGAGGAGGCCTACGAGGCCGCCGAGGCCATCGACACCGGCGATACCGCCCTGCTGAAAGAGGAGCTGGGCGACGTGCTGATGCAGGTGGTGTTCCACGCGGACATCGAGCGGGACACAGGGCGCTTCGACATGGACGACGTGTGCGACGGCGTGGTGAAGAAGCTGCTGTTCCGCCATCCCCACGTGTTCGGCGCGGCTCACGAGGACTCGCCGGAATCCGTGCTGGTGAGCTGGGACAAGCTGAAGCGCCTGGAAAAGGGGCAAAAGACCACCGCCGACGCGCTGGATGCCGTGGCCCGCAGTCTGCCGGGCCTGTGGCGGGCGGAGAAGCTGCAGAAGAAGGCGGCGGACGCCGGCTTCGACTGGCCAGACGTGCAGGGCGCGCTGGACAAGCTGGACGAGGAGACGGCGGAGCTGCATCAGGCCGTGGCGGAGCAGGGCGACATAGCCGGTGAGCTGGGCGACGTGCTGTTCGCCGCCGTCAAGGTGGGCCGGTTCTGCGGCATCGACCCGGAGGAGGCCATCACCCTGACCTGCGAGAAATTCATCCGCCGCTTCCGCGCCATGGAGCAGGCCGCGCTGGAGCGCGGTCAGTCGCTGGAGCAGCTGTCCCTGGACGAGATGACCGCCCTGTGGAACGGGGCAAAGCATTCCTGAGTTCTTAATACGATCCACATCGTTTTAGGATCACCGCCGGAGCGCGGTGCATACAACAAATGAAAAATTTTGGGAGGAAACATCATGAATAAGACTGAACTGATCGCCGCTGTCGCCGAGAAGACCGGCCTGTCCAAGAAGGATTCCGACGCCGCCGTCAACGCCGTTCTGTGCGCCATCACCGACGCGCTGAAGGCTGACGAGAAGGTGCAGCTGGTGGGCTTTGGCTCTTTCGAGACCAAGAAGCGCGCCGCCCGCACCGGCCTGAATCCCCGCACCGGCGAGAGCGTGGAGATCCCCGCTTCCACCGTTCCCGCCTTCAAGGCCGGCAAGGCTCTGAAGGACGCTGTGGCGAAGTAAGGTCATACCCCATACAGAATACGAAAAGCCGGTGCTTCCGCACCGGCTTTTTCCCCAGGAAGGAGCAGCACCATGCGTTTGGACAAATACCTGAAGGTCTCCCGGCTCATCAAGCGCCGCACCGTGGCCAACGATGCCTGCGACGCGGAGCGCGTCACCGTCAACGGGCGGGTGCAGCGTGCGTCCTACGACGTAAAGGTGGGCGACGTGATCTCCATCCGCTTCGGCGCGAAAACGCTGACGGTGGAGGTGCTGTCCGTCACGGAGAGCGTGGGCAAGGACGCGGCGGCGGCCATGTACCGCGAGGTGTAGGGACAAACCCGTCATAATCGGATCATCCCCCTCATACACTGGGAAAAACCGTGTGTGAGGGGGACATTTTATGCCATACGACATCACCGACGGCGGCCAGGTCCACCGCCTGCAGTTAGACGGCCGAGAAAAGCTCACCGTGTCCGGTGTGGAGGACGTGGAGCGGTTCGACGACACCTGCATCGTGCTGACCACCTGCGCCGGGACGCTGGTGGTCAGCGGCGAGGCGCTGCACATCGGCAAGCTGAGTCTGGACGGCGGCGAGCTGCACGTGGACGGGCGCATCGACGCCGTGACCTACGAGGACGCGCCGGTCCAGAGCGGCGGGTTCTTCGCCCGGCTGTTCGGCTGACATGGGCGTGGTGGTGTCCGCCCAGCTGGCAGGGTATCTCACCGCCGCCGTGCTGGGACTGGCCGCCGGAGCGGTGTACGACCTGCTGCGGGTGGTGCGGCTGCGCCGCCGCAGAAGCCGGCGGCTGACCCACGCGCTGGACTGTCTCTTCGTGGCGGCGCTGGCTCTGACGGCCCTGTGGTTCGCCCTGCGGGTGGGGCAGGGAGAGCTGCGGCTGTTCATGCTGTCGGCCATGGCCCTGGGCGCACTGGTGTACGCCCTGGCGCTGAGTCCGCTGTTTCTGCCGCTGTGGGACTTCTGGCTGTCGGCGGCGGTAGGGACGGTGCGCCTGCTGCTGACGCCGCTGCGCTGGGCGATCCGCACGGCAAAAAAAGGTGCGGCGGCGGCGAAAAAAGCCTTTCTTTTTCGGCAAAAGTGCGCTATGATAAAGACAGAATGTTCCACGGAGGAGGGGAAGGCACATGGCACGGCCGAAGAAAACAAAAAAACGCACCAACGCGGCGCTGCTGCTGGTGCTGATCGCCCTGGCCGTCTTTTTGGGCATCGAGCTGATCCAGGTGAACCAGCGGCTGGGCGAGGCCAAGGTACAGGAGGCGTCCCTGACCCGGCAGATGCAGATGAAGCAGCAGGAGAACCAGGCCCTGCAGTCCGACCTGGACAAGAAGGATGACCCGGAGTTCATCAAGGAGCTGGCCCGGGATCAGCTGGGATTGGCCGAGGCAGGCGAGCGCATCTTCTACGATGTGAATGAATAAGCAAAGAGGACGGCAACGCCGTCCTCTTTTTTTGCCGCCTGTTGCCATCCTCCGTCATTCGTGCTATACTCTCTTCACTACTTCCCCGTAAAGGAGGAACGACTATGCCTACTCTGTTGGAGCGGCGCTACTGCCGCCAACATCTGCACTGTGTGCGCCACATCACCCTTGACCCCAAGGGCCGGGGCGTGGTGCGCATCCACATGCTCCCGCCCCGGGAGGATAACGACAACGCGCCGTTTCTGCTGCTGCTCAACGGCAGCAAGCTGGTGCCGCTGAACCTGAGCTGGGCCATCCTGCTGGCCAGCTTCATGGACAAGCTGGAGCCCTTCGCCGGGCTGGAGATCAGCGAGAGCGACTGGCGGTCCATGGCCGCCGGCGCGGTGGCGGAGACCCGGAAGGTCTACCCCTTCACCCCCAGGCAGCAGCTGGCCGACGATCTGGAGACCATGATCACGTCCCTGGTGGCCATCGCCCGAGGCCAGGAGCCGGAGGCGGAGATCGCGCCGCTGTCCCTGGGCGAATACGCCCGGGAGATGACCGCGCCCCACCGCATGGACCTGATGATCAGCGCCATGACCCGCGGCGGCCAGTGGCACTGCAACCAGAAGTGCCTGCACTGCTACGCCGCCGGGCAGCCCCTGTCCGACACGGCGGAGCTGACCACCGCCCAGTGGAAGCAGGTGCTGGACACCCTGCGCCGCATCGGCGTGCCCCAGGTGACGTTCACCGGCGGCGAGCCCACCCTGCGGGCCGATCTGGTGGAGCTGGTGGACGCAGCCCAGTGGTTCGTCACCCGGCTGAACACCAACGGGCGGCTTCTCACGCCGGAGCTGTGCAAACAGCTCTACGAGGCCAGCCTGGACAGCGTGCAGGTGACGCTTTACAGCGCCGACCCTGCCATCCACAACGCCCTGGTGGGCGCGGCGGGCTTTGACGACACGGTAGCGGGCATCCGCAGCGCCGCGGCATCGGGGCTGTCCGTATCGGTGAACACGCCCCTGTGCAGCCTGAACAGCGACTACGAGTCCACGCTGCGCTTTGTCCACAGTCTGGGCGTCCGGTATGTGACCTGCTCCGGCCTGATCCCCTCCGGCAGCGCGCTGGGCACGGAGAGCCGGACCACGGCCCTGACGGAGCAGCAGCTGACGGACGTGCTGTCCGCCGCCGTGAAAACGGCGGAGGAACTGGAGATGGAGATCGACTTCACCAGCCCCGGCTGGCTGAAGGAGGAGACGCTGCGTGCGCTGGGCCTGACGCTGATCCCCAGCTGCGGCGCGTGCCTGAGCAACATGGCCATCGCCCCGGACGGGGAGATCATCCCCTGTCAGAGCTGGCTCAGCGGCAAGTCCCTGGGCAGCATCCTCAACGACGACTGGGACGCGGTGTGGCAGGGAGAACGGTGCGCCGCCATCCGGGCCAAAAGCGCTAAAATGGAGCAGCTGTGCCAGCTGCGGGAGAGCAACCGGGAGGAGGCCGTCCTATGCTGAAGAAATTGACCGCGCTGGCGCTGGCCCTGCTGGCGGCAGCGTGCCTCACCGTCACCGCCTGGGCGGACTACGACTACATCGACCAGTACGACATCACCGTCGCCCCCAACACGGCAGACGGCAGCCTGTCCATCACCGTCACCCTGACGTGGACGGCGCTGGAGGAGCTGCCCTACGGCCAGGAGCTGAAGATCGGCATCCCCAACGGCTCTATCCGGGAGGAGACGGCCCTGACGGACAACATCGAGCGGCTGGACTTCGACAATAGCTATATGTACGTCTATCTTGACCGCGGCTACGACGCGAACGAGACCTTTTCCTTCGCCTACTCGTGGGTGCAGGAGTATATGTACCAGTTGGACGGCAGCGCCGTGACCTACGATTACACCGCCGGCTGGTTCGACGAGGCGAAGATCGGGCAGATGACCCTCGTCTGGAACGACCCGTCGGGACTGACCGGCGATTTCACCGAGGGGACGGTCAGCGGCGCTGACAGCGTGACGGTGCAGGACGGCATGACCATCACCGCCTCCGATCTGGGCTACGGCTACAAGATGAACGTGCAGGTGCGCTACACCGACTGGCCCACCCAGCTGTCGCAGGAATACAGCGCCAACAACGTCCCCGACGACAGCTGGAACGGCAGCGATGACGATTACTACGACGATGACGACGGCGGCGACGCCCTCATCGGCCTGTTTGTGTTCCTGCTGATCCTGTTCGTGGTCATCCGCATCATCGCCCGCTTTGGCGGCGACGGCTACGCCGGCGGCTTCGGCACGCGGTACGTGTTCGTGAACCACCTGTGGTATCCCGCGGGGCCGGACGGCAAGCCCCGTCCCGGCAGCGTGGGCACGAAGGTACGCCCCCGCCCGCCCAAGAGCGGCGGCGGTGGATTCGGCGGCGGCAGCCGGGGCGGCGGCTTTGGCGGCGGCGGCTTCGGCGGCGGC
>UMGV01080150.1_pt1 | contig 18717 bp, 17 predicted proteins | sample 1965361 | NCBI WGS metagenome assembly UMGV01 (sample SAMEA4836081, study PRJEB28245) | human gut metagenome | biome: gut microbiome; material: fecal sample | place: Denmark | collected 2008
TTCGCAAACTCTATGGATTGTCAAAAACAAAGCAACGGGAACGCCTCATGGGATGTATTGTATACAGCCCTCATTGGCTTAAGACGACTCTGTCGCATATTGCCAAAATGGGTGAATTATATACTTACATCATACGTGGGGCTTTCGGTGTTGCTCGTTTCGACAATCCAGGCAATGCGAAGGCCCTAACACGTGGAACGAGTGACAGGATTGGCTCCACGTTTCTTATTTGTGTATATTCAATCATCTTTATAATTAGCCATATTGGAGCCTATGGGTATTTTTTAAAATTAGGCTCATTATGAAGAAGAAAAACGATGAACTTCAGTCTAGAAGAGAGTTCTTCAAAAAAGCAGCAAAAGGTGTATTGCCAATCTTGGGGCTTTGCATACTGCCAAGTAGTGCAAGCGCAATGTTGCATAATGTAACGAAAGAAATGTCACCAAAAGATTGCAATAATAATTGTAGTTATAATTGCACATATGGTTGTAGAACATCTTGTAACAGATCGTGCAGTGGAGGTTGTTATCACCTCTGTACAGGAAGTTGTAAAGTTTCTTGTGCTGATGATTGCAATGTTACTTGCGAAAACTATTGTGATAATACTTGTAGGGGTGGATGTAATTTAATTTGCCGAGGAACTTGTAGTGGAAGTTGTTCTGGATATTGTAGTTATGGTTGTGCTGGAACAATGGCATTATTCTAAAAAATATGTTCATTAAAGATAACTCAAACTCTTGGCAGTCTGGCATAGCAAAAAGCATCACGTTTATTGTCACAAAGGACTGCCAATTAGCTTGCAAGTATTGCTATCTCGTGGGGAAAAACTCTAAGGAGCGAATGTCTTGGGAGGTAGCAAAAACTGCTATTGACTACATCCTCAGTCACGAGGATGACATGAAGGAAGAAAGCGTTGTATGGGATTTTATTGGCGGAGAACCTTTCTTGGAAATAGACTTGATAGACAAAATCTGTGATTATCTTAAAACTGAGATGTTTCGTAGAAATCATCATTGGTTCAACTCTTATCGCTTCTCATTCTCTACAAATGGCATCAATTATGGAACGGAGAAAGTGCAGAGATTTATAGAAAAAAATCGTGACCACTTGTCAATAGGAATAACAATTGATGGTACGAAGCGGAAACACGACCTAAATCGTATTTGGAAAACCAAGGATATGGAGCATGGAATCATGCCAAAAGCAGAAGAGGAAAAAGGTTCATACGATGATGTGGTAAGGAATATTCCCTTATGGCTAAAGCAATTTCCAAAAGCCAGTACTAAGGTGACTATCAGTAGTAACGATATTCCCTATATAAAGGAGAGTGTCTTGCATCTGTATAGCCTCGGTATTCATGAGGTAAATATTAATTGCGTATTCGAGGATGTATGGAAAGAAGGTGATGACAAACTCTTTGAATACCAATTGACAAGTCTTGCTGACATCATAATAGACAAGGAATATTATAAGGATTACACATGTTCTTTCTTCAACGAGAATATGGGAAAGCCTTTGGATTGTGAATTACAGAATGGGAATTGGTGTGGAGCTGGAAAGATGTTGGCAATAGATGCACAAGGTAACTTCTATCCATGTACTCGCTTTGCACAATACTCACTTCGTAATAAAAAGGCTTGGATCATCGGAAACATTCATGATGGCATTGACAAAAACAAGTTGCGTCCATTCTTGACTTTGGATAGATGCACACAATCTACACAAGAATGTATTGATTGCGAGGTTGCAGAGGGATGTGCTTGGTGTCAAGGTGAGAACTATGACGCAGCAGAAACACCAACGATATTCCAACGTGCTACGGCAATATGCAAGATGCACAAAGCAAGAGTAAGAGCAAACAATTATTATTGGAATAAGCTTTACCATAAATTGGAAAAGGAAGGAGGCAAGGAATGATACAATACATTGTCATATTGCTCGATGATACATCGGTTTCGTTCTGTCATTATCAAAATAAGAAGGACAAGCGACACTTAATGCCACTGGAGATTCTGAAGTCTGCAATTGTGTATGCAATGAAAGAAAACTTGAGTATTCAGTTTGTGTATCCAGACTATCCCTTGCTACCAAACTACGAGGAGGTAATAGACAGTACCGACCATATAAAAATAAAACCTGCAAAAGTGGCTGATGACGCAGATGTTGTTGTTTTCAATAGTATAACAGAAGCAAAAGGCTTTGTCGACTATTCTATTGATGATGTTTCGTATGTTATCAGAACGAAGCGTTGCGATTTGTTTGCAGAGATAGACGACGTCATACCATTGCTTAGAAAGATAAGACGCTTAAATATCGTTATAACAGATGTTGAATCCTTTACTGAAGATGACTTCAAAACGTATTCAAAGACGCTTCAAATATTGTCGAAAAGTATAGAGGCATTGTATGTCGAAGGCTCTACTATTCAATTAAATCTTCTGACTGACCGTATGATGCTAAACAAGATGAACAATTGTGGAGCTGGAGATACAAGTATAACATTAGCTCCCAATGGCAAATTTTATGTGTGTCCTGCATTCTATGTAGTGAAAGAAGAGGATGAAATAGGAAACTTGAACTCTCCAATTGGTGATTTGGAAAATGGACTGGATATCAAGAATTCCCAACTATATAAACTTGACCATGCTCCATTGTGTCGTCATTGCGATGCTTACCAATGCAAACGATGTGTATGGCTGAATCGGAAGACGACCTTTGAGGTGAATACACCGAGTCATGAACAATGCGTTATGGCGCATTTAGAAAGAAATGCAAGTCGTGAGTTGTTGAATTCCATTCGGCAACATGGCACTTTCCTTCCTGACCAAGAAGAAATACAGGAAATAACTTATCTTGATCCTTTTGATGTTAGAAAGGAATGGGAATAGCCAATGTATACTATATTATTTAAAAAGACAAAATGACTATGACAAGATTAAAAGTAGTAGGAAAAGTTACAGAAGAAGAGAAGGGCGAGATTCAACAGCTCTTCGAACGTCGTAATGGCTTAAACGAATTGGCAAAGATTCTAACTGCAGACAATACAGAATTGTATGAGAAACTTGTGAGTGATCTTGGCGAAACTGGCATACGCTTTCAAGCATGGTGGGACAGAATGAGTGCCAAATATCAATGGGAAGCTATCGAAGGTGGTAACTGGGAAATCAATTTTGATACGTGTGAAATTTATTTAGTAAAGGGGTAATGCTATGGTACATTTTTTATTTGTAAATCAATTGCTATTCATCGGCACAACAGAGTTATTTCTCATTGGCGGTATTGCTCTGCTCTTGTTTGGCGGTAAGAAACTTCCAGAAATGATGCGTGGTTTAGGACAAGGCGTTAGGGAGTTCAAAAAAGGTGTGAATGAAGATTCTGAAAAACCGAATGTGGCAGAAAAACAATCGGAAGACGTAGAAAACGACAAACAGAAAGAAGGACAAAACGCAAAGAATTCTCATATTGGAAATGGAGAATAATAGTCAAGATTTAATGACATTCGGTGGGCATTTAGAGGTGCTTCGCCGAATGTTGTTTCGCATATTGTTTGTAGTCGGAATTTTGGCTGTTGTCGTGTTCTGTTGCAAAAATACAACTTGGTCAATACTATTAGCACCAAGTGAATATGACTTTACCACTTATCAGATGATAGAATGTATGATGAGTTGTATTGGACTCGATTTTAAGTTCGAAGAGTTTCATATTGATTTAATTGCAACAGATTTGTCAAGCCAATTTATGACGCATATAACAACATCTGTTTATTTGGCATTGTTAGGTGCTTCCCCATATATTATATACGAACTTTTCCGATTTATATCTCCAGCACTTTATGAAAGCGAAAAAAAACATTCAGTTTTAGTGGTATCTATGATATATTTGTTGTTTATATTTGGAGTTCTGATGAGTTATTTCGTTATATTTCCCATATCTTTTCGTTTTTTGGGAACTTATAGCGTTGCTGAAAAGGTACATAGTACGATAACGTTAGATTCTTATATAGAAACATTTACTTCGCTCACATTTGTAATGGGAATTGTCTTTCAACTGCCTTTAATAATGTTTGTGTTAGCTAAAATGGGATTTGTTTCTTATAGTATGTTGGCAAAATACAGAAAACATGCATTAATAATCATAATGTTTGTCGCAGCTATTATAACTCCCCCAGATTTGATGACTCTCATCTTGGTGACAATACCTCTATATTTGTTGTATGAGATTAGTGTCAGAGTGACAAAACATATTAATTAGATTGGTAATTGTGCTCAGATATTACAGTGAGTGATTAATCCCATTGTAATATCCGAGCGATTATCTCTTTTCTTGTCAATATGAGATTTATCGATAGCCTATAGGTTTTTCTCTTTGTTGTTTTTTTCAACCCCAACTTCTGTATTCCGTCCCAATTCGTAAGTTGGTCAGCACAACCATTGGAGGCGCCGAGCGAAACATAAGTGTCTGCGCTACATGACATGTGGCCAACAAAAGCGAGGAAGATGTCAATGGTATTGTCTGTTAATTGAACTTCATTCGTGGCAAAGAGTTTTCCTCGGTTCGAAATAAGAAATCCCCTGACATCCACGTCTACATTCTCAATTTGAGTGTACGACCATTTTGCCATCTGATTGTGCACGTCCTGTTTGTCCCCAATCGTTATTACATCACTATGAATTTTGTTTATCGTCAAAAATATGTCATAGTATCATTTTTCTCCTTAATGAAGCCACTAAACCGCTATAGACTAGCTATTTGACTCAATGATACTTTTCTGAATGTTTTACAGAAAAGTATCATTAAAGTATCATTGAAGTATCATGGAAAGTAAGCTTAACACTATCATCGCGGATGCGCTTACAATTATCAGATGACATCAACTTATTGGGCAACCGCTTGGCATAAATTCTGCCCAACAGGGGCAAGCACCTTGCCCCTGTTGAGAAAGCACCTTGCCCCACATGGGCAAGCACCGTGCCCATTTTAGAGCATAAAGCTGTAGAAGCTCAAGTATCTCGTTCTGTATTGGAGATAGGTAAAAGCATGGGGTTTCTGCCGGTTTAAAACAAAATGATCATTAGGACTTGTTTGTATTTTGTTTATTCTAATTTGGGTAGACCGATTTAAGTTTATGATAGTTGCAGTCTATTATGATATAGATGTGCTCATTTGTTTGTCTATAAAAGAAGCCGTATCTTTGCATCATCAAAATTGATGACAGACCAAGTATTAACCAATAAATATAAAAGATATGGAAAAGCTTTCAGATATAATAAAGAGCGGCCAACTGACTCTCGTTGACTTCTTTGCCACATGGTGTGGTCCGTGCAAGACAATGCATCCCGTTTTGGAACAACTGAAGGAAGAACTCGGCGACAGCATACGCATAGTGAAAGTTGACGTAGACAAAAACGAAGCCATAGCCATGCAGATGCGCATCCAGTCCGTTCCTACCCTAATGGTTTTCAACGGAGGAGAGATGAAATGGCGACAGAGCGGTGCCATGTCGGCAAACGAACTGAAGCAAGTGATAGATAGAGTGAAGTAGAAAAGACAGCAAACAGTAATAACCCCAATTGAGTAATGGTAAAACAATAACTTGACCGACAAAAATACAGGTCAAAATTTGATCAAGTTATTCTTTCACCATTACTGAACGTCCTAATGACCGTTTGGGAAGTAAATATTTATCGGCCATGACAGCAAACAAGAAAAAATTCCTCATAGTGGGTGGAGTGGCAGGTGGAGCTACTGCAGCCGCACGCATCAGACGAATGACAGAAGATGCAGAAATCATACTCTTTGAAAAAGGAGAACATATCTCATACGCCAACTGCGGATTGCCATATTATATCGGTGGAGTGATAGAAGACCGCGACCGTCTGTTTGTGCAGACTCCAGAAGCTTTCGGCAGACGTTTCAATATCGACGTGCGCACAAGGAGCGAAGTGACGGCGATAGATGCGACAGCCAGAAAAGTGACCGTGCGCACCGCCAACGGCAAGGAATATAGCGAATGCTACGACAAACTGTTGCTCTCACCGGGAGCGTCGCCAGTGGTGCCGCCTCTTGATGGCATCGACAGCGAAGGAATCTTCACGCTGAGAAACGTGAGCGACACCGACCGCATCAAGCGTTACATGAGCAACCACAAGGTGAGGCGAGCTGTCATTGTGGGAGGCGGATTCATCGGTCTGGAGATGGCAGAGAATCTGAAGCACGCCGGCGCACAGGTGGCTGTGGTGGAGATGGCAAACCAGGTGATGGCGCCTATCGACTATTCGATGGCGGCTCTCGTTCACGACCATCTGCAGCAGCAGGGCGTGAAACTGTATCTGGAACAGGCTGTGGAAGGCTTCTCTCAGGATGGAGAAGAACTGGAAGTGCATTTCAAATCAGGCATCAGTCTCAAGGCAGACATGGTGTTGCTGAGCATAGGTGTGAGAGCGGAAACGCGACTGGCACAGGCAGCAGGACTGAAACTTGGCGACATGCGCGGCATCTGGGTGAACGAGTATCTGCAGACATCAGACGAGAACATTTATGCCGTAGGCGACGCCATCGAATATCCACATCCTATCACCGGAAAACCATGGCTGAACTTCCTGGCAGGACCCGCCAACCGCCAGGCACGCATCGTGGCAGACAATATGGTGATGGGCAACAATGAGAGATACGAAGGGGCAATCGGCACGGCAATAGCCAAAGTGTTCGACATTACCGTGGCATCTACCGGTCTGCCGGCAAAGCGACTCAAGCAGATGGACATCCCTTATCTCTCAGTCACTATACATAATGGCGCCCACGCCGGATACTATCCCGGCAGTATGCAGATGGACATCAAGATAACCTTCTCGCCTGAAGACGGCAGACTCTATGGTGCTCAGATCGTGGGCTACGACGGGGTGGACAAGCGTATCGACGAATATGCCATGGCGATAAAGAACGGAGCCACAGTAGACGACCTCACCCGTCTGGAGCATGCCTATGCGCCGCCATTCTCTTCAGCCAAAGATCCCGTGGCGATATCAGGCTATGTGGCAGGCAATATACTGAGCGGAAAGATGACTCCACTATATTGGCGCGAGTTGAAAGATATTGATACTACGAAGGTGACGCTCATCGATGTGCGCACAGCCGATGAATATGCCCTTGGAACTATCTCTGGAGCCATAAACATCCCGTTGGACGATATGCGCGACAGACTGTCTGAGATACCGAGAGACAAGCAGATATGGCTGTTCTGCGGAGTGGGACTCCGTGGCTATCTGGCTTCCAATATCCTGAAAGCCAACGGATATGAAGATGTGCGCAATCTGATAGGAGGATACAAGACATACAAGGCTGCCACTGTAAAGATAAACACGCCGGAAGGATTCGACGAAGCAGCAGATAATAGTCAGGCGAACGCTTCAGAAACGTCAGGATGCAGCGCTGATGCTCCGTCGTGTTCCGCAGACAAAGAGGTGATAAAGGTAGATGCGTGTGGCATCCAGTGTCCCGGACCAATCATGAAGATGAAACAGGCGATGGACGCATTGAGTGCAGGCCAGCAGTTGGAAATCCGTGCCACAGACGCTGCCTTCCCAAGAGATGCAGAGGCATGGTGTAATACAACAGGAAACAAGTTTCTAGGCAAACGGTCGGAGGCTGGCATACACATAGCTCTCATAGAGAAAGCCACACCATGCGCCATAGAAGCAGCCAAGCCTCAGACCAACGATTTGGGAAAGACGTTGATACTCTTCAGCGACGATCTCGACAAGACGCTCGCCACATTCGTTCTCGCCAACGGGGCGGCAGCAACAGGAAAGAAAGTCAGCATATTCTTCACGTTCTGGGGACTGAATGCAATAAAGAAGACTCACAAGCCAAAGGTGAAGAAAGACATTTTCGGACGGATGTTCAGTTGGATGCTCCCTTCAGACTCTTCCAGACTGGCACTTTCGAAGATGAACATGATGGGTATGGGCGCCAAGATGATGCGCTATCTGATGAACAAGAAGGGAGTGGACTCTCTGGAGTCGCTTCGCCAGCAGGCAATCGACAATGGAGTGGAGTTCATAGCCTGCCAGATGTCGATGGATGTGATGGGAGTGAAGCGCGAGGAACTGCTCGACAATGTCACCGTCGGAGGTGTGGCAAGCTATATGGAGCGTGCAGACAGGGCAAACGTGAATCTCTTTATCTAAGAAGAAACAGTCAACAATGTATATGCCCATTCACTAACACCGCATTATGAATCTACAACAACTCAGATACATAATCGCCGTCAACCGCTTCCGCAATTTTGCGAAAGCGGCTGACTCGTGTAATGTATCGCAGCCAACGCTCAGCGCCATGCTGCAGAAACTGGAAGAAGAACTCGACATCAGAATCTTTGACCGCACCAACAGATCGGTGACGCCTACCACAGCCGGCGAAAAGATAATCCGTCAGGCAGAGAATGCGCTGATGGAGATTGAGCGCATCGGCGAGATAGTTTCTGAAGACAAGGGACAAATAGGCGGCGGGTTCAGATTGTCGGTAGGTCCCACGATAGCGCCATATATACTGCCGAAGTTCATCAGACACTATAGGGAGATGTATCCCACAGTGGAATTGTCGATACAGGAAATGAAAGTGAACTTCATGATAGAGGCGCTGCAGCGAGGCGAACTGGATGCCGGAATGGCGATATCGGGCAATGTGTGCGATGGGGTGCTTGAGATTCCGCTCTATGCAGAGAAATTCATGGTATATCTTGCCGAGAGCTGCTGGCGCAAGTTGCCCGTATTCAAACCGGAGAATCTGGAACACGAGAACATGTGGATAATGAAGGATGCCCAGTGTCTGAGAGACAGCGCTTTCTCTTTCTGTAAAGCACGGAGCAAGGGAACCCATATCTATGAGGCTGGCAGCATCACCACCCTTGTGCATATCGTCGACGAGAATGGCGGTTTTACCATCATTCCGGAGATGCACCTTCCGTTTCTCAACGACAGGCAGCGGGAGAACGTGCGCCCGATAGAAGGCGACTATCTCTCGCAAAGGCGAGTGTCGCTGTATGTCAAGGAGGATTACGTAAGAGAGCGTATGCTCAACACCATTACCGACACCATGAAGACATTCATGCCCGCAGGGATGATAGGCGAGGGGATAATGAAATACGGCATCAGACTATGACCGTTTTGAAAAATATAGTTGCCAAAAAACAAAATCCAAGCAGTCCTGATGGCTTTTAAAGATGACAAAATCCCGTGCTGAAAAGATATTCTCTATCATAGGATAGATATTTACAATTGTTCACATGTAGAAGGAATAGTATCTTTGCCAAAACTATTATATTATAACAACAACTCCCAACGGTCAATAGCCCGTTGGGGAGGATAAAGCAAAGATATGGAGAAATTGCGTAAAATATTCCTCTTCTATTATGAAGGCTTCAGGGGGATGACGGTCGGCAAGACGCTGTGGACCATCATCCTCATAAAGCTCTTCATAATGTTTGCCGTTCTCCGCATATTCTTTTTCCAGCCCGCCCTTTCGGGCACCGACGAGGAGAAAGCAGACAAAGTGAGGGAAAATCTGATAACAACGAAACCTTAATAAAAAAGCGTATGGATATAATCAACGTAGTAGAATGGTCAAGGGCTCAGTTTGCCCTTACCGCATGTTACCATTGGCTCTTCGTGCCGCTGACATTGGGATTGGGAATAATAGTAGCCGTGATGGAGACAGTGTATTACCGCACCCGCAAGCAGGAATGGCTCAGTCTCACCAAGTTCTGGATGACGCTTTTTGGCGTCAATTTCGCCATCGGAGTGGCTACGGGCATTATCCTGGAGTTTGAGTTCGGTACCAATTTCTCCAACTATTCATGGTTTGTAGGCGACATCTTCGGTGCTCCGCTTGCCATCGAAGGCATCTTTGCCTTCTTCTGTGAAAGCACTTTCTTCGCCGTGATGTTCTTTGGATGGAAGAAGTTTTCTGCCGGCCAGCACCTTGCTGCCACCTGGCTCACTGCCTTTGGCGCGAGTCTGAGCGCATGGTGGATTCTCGTTGCCAACTCATGGATGCAGTATCCTGTGGGCATGGAGTTCTCTGCCGACCAGATGCGCAATGTGATGGTCAGTTTCCGGGATGTGGCTCTGTCGCCGGTAGCAGTAAACAAGTTCATCCATGCCGTCACCAGCGGATGGTGTCTCGCCGGTGCCTTTGTCGTATGCGTCAGCGGATGGTTCCTGATGAAGAAGCGCAACGTAGACTTTGCCGTCAAATCCATCAAGGTAGGCGGCGCAGTAGGTCTTGCAGGCATCCTGTTGTGTATGTTCTCCGGCGACGGCAGTGCTGTTGAGGTGACAAAGGTGCAGCCCATGAAGCTCGCTGCCATGGAGGGTCTGTATGAGGGCAAGGAAGGCACGCCCCTTGTGGGCTTTGGCATACTGAATACGGAAAAACAGTGGAATGACGACAAGGATCCGATGCTGTTTGAGATAGCCATACCAAAGGGATTGAGCATACTGGGACGCCACGACGCCAATGCCTTTATTCCGGGCATCAAAGACATTATTGAGGGCAAAGACATTGTGGATGGAAAGATGGTCAATACCGTTCCGTATGCCGAACGCATCAAGCGCGGCAAGGCAGCCCAGAAGGCTCTGGCGGCATACAACGAGGCTAAGAAGGCAGGCGACGCTGCCGGAATGGCAAAGGCAGAAAAGGAACTGAAGCCAGACTACAAGTATTTTGGCTACGGCTACTTCAACGATGTGAAAGAAGCAATCCCCGATGTGGCAATGGTGTTCTATCCTTTCCATATCATGGTCGCCGTAGGCGGATGGCTGTTGGTGTTCCTTGCCGCAACGGTGTTCCTTTCGTTCAAGAGACGCGGATGGCTGAGCTGCAGATGGAAGGACATAAGTATATTCCCGCTTTTGGCATTTGTCACTTTGCCTCTGGCATATCTCTGCTCCCAGTGTGGCTGGATAGTAGCCGAAGTGGGTCGTCAGCCATGGGCAATCCAGGATATCATGCCGGTGCAGGCAGCCGTGTCAAGTCTGTCGGTAGGTCAGGTCGTCACCACATTTGTCATCTTCGGCTTGTTGTTCACCATCCTGCTGTGTGCTGAGATAAACATTATGATAAAGCAGATAAAGAAGGGTCCCGAAGTGCAGGAACACGTAAACTGATTTTGTTAAACCCACAAATATATACACTATGAACTATCAATTATTACAAGAATACTGGTGGCTTTTGATTTCCGTCTTGGGATCACTGTTGGTCTTTATGCTCTTCGTTCAGGGCGGACAGTCGATGATACCCCAGATGAAGGAGGAGCAGCGTGAGGACATGATATATACCATTGCCCACCGTTGGGAACTAACCTTCACCGTGCTCGTCACCTTTGGCGGAGCCTTCTTCGCTTCGTTTCCGCTGTTCTATTCCACCTCCTTCGGTGGAGCATACTGGATATGGATGCTTATACTCTTCGGCTTCGTCGTGCAGGCGGTGAGCTTCAAATACCGTCTTTCCGACGGAAACATCCTCGGCCGCAAGCTATATGACATCTTCCTTTTCATCAACGGCATTCTTGCGCCGCTGCTCTTGGGCGGTGCGGTGAGCACATTCTTCTTCGGAAGCGATTTCACGGTAGAGAAGACAAATCTCACAGACGCCGCAGCTCCCGTGATATCGCAGTGGGGAGACTGGCATGGACTCGAAGTCCTTCTGGATTGGCGTGTGGTGATGTTCGGATTGATGGTATTGTTCCTCACAAGGGTGCAGGCCAACCTGTGGTTTCTCAATCAGGTGAAAGACGAGAACACGGCAGAGTGGAACAGAAAACAGCTCCGTGTCAATGCTCCGGTATTTGTCGTTCTCTTTCTTGCCACAACGGCAGTATTGCTTACGACCGGCAGTTACGAAACTACCGGCCTGCATGAGTTCCAGTGGGTAGACAACAAATATCTCAACAATTTCATAGCCATGCCGGCGGCGCTCATAAGCTTCCTCTTGGGCACACTCATGGTGCTCTATGCAGTCTTTGCCGCTCTGTTCAGAAAGAGTCGCAAGGGAATCTGGTTCTCCGGCTTGGGAACGGTGCTTGTGGTTCTGTCGCTCTTCTGGGTGGCAGGCTATAACGACACGCCTTACTATCCGTCTTATGCCGATATGGAGTCGTCGCTGACAATCTACAATTCGTCATCATCAGAGTTCACCCTGAAGACTATGAGTGTCGTCAGCCTTGCCATTCCGTTCGTGTTGGCATACATCGCATGGGTGTGGTATAAACTCACGAAATAAGCGGGAGATTTATATGCCCCGTTGAGTCTGACCCCAAGCGGCGCTGATGACCGCTTGGGGTTATTTTGACTTCCATATTTCATAGCAGAACGGAGGAGTATTGGGATTTTCTTCCTGTTCATAACAGAAGGTAGAGCGCTCAGCCTTTATTGTTTCCACATATTGTTCCAGCATGTTCTTGAAGACAAGGAAAGAACGTATCTTCGTGTCGTGGTCTGAATGCAGGATGATGAAAACATAACGGTTTAGCGGATGCTTCCTCATCACGCTGACAATCCTGTCTGCCAGGTTTTCTGTGAAGGTGCAGTCTACATTTGAGAAGAAATACGACATATTGAAAACCACGAGGTTTGGCACTTCAGACACGGAAGTCCAATAGCTGTCGTCCAATTCCATGAATGAAGTCTTGAAATCCATCAGCATCCTGTCGCCGGTAGTTTCTCCCAGCAGTTTTTCCGCCATTGCCTTCATCGCCGCAGAGATGTCAATGCCAGTATAATGAATGTCCGGAAACAGCCCCGCCATTTGCTCTGCAAACGCGATGCCGCAGGTGGCAGGTCCGCATCCGATGTCTATAAACCTTATTCTTCCGCTCATATTCTTTGCCATGGCCGACAACCAGTTGCTGTAAGACTGATACAGTCTTTTCGCACTGCGATAATACCTCTGCATGATGTAATGACAGTATAGCAATACCTGGTCGTCGGCATTCATTATCAGGTTGGCATTCAATTCCGTGCTGAATAGCGACGAGTCATTCGAGAAGTCCGACCGTCCGTAGTTGATGAGCGACATGTTGGCATCAGTCGTATTGCCGAGGATTATCTCGTGTCCTCTTGTGCGCGAATCATTTTTTATCGCATCCACGACATGCTTGCTGAATGCGGCGGCGAATCGGGATGACATGCCCAATGTTTCCTCAGCCATTGTCGTTTCATAGGCGTCAACCGTTTCGCTTACTTCAAAGTTTCCCTTGCAATAATCATCCGGAGCTACATCAAAGTATCCACCCTTGCTTCTCACGAACTCCATCAGCTTGTAGAAAGTGAAGTTCTCGTTGAGAAGAACAGGGTTTCCGATGAGAATCAGGTTCAGTCTTGCCCTGGTCATGGCAACATTCAGTTTGCGGTCTATCACCAGTCCGTCCTCTTCAAACACATTGCTCGTCAGGAAGTTGAGCTGATACGGCTGCTGGATGGTGAAACCATATATGATATAGTCACGCTGACTGCCCTGATAGCGCTCCACGGTGTCTATCGTGATGTCATGAAGACAGGGAATGCCGAACTTGTCTATCTCGTTTCTCACCGTGGATATCTGGTTGCGGTAGGGCACAATCACGCCAACCGTCTTTTCCGTGTCGAAGCAACCGGATGCCAGCTCATACACGGCGCGTACGGTGGCGGCAATCATCCTTGCCTCCACGCTGTTTGTCTTTGCCGATAGCGACCGCTTTGGTGGTTCTGCCGTGACGAAAGCTATGCGGCGGGTCGTGAGCATGGTGATGATGCTGTTTCCGGTGTCTTTGCGCACATTGGGAAGAATCTGGTGGTCGAGCGGCACGATGTCAAGGCGGTTGCCGTAGAAGGCATAGTTGGGAAACTCCGCAATGTCTCTGTGCATGCGTCCCTGCTTCGTCAGCATATACACGAAGCGGTCGTCGTAGTCGCCTCTGCCCGTCTTGAAATGTGTGAGCAGGCGCTCAAAGAGCGACAACCGGCAGTCAGAGAGATGTATGTCGCACAACTCCGGTTCAGTCACGGCAGACTCCTCCGGCGTCTGCTGCACTACGGCAGGCAACTGCTTGTGGTCGCCTATGAGCACAAACTTGTCTATCCTGCATAGGTTGTCCTTCTGTGCGCTGAGCAGTCCGATGAGATGTGGCTCGAGAATCTGCGACGACTCGTCTACAATGGCAAGACTGAAGTGCTTTATCTGCAGCAATGACACGTTGGCGTTGAGCGCGGCAGTCGTTCCGCAGAACACCCTCGTGGAGCGGATTACATGTCTGCCGGAATCCAGGTCTTGGGATTTCAGTTTGTTGCTCAGCAGATATTGACGGTATTCCTTGGAGCAAGAGAGTTCAGAACCAATCCTCACGAAGTCGAAGTCGGGATCCTCCTCCTTCAGTTCCACAAGCTTGCTGCATATCTCGTCAACCGCCCGGTTTGTGTATGATAGCAGCAGCACGTTGGTGTCCTCCTCCAGCAGTTCTTCCTTCAGCAGGTTCACCAGTCCGTAGGATGTCTTGCCCGTTCCCGGAGGACCGATGATGAGAAACAGGTCGCGCGCCTGTTTCACACGGTCAACGAGCGTGTTGAAGTTGCCGTATTCCCCCTTGCGCCTTATCGTAGGGTCGGTCTCCGGCTGGCGCTGCAGGAGGATAAGGTCGCGTCGCTCTTTGGGAGCAGAGAGGAATGAGTGCATGGCGCTATACAGAGAGCCCGTCATCGACTCAAGCATATCGTGCTCTATTGCCCATAGTGTGTCGTCAGGTTTGTTCCCAAAAGCAGTCTTGTCCGTCTGGCTGCAGCGCAGACGCAGTTCTATACTGTCGTTGCGCATGTCGATGATGGTGGCGCGGTGTACCATTTGCGCACATGCGTCAGGCACCTTCGTGTCTTTGTTGTAATTGTATGGATAGAGCATCACGATGTCGCCGATGCGGAAATTTGTGGTGTCAGCCGACTGTGGCTCGTCAAACCGGAGCTTTATTCCTCTCACAGACGTTTCCTGCTTGTCCTCAAAATCATATCCGGCGATGTGCAGCTTGTCGTAGATGTTGCCGGCAGCCTTCTTGTCCTCCAGCGTGTCATTCCATGTTGAGGCGAAGCCGGAATCCTCCTTCGTCTTGTTGCCAACCTTGGCAAGCAGCTGCTCGTTTTCCAGAAAGCGCAGAAACCGGAGATAATACAGACGCTCAAGCTTTGATGCAGAGGCGATGGGCGAAAGGAGTTCTGAAAGTTGAGACCGTATGTAATCCTCCCACAACCGTCCGGTCACCTTCTTCTTGTTCAGCATGTCGGGAGTAAGACTTGTCAGGATGTCGAGTCCCTCCTTGGCATACAGTATCTCGCTCCATGCGAGCAGGTTGCGCATCCTGATGGCGCGGTGCAGCAGCTGCGGGGCATTAGGTGAGCTGACCAGTCCTTCAGAGTATTTGGAGTAGAGGAGCATGATGCCTCTGATTTCCGACGGATACTTGTCATATCCATAGGTGAGCAACGCACCATACAATAGGGCCTGCACCCAGTGTGGTTCCCTCACTTTGGGTATGTTGGGGTTATAAGATGGCGAAGTATAAGGCACGAAATCCCCCTTTCCTGATTTCTGCTCTATGATGATGATGTCTTTATCCTTTTGCCACAAGAAGTCAAGACGTCCCTGAATGCCCAGCACCTCGCTGAAGAACGACGGTTCGAGAACCACGCCTTTTCTGTTGTAGTCCTTGATAGACTGTGGCAGACTGGCGCCTATCAGATGGCTGATGTTGCGTTTTTGTATCTGTGCGTCTTGCGTGAACCTGATGCGGTCCTTTGGGAGTTCCATTCCCGGGCATGATATTATGCTCATGATATTCCTGCTGACAAACTCCTTGATGCTGTCGCTGAAGGCGATGTTGCGGTCGTGTACCACGTCATCGAGGAACTGTCCCGACAGGTTACCCAGATGTATGGGCAGCGTGTTGGGATTCGGTTTTATCTTGTTTACCAGATTCACGAACGGCGATTCGGCATAAGACTCGAAGCAGCTTGATATCGTGGTGATGTTTATGAGATAGTCTGGCTCCAGAATGATAAGCTCCGGCAGACAGATTTCGCCGCGCTCATCCATACGGATGCGCACCAGGTTCAGTCTGGCTCCCTCCCAGAGTGTTGTCTTGAGGTACGACCAGTCTGATTTCCCCTCAAGTGTGAGAATGTGGTTGTGGTTGCCGTAGGAAATCTGCAGGGTGTTGTTGTTTTCCTCTTCCGTCGCCCATATATACTCGTCATCCCAACGTTCCACAACGACCCGAAGCACCTTCTCGCTGTATCGTCCCCATGTCTTCTTCCTGTCGGCACGTGGAAAACAGGCTTTCAGCTGCTCCGGTATTTCTTCCTTGCCGCACACATGATACACCAGCAGCGTTGTGGCTTTCAGATTATGCGGAAAGAGCTTGGAAAGTTCTTCTGCCGAGAGTTCCTGGTCGCTGTTGGGGCGGGGAAAGAGGTCCTTGCGACCCAGCTGTATGAGATTGGCAATATTGGATGGTATATCGTATTCCTTGATGCAATAATCCACCTTGGCGAATAGTCCCACGAAAGCAATCTGGCAGTCGAGAACGGCTTGGTCCACCGCCCGGCGGAATACCTGTTTGAGAATGGCGTATCTCTCTTCTTCCGTCATGTCGTCAGCGCAAGATTCCTTCAGTTGCATATATAGGCTTGATGCGGAGTCTACGACGATGGATTTTCCTATGCTGGCATTGACCCTCTCGCTGTTGTCAATCTTTCGTTTGGTATATGGTTTTGTCTGCATGATTATTTTCCTGTTATGGTGTCGGCAAATCTGTTTTCCTGATGGCGCTACCAGATTTTGAGCGCATGCAAATATACTCAAACTATACGAGAATAAGCCATGAAAGCACACCTTTCGAAAAATAAAGCTGTCATAAACCATATCGCCACATTTGCTAACTTGCAATGCAAAAGGGCAACGTCTTTATCAACGTTACCCCTGGTTGTTGTAATTATTTCCAGTCAACAGTGTTGTTTTATTGGTGAAAATGCCGTAAATTTGCTGATTGAATAATAAATGCAGCATTATGGCAGAGAAATACATCAATCCACATACCGATTTCGACCGCGACATCGTGAATGCCATACGGACTGCGGAAAAGAAGAAATATGCAGAAGGTCGTGCGGAAGGACGAGCAGAAGGACGTGCAGAAGGACGTGCAGAAGGACGTGCAGAAGGAATTGTAGAGGTTGCGAAAAAAATGCTTCTCAAGGGTATTTCTGCTGAACTTGTTGCAGAAATGACGGGAATGTCACTCGATGAAGTTTCTAAATTGAAGTAATAAATTTTCCACTGCCCCAATGTAATAAATGCAGCATTATGGCAGAGAAATACATCAATCCACATACTGATTTCGACCGCGACATCGTGAATGCCATACGGACTGCGGAAAAGAAGAAATATGCAGAAGGACGTGCGGAAGGACGAGCAGAAGGCGAGAAAGAAGCAAAAGAAAAAATAGCCTCCAATCTACTGGCTCTTGGAGTGCCTATAGAAACAATCATGCAGGCATCGGGCTTGTCAGAAGAAGAGATAAAGAATATCAAATAAGGCATCATCGCCACAAAGTTAGGAAATTCCGAGCTGATCACAACTTCATAATGCTTGTTTGTTAATTCCGCCACTGGTAGTGAAGAGGAAAACAAAAACCTTCCGTATCAAGTTGCTTCCTTATAAGTATCATAGTATCATTCCAGACCGCCGCCAAGTCCATATAATACTATAGACTAACGATTTAACCCGATGATACTTTTCTGAATATTTTACAGAAATGTATCATAGAAGTATCATAGAAGTATCATGCTTTTCGGCATCCCATATTTTCCCCACACCATGGGGAAGACATCCCCACATTAGGGGGTTCTGTTCCCCATGGCGTGGGGAGAATCCGAGGTCTGTCTTTTATGAATTACAAGTCTGTGTTTTAGAGATTTCAAGTCTATGTTTCACGAATTCCAAGTATATGTTTTATTCATGAGTACAGCGTTATATATATAACGGATATGTGGCGTGACCACCTTTCAAATGCCAGTCTTAATGTCAATCATCTGTTGTCTTTCTTACTTGTACGGCGCCAATGAAATCCTTATCTGCCATGGCAATAAGAAGTCCGAAGAAATCATTCTCATCAATTCTCAACGAACGGCAAATGCTCCTACGGTTAGCACCTTCTGGCAGCATGTTCGTGAAGAAAGGAAACAAATATTCATTCTTATAGGATTCCTCTCTTTTGGGAAGAGTGACAGAAATGGAAGGGTTTTCAGTTGAAAGATAGTTCTCGTCATAACAGAAAGTATATTCTTTTCCAGGGGTGTTTTCAGTCAGGACACCTGCCTTGAGGTCGTTCATATAGACATACAACTGTCTCATATCATTCTATTATTATAATATGGTTTTACGTATCTTGAAATCCATTTCCAGTCCCAACACTCCAAGAAGTTTGTTGACAGTAGACAGAGAAGGGTTGCCTTTCCCTCGTTCAATGTCTTTGACTGTAGCAAGACTCACTTCTGCCATTTCTGCAAGGTCTAACTGAGAAATAGCAAGCACCTTTCTACGAGATTTTATCACTTCATTTAATTCCATTGTCTAATATATTATACTTTTGACGCAAATATACCCGTTGGCGGAATTAGATTAGTGCATACTTAATCCTAA
>UMGV01020139.1_pt1 | contig 18693 bp, 9 predicted proteins | sample 1965361 | NCBI WGS metagenome assembly UMGV01 (sample SAMEA4836081, study PRJEB28245) | human gut metagenome | biome: gut microbiome; material: fecal sample | place: Denmark | collected 2008
ATGGAGCAGAACAAGCTGGGCGAGGATACCCACACCGACCTCCTCAATGTGTCGCTCTACGCAGGCACCTTTGAGCACAAGGGAGTGAGCCGCTACGGAGTGGAGATGCAGGATACCTACGCTCGCCTGGACCGTCAGATAGCCACCCTCGTGCATGCCGTGGAGCAGCAGGTGGGTGCAGGCAATGCTCTGTTTGTGTTCACAAGCACGGGCTATACCGATGCCGAGGATATCGACGACCTGAACCAGTGGCGCATCCCCACCGGCATATTCTCCATCACCAAAGCGCAGCTCCTGCTCAATATGTACCTGATAGCCGTTTATGGTCCTGGACAGTACATTGATACGGTAGATAAGAATCAGCTGTACCTCAACCTCAAGCTCGTCGAGAGCAAGAACCTCAAGCTGACCGAGGTGCTCGAGCGCTGTGCCGACTTCCTCATCCAGCTCAGTGGCGTGAAGGATGTATATACCAGCCAGCGACTGGCCAACGGCGCCTGGACGGCCGGCATAAGCAAATTGCGCAACGCCTACAACACGCGCCACTCGGGCGACGTGATGATTCAGGTCACCCCAGGATGGGTGCTCTACAACGAGAACACTTACGAGAAACAAATCTGTCGCGAGTCCTATGTGGGCTTCCCACTCGTCATGATGGGATGCGGCATAAAGGCCGAGAAAGTGCGCATACCCGTCAGCATCGACCAGGTGGCTCCCACACTGGCACAGGCTATGCGCATACGGGCTCCGAACGGCTGCCCTCTGGCACCGCTGAATTACTGACGAGTTTCGATACTATACATTATATAATATAACATTCATATAGATACATGAATTTCGTAAACATACTGACAAAGATATTCGGAGACAAGAAGTCACGCGACCTGAAGGCTTACCAGCCACTGGTGGATATGGTCATCCAGGCTTACCCTGCCGTGCAGAAGCTCTCCAACGATGAGCTCCGCGCCCGTGTGCAGGAGATCAGGAGAAGCATCCAGGCTTCGGCCGATCCCTTGCGCGAACAGATCAAGCAGTTGCAGGACAGCATCCAGAGCACACCCATTCAGGACCGTGCGCCCATCTTCCAGCAGATAGACAAACTGGAGAAGGAGGTTCTCGATACTCTCGAGAAGGCTCTCGACGAGGCTCGTCCCGAGGTGTTTGCCATTGTCAAGAGTACTGCCGACCGCTTTGCGCACAACGAAGAGGTGGTGGTTACCGCTACCGACTTCGACCGCGAGCTGGCTGCCAGCCACGACTTTGTGGAGATAGACGGCGACAAGGCTATCTACTTCAACCACTGGCAGGCAGGTGGCAATGACGTCAAATGGGATATGGTGCACTTCGACGTGCAGCTCTTCGGAGGTACGGTGCTTCATCAGGGCAAGATAGCAGAGATGTTCACGGGTGAGGGTAAGACACTTACCGCCACTCTGCCCGTCTTCTTGAATGCCCTCACAGGCAACGGCGTGCATGTGGTGACCGTGAACGACTATCTGGCCAAGCGTGACTCTGAGTGGATGGGCCCCATCTACATGTTCCACGGATTGAGCGTGGATTGCATCGACAAGCACCGCCCCAACAGCGCCGAGCGCCGTAAGGCATATCTGGCAGACATCACCTTCGGTACCAACAACGAGTTCGGTTTCGACTATCTGCGCGACAATATGGCTCAGGATCCCAAGGATCTCGTGCAGCGCAAGCACAACTTCGCCATTGTCGATGAGGTGGACTCTGTGCTGATCGACGATGCCCGTACGCCTCTTATCATCTCTGGTCCTGTGCCCAAGGGCGACGACCAGCTCTTCGAGCAGTACCAGCCTCTGGTGGAGCGCCTGGTGGATGTGCAGCGCAAGTTGGCTACACAGTATCTGGCAGATGCCCGCAAGGAGATAGCCGAAGGCCAGAACGGCAAGGACAAGAAGCTGACCGAAGAAGGTTTCCTCGCTCTCTTCCGCAGCCACAAGGCTCTGCCCAAGAACAAGCCGCTCATCAAGTTCCTCTCTGAGCCGGGCATCAAGGCCGGTATGCTCAGCACTGAGGAGATCTATATGGAGAACAACAACCGCCGCATGCCCGAAGCAACCGATCCTCTCTACTTCGTTGTGGATGAGAAGATGAAGAGTGTGGATCTTACCGACAAGGGCAACGAGTGGCTGGCTCAGCAGGTGGATGACCCACAGCTCTTCGTTCTGCCCGACATCGCAGCGGTGATGTCACAGATTGAAGCCTCTGACCTTCCCGAAGAGGAGAAGATAGCCCAGAAGGACAAAGTGTATAACGACTACGCCATCAAGAGCGAGCGCGTACACACCATTCAGCAGTTGCTCAAGGCTTACACCATGTTCAACCTCAACGACGAGTACGTCATCCAGGACGGCGAAGTGAAGATTGTGGATGAGCAGACTGGCCGTATCATGGAGGGCCGACGCTGGAGCGATGGTCTGCACCAGGCAGTGGAGGCCAAGGAGCACGTCAAGGTGCAGGATGCCACACAGACCTACGCAACCATCACCTTGCAGAACTATTTCCGCATGTACCACAAGCTGTCGGGTATGACAGGTACTGCCGTTACCGAGGCTGGTGAGTTCTGGGATATCTACAAGCTCGATGTGGTGGAGGTTCCCACCAACCGCCCCGTTATCCGCAAGGATATGAACGACCGCGTATATCGCACCCAGCGCGAGAAGTACAACGCTGTCATCGCCGAGGTGATACGTATGCGCAACTCTGGACGCCCAGTGCTCGTGGGTACCACAAGCGTGGAAATCAGTGAGCTGCTCAGCCGCATGCTCTCTCTCAATAAGATTCCTCATCAGGTGCTGAACGCCAAGTTGCACCAGAAGGAGGCCGACATCGTTGCTCTGGCCGGTCAGGCACAGAAGGGCACCGTGATGGTGGACGGAAAACCAGAGGAGCGTATGCTGGGTAATGTGACTATCGCTACCAACATGGCTGGTCGTGGTACCGATATCAAGCTGTCGCCCGAGGTGAAGGCTGCCGGTGGACTGGCCATCATAGGCACCGAGCGTCATGAGAGCCGTCGCGTGGACCGTCAGTTGAGAGGTCGAAGCGGACGTCAGGGAGACCCTGGAAGCAGCGTGTTCTATGTGTCGCTTGAGGACAACCTCATGCGTCTCTTCGCCAACGAACGCATTGCCCGCGTGATGGACAAGCTGGGCTTCAAGGACGGTGAGATGATTGAACACAGCATGATTACCCGCAGCATCGAGAATGCACAGAAGAAGGTGGAGGAGAACCACTTCGGTGTGCGTAAGCGCCTGCTGGAGTATGATGATGTGATGAACAAGCAGCGCACGGTGGTGTATGAGAAGCGCCATCACGCTCTCATGGGCGAGCGACTGGGCATGGATATCAGCGACATGATATGGGATCGCGTGTGCAACGTCATCGAGAACAATGATTGGGAGGGCTGCCGCCAGCGCTTCCTGGAGATTTTTGCCATGGAGGTTCCCTTCACAGCAGAGCAGAAGGAGACTATGAACCCCGATGACTTGGCCGAGGAGGCTTACCAGAAGGTGCTGGAGCGCTTCCGTCAGAAGAACGAGGTGATGGCTGCCAATGCCAACAAGGTGGTGACCATGATATACGAGAGCCCCGAGGGTCAGAACTATGAGATGATAGGTGTGCCCGTCATTGCCGGCCAGCACCAGTATGGCATCCGCGTCAACCTCAAGGAAGCCTACGAGAGCCATTCAGAGTCAGTGGTGACCGCTTTCCACAAGACACTCCTGCTCCACACCATCGACGAGGCTTGGATGGAGAACCTGCGCCTGCTCGACGAACTGAAGCACAGCGTGCAGAACGCCAGCTACGAGCAGAAGGATCCTCTGCTTATCTTCAAGCTCGAGAGTGTGAAGCTCTTTGATGAGATGGTAAACCGCATCAACGACCGCTCGGTGAGCATCATGATGCGTGCTATGATACCCGAACTTCGTCCACGCACCGAGGCCGACGAGATGCCTCAGCAGGCTCCGGCTCCACAGCAGCGCCCACGTCTGCAGGAATCACGCGGCGAGGAGGCCAGTGCAGCACAGCGTGCAGCAGCCGCCCGCGATACTCGTGACCGCCAGCCTGTGCAGCCTGCACGTGCCGAGAAACTGCCCGGACGCAACGATCTCTGCCCCTGCGGCAGCGGCCTGAAGTTCAAGAACTGTCACGGACGTAACCTTTGAACGCACCTAAAGATAGCATTATGAAAGCAAGCCAACAGACCATCCACCAGATTGAGCGCACTTTGCGCAAGGTGGTAGCGCAGTTTCCTGCGGATGCAGATCCCGTCATGACGGACCTGCACATACTGGTGATTCCCTATACGGGAGAGATTCGCACCTACAACGACGACGATGAGGAACTGGATCGCTGTGTGGTGGAGGACTGGATAAAGGCTCCTCAGGACGGTTTCTTCGATGAGGTGGCGCCCATCCTGCGCCGCTGCATCCAGGATATGCGTCCGGCTATCGAGGATATGAGCATCCTCAAGCCTTTCTCGTTTGTGCTCATTGATGAGGACCATGAGACTTTGCAGGATCTGGTGTTCATCGACAATGAGGAGACGATGGTGCTCGATGGAAAGCTGATTGACGGACTGACCGACGACCTCGACGACTTCCTGCAGCATCTGCTTGAGGAGGACTGACAGGTGGGGCCGTGAGGCTATTCTCCTCACTTTGCCCGTCGTAATGAGCCTATATATGCAAGGGGCTGGATTCGTATAGAGTCCAGCCCCTTTGTCTGTTTGGCTTGCTTGTTGCGCTTGGTTCCGTTATAAGCATTACCAGGCCAAAAGTCAAGTATCAAAAGGGTGAGAAAAAGAAGTAGTACTGCATGGGCGATAGAAGATATACTTCGTTGGCGATAGCAGTACTACTTCATTGGCAAAGTAAGTAGTACTGCTTGAATTCTACCAAGATTTACTTACATACTTTCACCATACGGCCGTCTTCGCGCCTGATGATGTTGATACCACGCTGGGTGCGAGGCAGGCGTATGCCTTGTAGCGAGTAGATGCTGCTGGCGGCAGTAGTGGTTGCCTTGGGCGTTTCTATCGCATCGGGCAATGAGGGAACGTTGACTCCCACACGTATCAGTTGCCACTGACGGTGGTGGGCAGCTGCCGATGTGCCGTAATCCCATGTTCCTATGGCAGTTCCTGCTTGCGTCTTCTCCTGTTCCATATCCCAGCACTTTGTGCTTCCTGGTACTTTGATGCGGTAGTGCAAACCATCCACCGGCACCAGTTCATAGGCTATGCGCGCGGTGGTGCTGGGCTTCAAGTAGTAGCCGCTGTTGTAGTCAGCCTGCCGACCGGATGCTGTCTCCAGCCACCATTTGCCGTTGTTGCTCTGCTTGAGTGTCCAGCACTGGTCGGGGTCGTTGGCATCTGCATCAGCCAGCACCACCTTGTCCTTCTGGGCTTTTGCGGCTACCTGGCTGTTGGCCTGGGGTACTATGAGATAGGTATCACCATCTGCCAGCATGGGATGTTCTTCGCTCGTGGGACGGATGGGGATGATAAGTGTGGTGATGCTCTGTGATGGCAGGGCAACCTGCAGCGTGCTGTCGTTCAACTTCTCGTAGCTGCGCAGGCGTGCGGTGGATTCGTTGCTGCTGGTGCGATACATGGTGCAGAGCCCCTTGATACGGGCACCGGGAATTGACAGTCGGTGTACCTTCTTGGTATCATTGTTCTGCATGACCACCACCAGAGAGTCTCCTGTGGGGGTCACAGCGCACAGCGACTGGTCGCAAGTGCTGGACACTATGCTGTAGCCTGGCTTGATGTAGCGCGTCACTTGCGCCCGTACATAATAGTTCTTCACCCTCTTGTAGGTCTGGTCAGAGAATGAGGTGCTCACCAGACACCATTGGTCACCGAATTCCTCTCCGTACTGCCAGTCGCACCATACGCTGGGAGCCAGATATCTCATGTCGTCCATCAGGCGCTGTGACATTGCCAGGTTGCCTCCTATACCATCGCCGCCCGAACCGCTTTCGCTCATCCACACCTGCTTGCCGGCAGCCCGCGCAAGGGCTCCTATCTGTGCACGCTCGTAGTTGTTGGCGGTGTAGGTGTGCGTGTTCCATTGTTCGATGAGATTGAGCACGCTGTTCTGCTCATAGGTGTTCCAGGCCTGCTTGCTGTGGGTGGTGTTGGTCTCGTCGCTGGCGCTGATGACTGTATTGAGTCCGCTTTCACGCAGGATAGGTTCCAGCACCTTGAGGAAGTTTGCCTGGCTCTTGGCATCAAAGTGGCAGCCCTCCTGGCTTCCCGAACTGTACCAATAGTCTGACAAAGGCTCGTTGAAAGGTTCCAGTGTCTTGAACTCTATGCCGTATTCGTCGCGATAGTGCTTGCATACATCCACCAGATAGTGGGCAAAGTCCTTGTAATACTCTGGCTTCAGGTTGTCTTTGCTGCCGCTCGTGTTTCCGCCTACGCATCCGCTCACCGTCATCCACCAAGGGGCGCTGTTGCTGAAAGCCTCAAACACGGCATCTGGTCTCATCTCCTTTATCTTGAGCATAATCTTGCGCTGCGCTGCATCGCGTTCCCAGTGATATGCACCTCCGCGCTCATCCTGGAATCCTTCCATTTCGGCTCTCAATCCTTTGCCTTTGCCCATGTGATGCTTCTCGCAGTGGGTCCAGTTGGGGTCATCGCCACCACCGATGTTGTAGCGGAATACCTTCATGTTCAGACCATCCTGGCTCACCAGCCAGCGCACCAGTTCGTTGATTTTTGCATCGTCCCACTTGCCGCACATGTTAGCCCACCAGCACAGGCTCACACCCCATCCTTCCAGAGTCTGGCGTCGTGAGGTCGGGCTCACCACATAGCTCACGGTGTCAACGGATACGGCCACTTGTGCCGCATCGCTCAGCATCCATTTGTGTTTGATGTCGGTGCCGCTCTTGTCGGAGAACACGTTCGACCCTGTGTTGTTGGAGTCTGTACCCAGGTAGCGCCCGGTCTTTTTGTTGCGCAGCAGGGTGTAGGAGCCTTGCGTCTCCAGTGTATATCGTGCACGGCTGTCGGTAGAGTCTGTCAGGAAGAAGGTGCTCCAGTTGTCATTCGTGCCCAGACTCAGATAGAGTGTAGGCTTGCCGTCCAGAGCTATCAGTGTGGAACCGTCACTTTGCTTGGCCAGTCGGAACGGGCGTGCGGAACTGGTGACAGCTCCCACGAGCACTGCCCGATGGTCGGATGTGCATCCCAATACGTTCTTGCTTGAGTGTACGATGTACTTTCTGGCATTTTGTCCCGCAGCAGCCAGCGTCATCAGCGAGCATGCGAGGGCAATGGTCATTGTCTTCATTGCAAACTTGTTTAGTCAGTTATAGGTGGGGGAGAGGAGTTCTCAACGCTTGAACTCCAGTCCCACATGCATTCCTTTTTTATTCTTCATCAGAGCGCTCACGATACCCAGTGCGCTGTTCACTATGCCTGCTTTCTCTGTGATGGCAGTGGCCAGTGCCAGCAGTTTGTCGGTGTTCATGGCCAGCTGCAGCGAGTTGCCGCTCAGCTTGGCGTTCATGTGAATGCTCCTGTTGGTCAGGGGAAAGGTCAGTATGAGGTTGCTCTCACTCACACTCCAGTGTACTTCTACTTTCTTCTCGTTCAGAGTCACCGTTCCCGTGCTGTCGGCATTCAGCTTCAGTGCCAGTTTGCCTTCGTTGAATCCCAGGTGCTTCAGCTGCTTGGCCAGTGTAGCCTCCACTTTCTCGCCTACCAGTGTGTTGCCCACGTTGGCCAGCAGACTCTCGCTCTCAAAGGCGATGCAAGGCTCACTGTAGGTCCATGTGCCCACCAGATGTTTGGCATCCAGCGTGTCTGTTCCCAGGAGTTTCGAGGTCAGTTTGCCCAATGCTTCGGCGGTACCGTTCTCGTGTGACATGTTTCCCAGAGCCTCACTGGCTGCATTCTTCAGCAGGTTTTTCAGTTGAGCGTCAGCCTGCAGACTGCTTGCCATGGCCAGCATGAGCATGACCAGGCATTTCATCATTGTTCTCATTATTTATATATATAAGTATATTGCTTTCTTTGTCCGATATTCTGTGGTGGTGCAAAGTTACATAAATCCTCCTTATCATGTACCTTTCCTTGCCTCCTCTTTTCCCTCCTGCCGGCAGGAGGCGTGTACGGTATCATCCTGAGAAGTACAATGTATGATGCAAAACGGGCTTTTAAGTTGCGATTTTCGATAAAATGACACAGAAAACACACAATTTTGTATCATATGGGAACAAATTTATACATTTGTGTTGCTGTTTGATTAAAAAACGCTAATTTTGCAGCCGTGGAGTATTAAGTTGTTAGCTGCATAACCTGGTACATTCGTCTGTCGGACAGCCGTCGGCGGGTGGGAAGGGGAGCAGAAAGCACATACACAAGAAAGAAAAAGTAAGCAAACAGTATTAATAATTCAACTTATCAAAAATCAACATGGGTAAGAAAATTCTTATGTTCCTTGCTTGCGTCATGATGAGCGCAGGCTTGGCATTCGCCCAGCAGCTGGTGACAGGTACTGTCATCGATAGCGAGACGGGCGAACCTCTGGTGGGTGCCACCGTGAAGGTGAAAGGTACTACTCAGGGAGCCTTGACCGACATGGACGGTAAGTTCACCCTGAAGAACCTTCCTGCCAAGGGAAGCACCCTGGTTATCTCTTGCATGGGCATGAAGCCCGTGGAGGTGCAGGCCAAGGCAAAGATGAACATCAGCATGGAGCCTGTAAGCACCGACCTTCAGGACGTGATGGTGGTAGCTTATGGTACAGCCACCAAGGCCAGCTTCACTGGTTCGGCTGCCAAAATCGGCGAGCAGCAGATTGAGCAGCTGCAGTCGTCCAATGCTCTGGAGGCTGTAAACGGTCATGTGGCTGGTGTGGAGATGTTCAATCCAACAGGTGACCCCACAAACAACAACCCCACAATCCGTGTGCGTGGTATTTCTTCTGTCAACGCTGGCACCAGCCCTCTGATTGTGCTGGACGGTACTCCCTACAGCGGTGATATGAACACCATCAATACCAACGATATCGAGTCTCTGACAGTGCTGAAGGATGCTGCTGCCAACGCTCTGTATGGTGCGCGTGGTGCCAACGGTGTGATTGTGATTACCACCAAGAAGGGTAAGGCCGGTCAGGGTGCCAAGGTGACTCTGGATGCCAAGTGGGGCTCCAACAGCCGCGCACAGCGTCAGTACAAGGTGCTCAGCGAGCCCGGTCTGTATTATGAGCAGTACTACGCAGGCTTGAAGAACTATGCTACCAACAAGTTGGGTTATACCGATGCACAGGCACACGCTTGGGCCAACAACAACCTGACTTCTTCTTCTTACGGTCTGGGCTACAATATTTATAATGTGCCTGCCGGCCAGTCTCTGATTGGTACCAACGGTCGCCTGAACCCCAACGCTACAGTGGGTCGTGTGGTCAGCTTCGATGGCACAGACTATATGATGACTGGCGATGACTGGATGGAGGAAGCTTATCACAATGGTCTGCGTCAGGAGTACAATGTGCGCGTAACTGATGCTTCAGAGCGTGGCAACTTCCTGGCTTCTTTCGGCTACCTGAACAATGACGGTATCGTGGATAACAGCAACTTCACACGCTTCAATGGCCGTTTGAAGGCTGACTTGCAGGCTAAGCCTTGGTTGAAGGTGGGTGCCAACATGTCATACACCCATTATAGCGCCGACAATGTGAACGAGGACGGTACAGACAATTCAAGTGGCAACGTCTTTGCTATCGCCAGCCAGATTGCACCTATATATAATGTATATATGCGCGATGCTCAGGGCAACAAGATGGTGGACAAGAATGGCTTCACCATGTATGACTACGGTGGCAAGAACGGTAAGTGGTTTGGCGTAGAGCGTCCCGTACTGCCCAACAGCAACGCATTGCAGGATCAGATTCTGAACCAGCTGGGTAGCGAGGGCAATTCTGCCACAGCCAATGGCTTTGCTGAGGTTCGCATTGCCAAGGACTTCAAGATTACCAGCACCAATACCATCACTCTGGATGAGTCAAGAGGTACCGCTTTCACCAACCTCTACTATGGTCAGTACGCTACCTCTAACGGTATGCTGAGCAAGTCTCATGCTCGTAGCTTCACCTATGCTTTCCAGCAGTTGGGTAACTGGGGTCATGTTTATGGCAAGCACGATGTGGATGTGATGATTGGTCATGAGTCTTATTATGACAAGTACTATTCTCTGTCTGCCAGCAAGAGCAATATGTTCGACCCCACCAACATGGAGTTGGCTGGTGCGGTGACTGAGCAGTCTTCTAACTCTTACACCAAAGAGTACAACAACGAGGGTTACTTCGGTCGTGCACAGTACAACTATGCGCAGAAGTACTTCGGTAGCTTCAGCTTCCGCCGCGATGGTTCTTCACGCTTCCATCCCGACAACCGCTGGGGTAACTTCTTCAGCGTGGGTGCTGCTTGGGTAATGAGCGAGGAGTCTTTCCTCAAGGATATCAAGCCCATCGACTTCCTGAAGCTGAAGCTCTCTTATGGTGAGCAGGGTAACGATAATATCCCCGACTACCTCTACACCAACACATACACCATTGTGAATTCTGTAGGTGGTCCTGCTGCCAAGCCTGCACGTATGGGTAACAAGGATATCACATGGGAGAAGGGTGGCAACCTCAACGTAGGTGTTGACTTCGAGCTCTTCAAGAACCGCCTGAATGGTACCATCGAGTACTTCTGGCGCAAGACCAGCGATATGCTCTTCAGCTTCAGTCTGCCCACCAGCTATGGTTACACCAGCTACTATGCCAACATAGGTGACATGAAGAACAGCGGTATTGAGATTACTCTGGATGGTGATGTCATCAGAAGCAAGAACCTGAAGTGGAACATCGGCCTGAACCTGACTCACTACAAGAACCACATCTCTATGCTGCCCGACGAGCGCAAGACCACTACCACTCCCGAGGGTTACAAGGGTTATGCCAGCGGCAACTTCTTCCTGGGCGAGGGTCTGAGCATGTACTCTTTCTATATGCCTCAGTATGTAGGTGTGTATAGCAAGGACACTTGGCAGTTGACCAACGACACCAAGTACGATGCCTCTAAGGATGGTCTTTCCATGTGGTACACCGATGACTACAAGATGAACACCAAGCCCGACGGTACTCGTGAGTTCGTGAAGGATACCAATGGTGAGAAGGTAGAGACCGGCAAGCGTGCTGCTACCACCTCTTATGATGAGGCTAAGGACTACATCGTAGGTCACATGCTGCCTAAGGTGTATGGCGGTTTCAATACACGTCTGGAGTTCTTCGGTGTTGATTTCACAGCCGACTTCGCTTATCAGCTGGGCGGTAAGGTGTATGACAGCCAGTATGCTTCATTCATGTCACCTGCAACCTCTAACACCAAGGGCTTCAATATCCACGAGGATGCTCTGAAGTCTTGGAGCGCAAGCAACCAGGGTAGCAACCTGCCCCGTTACCAGTTTGGTGATGAAAACACAGGCAGCCTGAGCAGCCGTTTCCTCGCCAAGGCCAGCTACCTGAGCCTGCAGAACCTGAGCGTAGGTTACACTCTGCCTGCCAACCTCACACGCAAGGCTAAGATTGAGAAGGTTCGTGTATATATGAATGCCAGCAACGTATGGCTCTGGAGCGCTCGTCGCGGCTTGGATCCCCGTACCGCTATGATCAACTCAGGCTATGGTACAAGCAACGCAAGCTACTATTCTACCGTGCGTACTATCAGCGCAGGCGTTAATGTGACATTCTAATCAGAAAGGAGACATCAGCAATGAAAACAATATTCAGAAACATGCTTGTAGGCACTATGTGTGCAAGCACCATGGCACTGACTGGCTGTCTGGAGGAGACTTTCCCCACCTCGGGAGCTACCGCCGACCAGCTGGCATCCTCAAGCAAGGCCACCGAGGCACTTATGTGGGAAATGCCTGCATTCGTCAACAACCTGGGTACATACAGTAGCGACATGCACTATGACTGGGGTTATGGTTCGCTCATGCACATCCGTGACGTGATGACCGCTGATATGGCAGTTGTAGCATCCGGCTACAACTGGTACAGCAGTTGGAGTAGCAGCACCAACCTGAGCAACCGTCATGTGACTTCCGTCTTCCCTTGGTCTTTCTATTACAAGGGCATCCAGACTGCCAACAACCTGATTGGTGCCGTGGATGAGGCAAAGGCCAGCAATGAGCAGTTGGGTTATCTGGGTGTGGCTCATGCCTATCGTGCTCTTTATTATCTGGAGGCAGCACAGCTCTATGAGTACCTGCCCAGCGAAAAGTATCCCGACGGAGTGAGCGATGCGGGCAAGAGCATCGTCAATCTGACCGTTCCAGTAGTGACAGAGAAGACTACCGAAGCTCAGGCTCGTAACAATCCACGTGCTACACGTGACAGCATGCTCCACTTCATCATTGGGGAGCTGGACAAGGCAGAGGCACAGATTCCCAATCTGACCGATGCTTCCAAGACACTTCCCCATCTGGGTTGTGTGTATGGTCTGAAGGCTCGCACCTACCTGTGGGTGTGCCAGTATGACAGCGCTTACGCTTATGCTATGAAGGCTATCAACCTGAAGGATAAGTACAACAACTTCGCCATCACCACTCAGGACGAGTGGCTGAGCACTACCAACGGCTTCAATGACCTGTCTTGCAAGTCTTGGATGTGGGGTTCTCAGACTTCCAAGGAGGATGCTGTGGTGAAGACCGGTATCGTCAACTGGACTTCATGGATGAGCAATGAGACCACCTTCGGTTATGCTTCTGCCGCTCCTTTCACCATGATAGCAAGTGAGCTGTACAACAAGATTGACAACAACGACTTCCGTAAGCTGTCCTTCAAGGCACCTGCCACCAGTCCTCTGAGTGGTTCTGAGCCTTACATCGACGAGGGTCTCTTCAAGGATTTCCCCACTTACACCAGTCTGAAGTTCCGTCCTGCCGAGGGTAACACCGAGGAAGCTTCTGTTGCATGCGCATGTGCATTCCCCATGATGCGTTACGAGGAGATGTTCTTCATTGCAGCCGAGGCTGCCGCTCGTCTGGGCGATGCCGGTACTGCCAAGACTATCCTTACAAAGGTTATGTCCACTCGTAATCCCAACTACAACTGCAAGGCTTCTTCTCCCGAGGATGTTGCCGAGGAGGTGTTCCTGCAGAAGCGTATCGAGTTCTTCGGTGAGGGTATCACCTTCTTCGACTACAAGCGTCTGAACAAGAGCGTTGACCGTACCGCCAGCAGCAACTGGGACGTTACAGAGAATTATAAGATAGAGGGTCGTCCTGCATGGATGGTATTCAACATTCCTTATAGCGAGGGTTCTCAGAACCATGCTTTGGCAGACTACATGAACCCCGACCCCAGCGGAGTCTATACTCCTGTGGCTAAGTAATCATCTTCGTGTATAACTTATTAGTGAATTAAATAGATTATGAAAACAATAAAGAAACTTGGGCTTGTCCTTTGTTCTGCCTTGGTATTCGTTGCTTGCGACACCGTCAGCGATGACTACAAGCCAGGTTCATGGGATGCAGCAGAAGGCTTCGAGGACGTTTCGTTCGTAGGCAAGACCTCTGTGTCAGATGAGTTGGATCCTACAGACCCCACCACTGCCACTGTTACTTTGAAGCGTAAGAACACCAAGGGCGAACTGGTAGTGACTCCCGAGGTGACTGTCAATGACGACAGTGTGTTCACTGTTACCGATTTCCATTTTGCTGATGGTGATTCTTTGGCTACTGCCACTATCTCCTTCCCCAAAGCCGAGATTGGTACTCCCTATTCTCTGCAGTTGACAGTGACCGACAAGAAGCTCGTGTCAAGTTACTCTCAGGCTGTGCTCTTCAACTACAGTGTGACTCGTGTGAAGTGGGTTTCTCTGGGCAAGGGTACTTATATCGACAATGTTCTTCCTGAGTTCTTCGGCTCATTCACTGACCTGAAGGGTGAGCCCGAGTTCTTCATCCGTGACGATGACCACACACGTTTCCGTGTGAAGTCTCCTCTTCTTTCTTGCACCCTCCTCTATCAGGGACAGGCTCTTCCTTTCGTGGGCGGTCTTATCGACGAGAAAGAGGCTGCTGATGTAAGCGAGTGGTTTACATTCCGTATTCTCCAGAAGGGTGAGTCTTACAAGTCTGTTGCAGAGATTCAGGGTGAAGACCTGGTGGTGTTCGACCGCTATTACACAGCTGTGGTGCCTGATGCCACATATGGTGAGCTTTCTTATTGCCATCCTTCTATCTTCGCTTCTCTTGGAACAGAGGACGATTGGCAGGACAGTAAGGTTGTGAGCTGGCAGGCTGCCCCCACCACTGGTGTTGACACAGAGTTCAAGTCTGGTGAGAAGGTGCCTGCTGAGATTAACCTCGGCAGCATGCTTTACGCAGCTGCCAAGGGTGGTTATGATTTCCGCGACAAGTCTCTGGTGTTCTACTTCCCCGGTTACAAGCCTGCCCACAAGGCTGACCTGAACGAGGATTTCGAATGGGAGGAAGTTTATAATGGCGTGTTCACTTCTGAGCAGCTGGGCACAGAGTCAGAGAAGACTCTCTACAAGGGTACTTGCACAAACAAGACCGATGCTTGCGACAGCACATTCGCTGCCCAGTATGGTACTGCTTACACGATACAGTCTCCCTACGCAGAGGATTACAACCTGATCTTCACTGTGAAGGATGGCAATATCATGGTACCCGAGGGCTACGAGCTGCAGGAGATTGGCGTGAAGGCTATGGGCCAGAACGTATTTGCCAAGATCAACATGGGTAAGTCCAAATACACCAAAACTGTGGTAACTCTGAACATCACCTTCACCGACGAGACCGGTGAGAAGGAGTTCGGTACAGCTGACGAGGTGTTGAGCAATGTTCATTACAGCAAGGTGGGTACTGCCGATTGGACTTACACAATCTTCTTTGCCAACCAGGATGGAAGTCCATATGTTGATGCCGGCCTCGAGCTGCAGCAGCGTGATGACGATCCCACCCAGTATTGCATCCTGCATGCGTTGAATGATGTGACCATCAAGTTCAGCATCGACGCTGACAATATCGTACGTATCCCCCAGCAGTTCACAGGTTATTCCGAGGATGGCTTGACTCTCTATGTTGCTGACGTTGCTACTCTGATGGGTGAGCAGTATCGTCCGAGCTTCCCCAGCGTGTATGACCCTGAGACAAAGACCATCAGCTCCAACCTGTTCTACAACCTGGGTGACGGAAGAGGCATGGATCCTGGCGTGGAGACCATCAAGCTGAACTTCGACAAAACAGCTACTGTGAAGAAGGCTGCCAAGAAACATCACAACACCAGCGTTCTGCGCAATGTGAAGAAGAGATTCAATGTGGCTTTCCCCTGGACTTGCTACAGCGTCAAGAGCAAGGCAAAGGCTTCTCATCTGAAGGCTGTCAAGACAAGTGCAGCTCCTCAGTTCTTCTTGGGCGAGTAAGCATTCGAACCAAAGCGCCCGCAAAGGCGTGATATAAAACCCAAGGAGGGGGCAAGGCCAATGAGTCTTGTCCCCTCCTTCGTTTTGTGTGATGGCACATGCGCTGCCACGGCAAAGGCTTTCCCCATGCAATGGGTATGCCTCTGGCTGCTTACATATCTTGCACTATATGGGCATGTGGGGCAACATTTTGCTTCCATTCGCTCACTTTGGCAGTCGAAAGTGTCGTTTATGTGGTTCTATAGCCGTAACTTTGTGCCCCGACAGACAATATAAGACAGTATATATATAATATGAGAGAGAGATTCAGACGACTTGCCGTGAAGGCAGTCATGATGACGGCGCTGCTCGTTGCGCCGGTTGAACTGTTGGCCGTTCCCGCCAAGCCTGTGCGCCGCACAGTGACTCTGGCCGACGGTACCAAGGTAGAAGCCACCCTGCAGGGTGATGAACATTTGCACTTCTTCCGTCTGGATGACGGACGGGTGGCAATACCTCAGGATGGCGGTCGCTATCGCTTATCCACCCTGCGCGAGGTGCGTGAGGTGTGGACAGAACGTATGCAGGAGGCTCGTGAGAGACAGACCGCACGACTCCAGAAGGCTCGTGGGGGAGAACTGCTGGCACTCACCCGGCAGGCAGACACATGGCAGGGAGCCGGCAGTAATGCTTTGCGTGCCAAGTCACACAAGGCCAATTCAGTCTATCAGGGGCAGAAGCGCGGACTGGTCATACTGGTCAACTTCTCCGACCTCACCATGTCGGTAAGCAATCCGCAGTCCACCTACAATGACTTCTTCAACAAGGTGGGCTACAATCAGGGTGGCATGACCGGTTCTGTACACGACTATTTCTATAGCCAGAGCTATGGGCAGTTTGACCTCCAGTTTGATGTGGTTGGTCCCATTACCCTCAGGAAGCCTCATGGATATTATGGCGCCGACCAGAACGGAAGCAAGGATGTGTATGTACACGAGATGGTCAGGGATGCATGCCAGGCCGTGGATGCACAGGTAGATTTCTCCAAGTACGACTGGGACGGCGACGGCTGGGTAGATCAGATATTCTTCGTCTATGCCGGATATGGCCAGAACTTCGGAGCACCCGATGACTGCATCTGGCCTCACGAGCATACCATTGCCTATCAGGGGCTCAAGCTCGACGGCACAGGTATAGGCACCTACGCCTGCAGCTGCGAGCTGCGCGGAACCGAAGGCAAGCAGATGGACGGTATAGGCACTGCCTGCCACGAGTTTACCCACTGCATGGGCATCATGGACCATTACGACACCAGCGGAGACAACTTCGGCATGGGCCATTGGGACGTGATGTGCTCGGGCTCTTACAATAATGACTCCCGCACCCCCAGTGCCTACACCGCTTACGAGCGTTGGGTGAGCGGTTGGCTCGAGCCTGTGGAAATCAACAAGGCCACCTATGTGGAGGCCATGAAACCATTGGAGGACGAGCCCGAAGCCTATGTGCTCTACAATGACTATGCATCCAACGAGTTCTACCTGCTGGAGAACCGTCAGCAGAAGGGCTGGGATGGTGGACAGGACGGGCATGGACTCCTGGTGGTGCATGTGGATTATGACGAGTATGCATGGCGGGCCAACAGTGTCAACACCATTGCCGACCACCAGCGCATGACCATTATCCCTGCCGACGGACTGCTCACTCTGGGCACACACGCAGGCGACCCTTGGCCCGGCACATCGCGCAAGACATCGCTCACCGACGTCACTTCGCCGGCTGCCACTGTGTATAACGCCGGCCCCAATGACTACTCCTTCATGGGCAAGCCGCTCACAGAGATAGCCGAGGATGAAGCACGTGGCCACATCTCTTTCGCCTGCATGCGCGGCACTCTGCCTACTCCTGTGCTCAACGCTGCAGCCACCGACATCACCTCCAGCTCCTTCTCCATAGGTTGGAATGCTGTTGAGGGTGCCACTTCCTATGAGGTGTCTCTGCGTGAGAGGCCGGCTCCCTATGCCAACCCCGAGCAGGCATGTGTGCTCCGCGAGGACTTTGCCAAGTGCTGGAGCAAGAGCACCAGCCTCAATAGCATAGCCAACAAGCTGGACAATTACACCGCCAAGCCCGGTTGGACAGGCTCCCGCCTCTTCACCTCATCCAATTATCTCAAGATGGGGCAGGGCAGCAACATGGGCGAACTCACCACTCCCATGCTCGACACACCGCTTGCCGACGGCCTTACCATCGTGCTTACCCTCACTCCCTTTGGCAGCAGCAACAAGATGACAGGCTCGGTGAGCATACTTCTCAAGAGTGGCAATATGCAGGGCTCTTACGATGCAGATGGCACACAGACGCTTATCTTCACCACTCCCAGCATAGAGGAAGCCTATCAGGTGCAGCTCTCACCCTCTACCGTATGCTATATATCCCGCTTCGAGGTGTATGACGGTGTCTTCACTTCGGAGCAGCTCGGTATCGATGACGATGATGAGGACAGCGGCAAGCAGAGCATCCCCATGGCTGGCGGAAAGCGTTCTGTCAAGCGCAATGCCATCACCACCACCACCTTCACCACCACCGAACCTCACTACACCTTCACTGGTCTCACCAGTACCAGCAAGTACTTCGTGAGCGTAAGGGCGCTGACCGACCTCGGTCCCAGCAAGTGGAGTGCCGAGCGACAGGTTGCACTCGACCAGACTGCCATCTTCACTCCCACTGGCGAGCAGACTGCCACCTCCAGTGTATGGTACAATCTGCAGGGACAGCCCGTAGCCCGTCCCCAGCGTGGAATCTACATCCACGATGGCAAGAAGGTGCTCGTGAAGTAATGTCTATCCTCTGTCCTGCCCCTGACTGTCAGGCTCCCGTGCAGGACAAGACTATATGATCAGGAAAGGTCGTCCTGCATGGATGGTGTGGAGCATTCCTTACAGCGAGGGTTCTCAGAACCACGCTCTGGAGGACTACATGCCCCCCGATCCCAGCAATCTCTACGTTCCTGTAGCTAAGTAATCATCTTCATGTATAACCATTTAGTGAATAATTGCATTATGAAAACAATTATTGCTGTTTGGTAAAACTTTTACAGGCAACATAAATTAGGGTTGATACTTCTCACGAGGTATCAACCCTTTTGGTTGTCTTTGTTTTTGCTAAATTAAATTATTGCGGCTCACCCGACAAACCTAGGGGATTAAGCATACAGCCTTG
>UMGV01022850.1_pt1 | contig 18664 bp, 12 predicted proteins | sample 1965361 | NCBI WGS metagenome assembly UMGV01 (sample SAMEA4836081, study PRJEB28245) | human gut metagenome | biome: gut microbiome; material: fecal sample | place: Denmark | collected 2008
GAGCCTACACCCACTCCGGCTCCGACAGAAGAGCCTACACCTACACCCGCTCCGACAGAAGAGCCTACACCTACTCCGGCCCCGACAGAAGAGCCTACACCTACACCGGTTCCGACAGAAGAGCCTACACCTACTCCGGCTCCGACAGAAGAGCCTACACCCACTCCGGCTCCGACAGAAGAGCCCACACCTACACCGGCTCCGACAGAAGAGTCTACACCTACACCGGCTCCAAATCCGAACCCGAACCCGAACCCGGCAACACCTACTCCGACGCCGGTAGCTCCGGTCGTTCCGGCTACGGTTGCAACACCCACCCCGACACCGACTGCCACACCTTCCACAACGCCGAGCGATAACGGCGGAAAAGGCGATGGCAATAATGACGGCGAAATAGGCGAAACGATCAACGATAACGAAACACCGCTTGCAAACGGTGAAGACATCGCAGATAACGCAACGCCGCTCGCAGGTCTCGGCACGGGCGCTTGGGCACTCATCAACCTGATCCTCACCATCGTGACGACCCTCCTTTCCATCCTCCTTCTCATCGGCTATATCGGCAAGAAAAAGAAGGCGTTGGAAGACGAAGACGGCAACGTGGTTCTCGATGAGAACGGCAAAGAGGTTATGGAGTACGAAAAGAACAAGAAGGGCCTTTGGAGACTCATCAGCATCATCCCGGCTCTGATTGCCATCATCGTCTTCATCTTCACCGAAGACATGACCCTGCCGATGATCTTCGTCGACAAGTGGACAATCCTCCATGTTGTAATCGCGCTGGTACAGGTCGTTGTTATGGTCCTCTGCAAAAAGAAGAAGGACGAAAACGGCGAAGACGAGAACGCAGCAAACGCGTGATGGAACAAAAGCATAAGGCGTAAGCCAAAGTAAGACGGGATGTCCCCCAAAAAGGGACATCCCGTTTCTTATGCGCGTTGTGTTTTCCACAGAGTTTTTCTGTATTGTGGAAGGATCGGCCGCACGTGCATAGACCGCACGGCAGGCTTTGCGCAAAAGAATACCGCACAAGGTGAGTTTGCCCTGTGCGGTATCTCTTTTTATAGCGGTTTAGTTTTCAAATTTCGCATCTGCAAGGTACAGATAACCGACGGCACGCAGCGAGGTGAACTCGCCCTTCACTTCAATGCGAACGGTGGAAGCGTCGGAAATGCTCAGGCTCAGCGCGCTTGCGGGGCTGTTCACCGTGAGCGAGGAAACTTCATACTGCAAATGGTCGTCCACATAAATGCGAACTGTGCCGATGAAATCATCGGAGGTATCGCCCTCTACGACCCATGTTCCCGTCAGGCGCTTATATTGTCCGTTCGGGGCGTATTCGGTGTAGACGGTTTTTGCGATGACAGGGTACAGCGAGAAGTTAAGGCCGTTGCTGTACGCATTGCCGTTTGCGTCATAGGCTGTCCAGTTCTGGCTGCAATCTTCGCCGCCGCTTGGAGAAAGATCTGTCAGCGAAACGGGGTAAAGCGCCCTGTATTCTTCGATTTTTGCCGCAATGTCGTTGTCGCCGGAGAGGATGTCATCGGCGTTTTGCAGCGTTTCCACCGCGTCAGAATAGCGGCTTTCACCGGCCTGCTTTGCGGCAGCATCGAGAATTTTTTGCTTATACTGGTTTTTGTAGGTGGCAATCTGCGCGTCGATGCGCTTGTCGCTGCGTGTGGCGTCCTGCAGCACGTTAACAGCGCCGGGCAAGTCGCCGTCATCCGCGAGCGTTTTGGCGGTGCCGAGCAGCGTTTCCACGTAGTTGTTGAGCTCTGCGTCCTTAATCTCTTCCAGCTTAGCCTGGACGTCTTCATCATCGCCGAGGATATCGGCGCTGTCCATCAAAATGGCTTCGGCACCGAGGAAATCTTTCTGGTCCGCGCGGCTCTGCGCATCGCTTAACACTTTTTCTTTGTACGCGGTGCGGATGTTTTGAATTTGCGTCTGCGCGTCGTCGTGGTTCACATCGGCGTGAATGACCTTCTGATATTCCGTAATGGCGCGGCCGTCTTCGCCCTGTGCCTGCAGGCTTTTGCCGTTTTTGTAGGCCTCTTTGGAGTCTTTCAGCGATTGAATGCCGTCGAGCTGATCGTCGAGGCCGATGTTCGGGAACAGCTTTTGCAGGCGGTCGAGCAGTTCATAGGAGCTGTCGTAGTTCGCTTCGCTTTTATTGTATCGGTCGATGACCGTCTGGGCATATTCCTGCATTTGGTCGGAGACCGAAGCGAGTTCGTCCTTTGAAAGCGTGGGAAGTACCTGCGCCGCAGCGGAATAATCGTAAGCGTCAAGCGCGCGGGTGAGCTTTTGCATGGGTGCATTGTACCACCAGAAAATGCCGCCGATTGTAGCGCCGATGGCGATGAGAATGGGAAGCACGATGAAAAGCCATTTAAAAGAACGCTTTTTCTTCGGCTTTTCGTCGTATTCCTCGTAGGCGTAGCCGTCGTTATACGTATATTCTATGGGTTGCACGCGCGGCTCCTGTCCTGAATTTTCCTCCGGGGTGGGGGAAACGGTGAATGTGCCCTCGTGCTTCATGCCTTCGGGTTTGTCGCCGAGCGCATCGCCGGAGGAAATATCCTCCGTGAAGTCCATTGGGGAATGGTTGTAAATATCTTCGCCGTCCGGACTGTTTGAAGGGGTATCTTCAGCTTCGGGTGTCGGTTCCGCTTCGGAGAGGCTCTCTGTCGAATTTGAGGAGATGTCTTCCACGGCCGGCTCCGTGGGCGTTTCCGGTGCGGGGGCAGATTCCGACTCCGGTTCGCTTACGGGTTGTGCAGTGGCTTCCGGCGGGCGCACAACGGGGTTGCCGCAGAGCGTGCATTTTTTCGCGCCCTCCGGCAAGGTGGCGCCGCAGTATATACAAAACATAAGTGACCTCCTAATGTTTGTGGTCCCGCAGGGAAAATCTGCGGTGTTTTCCATAGCATACAATATTCCGGGAAATCTGTCAAATGTTTAGAAAAAATGTGGGAGATAAAGCAAAGAGAGGGAACGAAGCGTTCCCTCTCTTATCCCCAAAAGTGCCGCTAATCGGCTATTTTAGTCTCCCAAATATGTTTCTGTTCCGGCGAAACGGTCTTCAGCGCGGCGAGCGAATACGGTATCCCCAGCGCGTCCCATTTCGTTTTGCCGATGTCATGGTATGCCATGATCTCGGCCTTTTCAATACAGGTATATTGATGCTTGAGCGCACAAATCGCCTCAAAGTGCGCGTCCGTGTCGTTCACGCCCGGAATGACCGGGCAGCGCAACCACACATGCGCATGCGCGTCCTCAAGGGCTGCCAGGGACTCGAGGATCGGCGCAAGCGGCGCGCCTGCCCATTTTTTGAGGGCATCGGGGTCGCTGTGCTTAAAATCGAACAGAAAGAGATCGGTGAGCGGTATCAGTTCTTTTAAATGTGCGGCAGAGATCAAACCGTTTGTCTCCAGCGCGGTGTGGTACCCTTTTTCGCGGCAGGCTGTAAGCAGCTTTTTCAGGAGTTCAAAGTGCAAAGAAGCCTCGCCGCCCGAAAAGGTGACGCCGCCTTTTGACGAGCGGTAATATTTTGCGTCCTTGTCGATCTGCTTCATCACGGCTTCCACCGTCATTTCGCGCCCGGAAAGCTCCAGGACATCGTTCGGACATACTTCGGCACATTTGCCGCACGCCGCGCATTTTGCACGGTCAAAAACATGTGTGCCGTCTGCTTTTATTTCATGCGCTCCGTTCGGACATACCGCAGTGCATGCCCCGCAGGACGTGCATTTTTCGCGGCGAAACAAAAGCTCGGCATCGGTTGAAAAGCTTTCCGGATTGTGGCACCACGCACAGTGCATGTTGCACCCTTTGAAAAACACGGTGGTGCGAATGCCCGGCCCGTCATACACGCAAAAACGTTGAATATCAAAAATAAGATCCCGCATATCGGCCTCCGCTTACGCGCCGTAGGTCGTACGCTCAATAATCTCGCGCTGCACAACAGGATTCAGTGTGACAAATCTCGCGGAGAAGCCGCCGATACGCACGAGGAGGTTCTGGTAGTTTTCCGGGTGCACCATGGCGTTTTCAAGGTCATCCTTGCCGATGACGCACAGGTTCGTCTGCACGCCGTCGTTGTCGTAAAACGCCTTCAAGACGGCTTCTACTTTATCCATAGAGCCCTTGAAGAGCTCCTTTGTGAAGCGCACATTGTTGATAACGCCCACGTGCTTTGTATTGTCAAACTTCGACATGGAGTTGAGCAGCGCCGTAATGCCGCACTTATCCGCGCCGATGGAAGCGCCGTTGGCGTTTGCCATGGGGCTGCCGGCCTTTCTGCCGCAGGCAGACGCCGCACAGAAGTTGCCCCATTCTGCGCTCATGGAATTGTTGACGCTGACAATATTGTAGTGGTCAAGCCCCGCAGCTTTGCCCGCCGCCATGGTAAGGTCGGCAATATCGGTGAAAAGGCGCGTCGCGATGTCGTCAGCCGTGTCGTCGTCGTTGCCGTATTTCGGTGCGGAAAGGCACATGCGGCGAATATCGTCGTGCCCCTCAAAATCGTGATCCAGCACATCAATGAGCTCCGGCAAAGTGAGCTTCTTCTCGTCGTAAACGAGCGTTTTAATGGCCGTCAGGCTGTCTGCACAGCTGATGATGCCGAACATTTCGCTGGAAGCATTCAGGTAACGCACGCCGCCTTCAAACGTAGCCTTGCCGCGCGCGATGCAGTCGTTCAAAAGCAGGCTGAGGTGCAGATACGGCGCGTTTTCGCCCGCAATTTTATAGTTGAGGTATTTGTGTACAGCAAAGCGGTCAATGGTCGGCTTGAGCTGTGCAAGCACGGCGTCATACAGCTTTTCAAAGGTATCAAACTGCGCCGGGTCGCCGGTCTTTTCGCCGCAGGGAACGTTCTGGTAGGAATCAAGGCCGTTGTGCAGCGCAATTTCCAGCGCTTTCAGCGCGTTGATGCCGTTGTTCGGTGTGCCTACGCTGTAACCGACCATGACGTATTCGCCGCAGCCGAACGGCACATATTGCTCGGCTTCCTCATGCGAAACGCCAAAGACCTTTTCCACAGCCGGTACATTCGTCTCATCGGAGTAAATAATCGGGAACGTGGTGCCCTCCGCATTCACTTCCATCGCCTTGCGGAAAACGGTCTCGTCCATGTCGCTGTAATAGCGCAGGGTGAGCTGCGGCACAGTCTCGCGGAAGCGGCGGGAAGCTTCCATGATGACGATGGCGAGGCGGTCGGCTTCCTTCTGGTGCTTTCTGCCCACGCCGCCGATGATTACGCGGCAGTCATGGATCTTGTTAATCTCTTTAAAGTGCTTATAGAGATACAGCACGGTCTGCACGGCTTCTTCTTCCGTGATGCGCCCCGCGTCGATATCCGCGGCGTAGAGCGGACCAAGGTAATCGTCCATGCGGCTGTAATTCATAATGTCGCTGCTGACAGCGTAGATCCACATCAGCTGCACGCCCTCAAGGAACGTCTTCGGTGTGCTGTGCTGAATGTTTAAAAGTGCTTCGGCAAGCTTTGTAAAGCGCGTTTTGGCTTCTTCGGTCTCTGCTTTTTCGGCAAGCTCCAACGCTTGTTCGCGGTAACGCTCGCATGCGCCGCGCAGGCTTTCAATCCACAGCTTTAAAGCCGTGTAGAACGAAGACGCGCCGTTCACTTTCGCCGCGCGGTCGATCTCCTGATCGAGCCCGTCAAAGCCGAGGCGAATGAGCTTTTCAAAATCGAGGTTTGTACCTGCCACGCGGCAGTCGCAGTTGCCCACGCCCGCACCGGGAAAAGCTTTCGGCGGCACATAGCCGTAGCGCTTCGAAAATTCCAATTCAACCTTGCGCGCGGTGTTTTCCTCGTGCCAATAGGCCTGCACAGCCTGCAAAGCGTAGTCCTCCGCAGCGGTAATCTCACCGTTTTGCTTACAAGCCATGTATGCGTTCAAAAATTCATGCTCGTTAAAGTAATACGTGTAAATGCCGCCGACCTGCGAGGAAAAGCCCACAAAGTCGTGCTCATAGCGGCCCGCGATGCCGTCGTTTTCATCCATCGGCACTAAGATATGACGGAGCTGAAAATCCATGCAGGCGGCTTCACGCAGGTAAATGTCGTTTGCGTTCTCTTTGTAAATGCGCGTGAATTCCAACGCATTGCGCAGTTTTTGAACATCGGTCTTGAACATACCGTTATCCTCCCAAAGTTAGAATTGAAATTTCTTGATTCCGTTTTTTTGACGCGTTATAATAGCAGAAGAAAGGGGGTGCCGAAATGAGCGATGTTGAGCTTCTGCATTTTTCCGAAGAAAATCTGCACACCGGTGAGGGTGCGCGCGTTCTGCACCAGTGCGGTGTTCCGGCGACGTATAAAATTCACACGCATGATTTTTACGAGCTGTTTCTCGTCTCGCACGGCGGGGCCATCCACGCTGTGAATGGACGCTCGCAGCTGCTTTCCGAGGGCTCGTTCGTTTTGATGCGCCCGAGGGACGTGCACCGCTATGATTTTTTCAACAACGCGGATTTCGAGCTGCTCGATATCGGTATCCCGCGCACGGTGTTTGAGCGGCTGTGCGATTATTTGCAGCTTGACCGCGCCATATTCGATACGCCGGAGCTGCCGTTACATTGTGTGCTTTCCGGCCACACCTTAACGGATGTGCAGGAAAAGCTTTTGAACACGAACCGCTTTGCCGATAATGAAACGGCGTGCCGCTACATTTTAAGCCTGTTTCCGTATTTGGTGCAGCTGTTTCTTACAGCACCCGCGCCGGAAGCGATTTTGCCTGCGTGGTTTTCGGAGCTGCTTGAAAAAATGGAGCGGCGCGAAAATTACACCACAGGTCTTCCGTGTCTTTTAGCGCTTGCAAATATGTCGCAGGAGCACCTTACGCGGTCGTTTCGCCGCTACATCGGCATGACGCCGACGGAGTACATCAACGGCAAGCGATTGTCTTTGGCGGCGCAGCTGCTTTTGCAGGGGGACATGCCCGTCATTGAAATCTGCGGTGCATGCGGCTTTAACAGCTTAAGCCGGTTTTACCGCTTATTTACGGAGCGCTACGGCTGTGCACCGAAGGCGTTCCGCTCGCAGTTTGCGCATGCGCAGTCCGGGCAAGGTTCGCCTATATCTCTATCATAATCGTTTTGCCGTTTGATTTCCTCAAACGCATTGACTAAAACTTCCACTATATTGATATTCAAAAAATACCGCACAAAGTGCAGAACGCAGCTTTGTGCGGTATGGCAGAAAATAAAAAATGCAGCTCTCTCGAATAGAGAAGGCTGCATTTTTGTGCGTTAACCCACCGGCTGTTCCTCATCCGTAAACTGGCTGCGGTACAGCTCGGCGTAGAAGCCGTTTTTCGCAAGCAGAGATTCATGGTCGCCCTGCTCTACGATGTTGCCGTCGCGCATGACGAGAATAACGTCAGATTCCTTGATGGTCGACAAGCGGTGTGCGACGACGAATGAGGTGCGTCCGCGCATCAGCTTGGCAAACGCGCGCTGAATGCGCAGCTCGGTACGTGTATCGATGGAAGACGTCGCTTCGTCCAGAATCAGCATAGGAGGCAGCGTCAGCATGATGCGCGAGATGCACAAAAGCTGTTTCTGTCCGGCGGAAAGGCTGCCGCCGTCTTCGCCAATCTGCGTATAGTAGCCGTTCGGCAGCTGCTCAATAAAACTATGTGCGTGCGCGGCCTTTGCGGCGGCGATAACGTCTTCTTCGGAAGCGTCCGGGCGGCCCATGCGGATGTTATCGAGCACAGTGCCGGTTTTCAGCCATGTTTCCTGCAGGACCATGCCGAAGTTACGGCGCAGTGCGCGGCGCGGGATAGTCTGCGTATTCGTGCCGTCCACGCTGATGCTGCCGCTGTCCGGGTCGTAGAAGCGCATGAGAAGATTGATCATCGTCGTTTTGCCGCAGCCCGTCGGGCCTACAATGGCGACGCGGCAGCCTGCCGGTACATCCAAGCTGAAATTGCGGATGAGCGGGCGGTCTTTTGTATAGGAGAAACAAACGTTATCGAACGTGACCTGTCCTTTTGCGGTCTCGCTGTGCTCCGGCAGCAGTTCGGGGTCGGCAGACATTTCTTCGCTGTCGAGGAATTCAAGCAGGCGGTCTGCGCAGGCGAGCGCGTTCTGAAGCTCGGTGATAACGCCGGAAATCTCGTTAAACGGCTTCGTGTACTGATTTGCGTAGCTCAAAAAGCAGGAGAGCATACCAATGGTGAAGCCCTGTCCGGTCACGGCCAGAAAAGCGCCGATGAGCGCGACCGCCGCGTACACAACGGAGTTTACAAAACGCGTGGCGGGGTTTGTGATGGAGGAGAAGAATGTCGCCTTTAATGTGTGGCGGCGCAGCTCTTCGTTGATGGTGTCGAATTTCTCCATGTTCTCGTCTTCGTGTCCGTATGCGCGCACGACCTTTTGGTTCGTGATCATCTCATTGATGAATGCCGTCTGGCGGCCGCGTGTTTCGGACTGTAAGCGGAACATGGCGAACGTTTTCTTTGCGATGAAGCGCGCCACCAAAATGGAAAGCGGCGTGACAAGCACCACGACAAGCGTTGTCCAAACGTTGACGGAAAGCATGAAGCCGATGGTGCCGATGATCGTCACAACGCCGGTAAACAGCTGTGAGAAGCCCATCAAAAGGCCGTCTGCAAACTGGTCAACATCGGCAATGATGCGGGAAACGATGTCGCCGGTTTCGTGTGCGTCGAGGTAAGAAAACGGCAGACGGTGAATTTTTTTAAAGGCTGCCTCGCGCATATCGCGGATGGTGTTGTACGTGACCTTGTTGCCGCAGACATTCATCAGCCACTGGGCGAGCGCCGCGCAGCCGATGAGCACCGCGCAGGTGAAGAGCTTCGGCAGGATAACGGCAAAGTTGACCTGTTCCTTGCCGATGATGGCGTCGATGGCGTCGCCGACGAGCACCGGGATGTACAGCGAGCACAGCACGCTGACTACGGCAAGTGCAAGCAGCAAAATGATGGTCGGCAGATACGGACGGATTTGCAAAAGAACACGTTTAATGGTGCTGTTTTTGTTATTTATCTTGCTCATTTCGCGGCTGCCTCCTTTCCGCCAAACTGAGAGTCATAGATCTCGCGGTACACGGAGCAGCTCTCAAGGAGCGCATCGTGTGTGCCGCAGCCGACAAGCGCGCCGTTGTCTAAGACGAGAATCTTATCCGCGTGCCGCAGCGAAGATGTGCGCTGCGAGACGATGAACACCGTCGGCTTATTCGGCAGTGCGGAAAGCGCGCCGCGCAGTGCCTTTTCGGTCACATAGTCGAGCGCGGAAGCGGAGTCGTCCAGAATGAGAATCTCGGGGTTACCTACAAGTGCGCGGGCAATGGAAAGGCGCTGGCGCTGTCCGCCCGAAAGGTTGCGGCCTTCGGCGGTAATCTTCATATCGAGCCCGCCCTTACTCTGTACGAAGTCTGCGGCCTGCGCAGCCTTTACGGCTGCCTGCATCTCTTCGTCGTTGGCATTTTTATTGCCCCAAAGCAGGTTTTCGCGCAGCGTACCGCGAAACAAGACCGCGCGCTGCAATACGACGTGCACCTTTTCGCGCAGTTCTTCAAGCGAATAGGAATTCACGTTGCGGCCGTCCACGCGGATGGTGCCGGAGGACGCATCATAGAAGCGGGGGATAAGCCCCACAAGCGTCGTTTTTCCGCTGCCTGTGCCGCCGATAACGCCGATGATCTCGCCCGGCTCGGCGGTGAAGCTGATGTTTTCAAGCGCGTCCTTCGCGCCTTCGTTATAGTGCATGGAAACGCGGTCGAACTCGACGGCGTGGGTATTGTAGATTTTCTTGTCGTCGGAATAAACGGTGTTTGTGTCGAGCTCGAGCACGTCGCGGATACGTGCGGCGCTTGCAAAGGACTTTGTTACGGTGATGATGAGGTTTGCAAGTTTGATGAGCTCAACTAAAATCTGGCTCATGTAGTTATACAGCGCCACGACCTGACCCTGCGTCAAAATGCCGGTGTTGACCTGAACAGCGCCGTAATGGATGAGCAGAATGATGCCGACGTTAATCAGGATAAACGTAACCGGGTTCAAAAGTGCGGAGATACGGCCCGTGGATTTCTGAAGCTTGGAGAGCAGCGAATTTTGGCCGATAAATTTTTCTGTTTCGGTGTCTTCACCGCAGAACGCGCGTATGACACGTGCGCCGTTCAGATTTTCACGCGTGGTGTTCAAAACGGAATCCAGCTGGTTTTGAATAGCCTTGTAGCGCTTGATGGTCAGCAGCATGATGCCGAACACCACAACGGAGAGCAGAGCGACCACAATGAGGAACAGCAGCGCGCTGCCGGGATCAATGGTGAACGCCATAACACATGCGCCGAACACAATGAACGGCGAGCGCATAAACAGGCGCAGTACAAGGTTCACACCGTTCTGCACCTGATTTACGTCATTTGTGATGCGTGTCAGCAGCGTGGAAGTGCCCACACGGTCCAAAAGAGAGAAGGAGAGTTCGTTGATTTTTTGGAACAAGCTGTGACGTAGCCCGGTGGCAAAGCCCACGGCAGCCTTTGCGGCAAAATACTGCGCCGTGATGGCACTGACCATGCCGACCACACCGAACCCGACCAGAAGCAGACAGCGGGAGATGATGAAGCCGGTGTCACCGGTCTGAATGCCCACGTCGATGATCTGCGCGATTACGAGCGGGACAATCAGCTCAAAGGTGGCTTCGAGCAGCTTGAAAAGAGGCGCTAAAAACGACTCTTTCTTGTAGTCTTTCATGTAAACGAGGAGCTTTCGCATGGCGTTTGTCCTTTCCGAACAGTTTAAACGGCATAGCTTTCCATACAATTCCGTTTTTGTCAGTAATTTTCATTATACCGCCTATTATAGTGTAAGTCAAATCGAAACATACCCTGCTACGGAGCGCAGCAGGGTATGTTCTATAGAATTATTTATTCACAGGAAAGCTCTACCGGGTCTGTAAAGTGTTCGTTGTTGTAGATGTCGCGCAGGGTGTATTGGATCACCGTGCGGTATTCGCCGATTTCCTCATAGGAGACGACGGGTTCACTTGTGTATGTTACCGGGTCGCCGAGCGTGTAGTCCCGGTCGTAGTTGAAATCGTAATCATAATACGAACAGGTGTACTGAATCTGATCCGTCTCCGTAAAGCTGTGCAGACCCTTTGCCGCTACCGTAGGCTCTTCGGTCTTTAAGCGGTAGCCCGCAACAAAGCCGCTGTCATGGTCGCTGTCCCAGCGCAGAACGATCTCAATATCGGTGCTGCCGTTCAGTTCGGCCGGTACATAACCCGTTGTGTACCAATAATCGTCCGTCTGTTCCTCGGTTTCGGCGTAGAACGGCACAATCACGCCGTCGATCGAGATCCATGTATAGTCAAAATCGACTTTCAGGTCGCCGTCGTCGTCAAACTCGTACACGTTGTCATTGCCAAGGTCAATGTATCCCTCGCCGTCGTCGAGGTAAACGGTCATATCAATGTACGTGATGAGGTTCCATGCTTCATCGGAAAGAGAGAGTGCATAATAGTCGCCCTTGTCGATGAGTTCAAAATCGTTGTCGTTTATTGTGGTGACGTTTTCGCCGCCAACCTCGGAGGAATCGAACCAATCGTAGTAGGAGTAAAAATCGATATCACTCTGCGAAAGCGACTGCCCGGAGAGCATCGTGTTCATGAATTTATCGTAGAATTCAAAATACGATTCCGGGAAGCCGACGCAGGTCATTTCAAAGCGTGTATCGCCGTAATAATCCGGCCACAGGCACGGAAAATAGACTGCAATGCCCGCGGCGGACTTTTCATAGGTGACGTTATACACCACCATATTCTGAACGGCGGCCTGCACATCGTCCTCGGTGCCGAGGGAAAGGCTCTGCTTTGTCAGCGTGGCGAGGTCGGAAAGATCGACTTGGTCGTATTCGTTGTCGCCGAATTCCCGCACGTTGTTGCGCACCTGCGAAAACGCACCGTAGCTGCCGCTTTGCAGTGCGGTGTAGGCGCTTCCCCAGTAGCTTTCCAACGCGGCGTATAATTCCGGCACATAGCGCAGGTCTAAAACGGAAAGTGTCGGCATGTCGGCGAAAATATAAGCCTCAAGGAAATCGTCCGCCAGCTTTTTGCCGAGCTCCGCCGTGGGTACGGCGGGGTCTTCCGCCAGCATCGTAAGCCAGTTTTTGTACGCCCAGCCCTCGCCGGGCTCGGATTCTTCGGAGGCGATGAGGTAATCCGCATACGGATCCAAGGCGTAGGCCACCTCTGCCGTCGCCATCAGGCAGGCGTCAAAGCCGATGAAATCAAACTGCACGCCGCCGTTATACAGTGCTGTGGAGAGCGACGAGAGCGTCAAAGAGGTGTCTTCGTACAGCTCGTCGTAGCCGAAGCCTGTCATGGTGCCGCCGCCATGATCCCACAAAATGAGCTCGTAGCGGTCTGCGGGGTAGCTTTCGGCGGAGAAGCGAATGAAATCAGAGAGCGTGTCGGCGTCCGTCATATTCACGCTGCCAAGGCTTTGGAGCAGCGTCATATCGCCGTTTTCGATCACAAAGCGCTCACTTTCATCGTCTGTGCAGACATCGTTCCACCAGGTTTCGGTGCCGCCAGTCTGGAGTACAAGGTGAATGTTTTCGGAAAGCGCGGCATCTGCCATTTCCAAAAGGTCGTCGGTCGCGGAGCCGTCCTCACTCTCTAAGTCGGAGCCGATCATGTACACCATTACCGTGACACTTTCAGCGTTTGCAACATCCGTGTAAAACGCACGCAGGTTGCCGTCTTCGGTCGGCACAGGGGTGGAGATGACGCCGGAGGACGCGGAGCTTTCCGAAATCACGGAAGACGAAGCTTCGCTGTTTTCACGAGCTTTACCGGCTAAGACCAAAACCGTGCTGCATCCTGTGCAGTTAAAAATCAAGCCGAAGCTGAGCAAAAGGGGCAAAACGCGGGATAAAAACCGTTTCATATAAAACTCCTTTTATGGCTGTGGACGGAAAACGACCGTGCCGGTTGCGTCGTCCATGCTTTCCACAATGGCGAGCGATTCGAGCGGGTAGCCCATCTCGCGAATTTTCGCGCCGCCGGGCTGGAACCCTTTTTCAATCGCGATACCGATGCCTTCCACCGTGCCGCCCGCCTGATCTACAATAGAGATGAGCCCCTGCAGCGCGCAGCCGTTTGCAAGAAAATCATCGATGATAAGAATGTGATCCTCGGGGCCGAGAAATTTTTTCGAGACGATCACGCGATTTACACGCTTATGTGTGAAGGATTCCACTTCGGAAACGTATATGTCGCCATCGATATTCACACTCTGCCTCTTTTTCGCGAAGACGACCGGCACGTCAAAGCATTCCGCCGCCACACATGCAATACCGATGCCGGAGGCTTCAATCGTCAGAATTTTATTGATGGGCTTATCTGCAAAACGTCGCTTGAACTCTTTGCCCATTTGGCGAAACAGGCGCACATCCATTTGGTGGTTTAAAAAGCTGTCTACTTTCAATATATTGCCGGCTTTTACAACGCCGTCCTTTACGATACGTTCTTCAAGAAAATTCATACTGTTTTGTCCCCCGAGGTTCTTGTTGATTCTATTGTACCGAAGCGGAACGGGAATGTCAATTCCGAATGCGCATAGGAAAGCGCGTCTGCCCCGCGAAGCTGCTTTCCAAAGAGAAATCAAGAAGCCCTCCCGTGTCGGTCATGGATATGCTTCCTTTATAGGGTACATATCCATCACTTCGGGAGGGTGTTTTTGCTTTTATTCAGAAATTCTTATTGTTTTCCGGCGGCGTCCAGGTGAAATCCTCGGCGGAAAGAAGCGTTTTGCCGCTGTGAAAGCGGTCAAGCTCCGCGGTGCACAGCCGCACGGCGCCTTCAATGTACGTGTCCGCCATGGCAGCTGTGAAAAAGTAGGGGGCATCCGCCGGCGCGGGCACAAAGTTCTGATGAATCGAACGCAGAAGACCTTCGGCGTCAAACGGCTCAAAAGCGAAAATCGGTTCCTGCGTGAAATTTTCCGGGACGGCAAGGTCATCCCGAATATTATATTTTTGAATGAAATGACGGTTTAAAAGCGTGTAATCGTGGTGCATGCGCGCGGTGCTTTCCGGCGTGTAGGGATTCCAGCCGAAGGTGTCGTACAGTGTTTTGCGGTACAAAGCATCCTCGATGAGGTGCAGATAGTAGCCGAGGTAAAGGTCGTCTTTTTGCATACGCTCGCCGAACTGCGCGCGGTACGCTTCAAGATCATAAAGCCGAATGCCGAGCTTTTCATTGTAAACGCGAAAATGTGTTTTCCGCTTGTTTACGGAGGCGTCCGGCAGTACCGCGCCAAAGCGCAGCCGCGCACCGTCGTGCATAGGAAACAGTTGCAAAATTTTATCCGTGATCGCGTAGTGCATGAGACTGGAAGCCATATTTTTTTACCTTTCTTCCGTAATTTTCGGGAGCGGCATTTGCAAATATCCGCAGGCGGGCATATCCTTTTCGGTAACGGGGCGAATCATGGGAAAGCCTTCTTTTGTTTTAATTCATCTTATCCAACCGTACGACGCATTCTACATGGTCGGTGTGGGGGAACATGTCTACGGGCTGAATTTTTTCGGCGCGATAGCCGCGCTTTGTAAGAAAATTAAGGTCGCGCGCGAGCGTTTCCGGGTTACAGGAGACGTATACGATGCGTCTCGGTGCAAGTGTGAGCGCGCAGGAGAGAAACGCGGTGTCGCTGCCGGCGCGCGGCGGATCCATGAAAAGCACGTCGCAGTGTTCACCGGCGTTTGCCATATCTACCATGAAGTCGCCTGCATCGGCGCAGACGAAGCGGATATTTTTCACGCGGTTTAATTTTGCGTTTTCACGGGCATCGCGCACGGCGTCGCGGTTCACTTCTACGCCGAGGACCTGTCCGGCTTTTTTGGCGGCGACCATGCCGATGGTGCCGATGCCGCAGTACGCGTCAATGACGGTTTCTTTGCCCGTGAGCTCCGCAAATTCCATCGCTTTGCCGTACAGCACCTCGGTCTGCACGGGGTTGATCTGGTAGAATGATTTTGCCGAAATGCGGAAGCGCAGCCCGCAGAGAATATCCGTGATATAGCCGGGGCCGTAGAGTGTTTTCTCGTTCTGCCCGAGCAGCATGGAGGTGTAGCGGTCGTTGACATTTTGAATGATTGTGGTAATCTCCGGGTGAAGCTTTAACAGTGCACGGGTGAAATTGTTGCGCGCGGGGAAGATCGGCGTACCGGTGACGAGCACAACCATGACTTCGCCGGTCTGAAAGCCGCGCTTGACGAGCACATGGCGCAGAAAGCCGCGCCCGGTGACCTCGTTATACGTTGTCATTTTGAAATCGCGCAGCAGGCGGCGGATATCGACGATGATGCGGTCGGCAATTTCGTCTTCCGTCATGCAGCTGTCCACGGCGACGATGTTGTGCGTGCTGCTCTGGTAAATGCCGGAGATGATGCGTCCGGCACGCGTGGTGCCGAATGCGGCCTGCACCTTGTTGCGGTAGCGGTAGGGGTTCTCCATGCCGATGATGGGCTCTACGCGGCAGAATTTGCCGAGCAGGCGGATGCACGTGCGCTCCTTGTGCGCGAGCTGTTCCTTATAATCGAGGTTCTGCAGTTGGCAGCCGCCGCACTTTTTGCTGTGCGGACAGCGCGTTTTGTTCTGTGTGCTTTCCATTTTTATATGTCCTTCCGTAGTTTAAATCGGTTTTAGCGGTTTATTTTATGAATTTGCCTTGCAAATTCATTGGGAGACCCCCTGATTATGTCTCCCACACCGCAACAGTCCACCTGACTGTTGTGGTTCCCATCCTGATTTTTGTCAGGCAAAAGGTGTGTCGTCGTCTGCGGACGACGACTTAGGGCGCTGCCCTAATGAACCCAAGCGAACGCACACGTTCGCTTTAAGCTTCTTGAAAAAGCTTAAGCAAAACTTTTAACCACCGTTGCCGTTGGCTTATGTTTCTTTTATACTATCATTTTGTTTCTCCAAAATCAAGAAAAGCCTTGTTTTCTGCCCGAAAACACAAATTTTGGTTGAAAAGCGAAAAATTCCGTGCTATACTGAATGTGAAAAAAGGGTGCTGACGTATAAAGTCGGCTGAGAGCGGCGTGAACGCCGAAACCTGTTACCTGATTCGGATAATGCCGACGTAGGAAAATACGCTTATTTTAAGTGCTTTTTATGCCGCGTGCCGAATGGGTGCGCGGTTTTTGTTTTCTCCGCTTTATCCCCTAAATCTCGGTAGAAAACCGGAGGAATGAACTATGAAGAACAACAATACAAAAAAGCTTGCGGCCTGCGCGGTTATGGTCGCACTGGGCGCTGTGATCAGCATGATCAAGGTGCTTCAGATGCCGTTTGGCGGTTCCATCACGCTGCTTTCCATGCTGCCCTGCGCCATGATTTCCATCATGTACGGCCTTAAGTGGGGCTTTGCGGCTTCCTTTGTGGAATCCGTCGTTCAGCTTGCGTTCGGCATCACGATAGACGGTATCTTCGGCTGGGGCATGACGCCTTCTGCTCTCATCGGCACGATTTTGCTCGATTACATCGTGGCATACACGGTTATCGGCATTGCGGGCATTTTCCGCAAGAAGGGTTATGTAGGCATTTGCTGCGGCACGGCGCTGGCTGTTGCGCTGCGCTTTGTGTGCCACTTCATTTCCGGCGCCATTATCTTTGCAAACTTTGATGAGTTTGTGGCGTTCGGCGCTTCCTGGGTGGGCCACCCGTGGCTTTACTCCTTCTGCTACAACGGCACTTACATGCTGCCGGAGCTCATCTTTACAGTTATCGCGGCGGTTATTCTGTTCCGTCTGCCGCAGATGAAAAAGCTCATCGCGGACGAGGGCGAATAAATCTAAACAAGCGGAAATTTCGGGCGGTGCTCTGCGGAGTGCCGCTTTTTCGTATAAAATCCCGCCGCGGTAGTTGTGTATCTTTGAAAAACGTGGTATGATTGATAAAGCACAAGCGCAGCATCCAGCTGCACGAAGCCGTGCAGCAGCCAGCGGCGCGAAAGGAGTTTAACAAATGAAGAAAGTTCTGAAGCCCGAAGAAAAGACCATGGAAAAAATCGTGGCGCTCTGCAAAAACAGAGGCTACGTATACCCCGGCTCCGAAATTTACGGCGGTCTGTCCAACTCTTGGGACTACGGCCCGCTGGGCTGCCTTTTCAAGGACAACGTAAAAAACGCGTGGAAACGCAAGTTCGTGCAGGAGAGCCGCTACAACGTGGCGCTGGATTCCGCAATCCTCATGAACCCGGAAGTCTGGGTGGCAACCGGCCACGTGGGCGGCTTCTCCGACCCGCTGATGGACTGCAAGGACTGCAAGACCCGTCACCGTGCCGATAAGCTCATTGAAGACTTCACCGGCGAATCCGCAGACGGCTGGACGAACGAGCAGATGCAGCAGTTCATCGCCGACAACAACATTGCCTGCCCGGAGTGCGGCGGCCACAACTTTACGGATATCCGCCAGTTCAACCTGATGTTTAAGACGTTCCAGGGTGTTACGGAAGACGCAAAGAGCCAGCTGTACCTCCGCCCGGAGACTGCACAGGGCATTTTTGTCAACTTCCCGAGCATTCAGCGCACCACGCGCAAGAAGGTGCCGTTCGGCGTTTGTCAGGTGGGCAAGAGCTTCAGAAATGAGATTACACCGGGCAACTTCATTTTCCGCATTCGCGAGTTTGAGCAGATGGAGTGCGAATTCTTCTGCAAGCCGGGCACGGACCTCGACTGGTTCTACTACTGGAAGGATTTCTGCAAAAACTGGCTTTTGAACCTCGGTCTGGATGAAGCGAACATCCGCCTGCGCGACCACAGCCAGAAGGAGCTCTCCTTCTACTCCAAGGCGACGACGGATATTGAGTATCTGTTCCCGTTCGGCTGGGGCGAGCTTTGGGGCATTGCAGACCGCACGGACTATGACCTCACCCGCCATCAGGAGCATTCCGGCAAGGACCTCTCCTATTTCGACCCGGAGACGAACACCCGCTATGTGCCGTATGTCGTCGAGCCGTCTCTCGGCGCGGACCGCGTAGCGCTGGCGTTCCTGTGCGACGCTTACGACGAAGAAAACCTCGGCACCGAAGAAAAACCGGACGTGCGCGTTGTACTGCGTCTGCACCCGGCACTGGCACCGTTTAAGGCAGCGATTCTGCCGCTCTCCAAGAAGCTGAGCGAAAAGGCCGGCGAGGTTTACGATGCGCTCGCAAAGAAGTTTTCCGTTGACTTTGACGATACGGGTTCCATCGGCAAGCGCTATCGCCGCCAGGATGAGATCGGCACGCCGTTCTGCATCACGTATGACTTTGACAGTGAAAATGATGGCTGCGTTACCGTCCGCGACCGTGACAGCATGGAGCAGGAGCGTGTGAAGATCGACGAGCTTGAAGCGTACATTGCAGAGAAGATCGATTTCTAAAGAAATATAAATAGACACAGTACCCGCCGTTTCGACTGCATGAACCGTGCAGAGAAGCGGCGGGTTTGTTTATTTTGCCGTTGAAACACCATGCAAAATATGCTAAACTAAATAAAAATGAATTCGAAATCGTGACACATAAAAGTTATCACGAAAGAGGAAATGGATTATGAGAAATACTTTTTCTAAACGTATATTTGCTGTTTTAGCGGCGGTTTTACTCGGCGCTGCGCTG
>UMGV01080533.1_pt1 | contig 18618 bp, 20 predicted proteins | sample 1965361 | NCBI WGS metagenome assembly UMGV01 (sample SAMEA4836081, study PRJEB28245) | human gut metagenome | biome: gut microbiome; material: fecal sample | place: Denmark | collected 2008
AAAACGAACTCGTTGCCGCACTCTTTGCACACTAAGGTCTTATCTTCGTACATGATTTTACCCTCTCTTTGAGAAAATATATTGCGCTCAGCCGTTGCTGATGTCGCCGGATAAAAGCTGCCGCGCTATTTTGCGGCGCAAACGCTGCACGGCATTGTCCACGGATTTGGTGGACTTGCCCACAGTCTCTGCGATCTCACGGCAGGTGAGACCGTCCAAATAATACCCTAAAATCTTTACCTCGAATTCGGACAGCAGCTTGCGCGTATTCTCCAGCAGAGCGGCAGTTTTTTCGCGGTCGATGAGCAATCGCTCGGGATCGACTTGGGCAAAGGACAGATTCGCGTCAAAGAAAGAGGGATTCAAAGGAACGGCTTGGTTCAGAGGTGAATGCTTCCCGGAGGCTGCGGACCGCAGCACCGAGTACAGCCGATGGCGGATACACGTCTCGGCAAAGGTGCAGAAGGATGCATCCCGGTTGGGATCGTACTCGCGGATGGCCTTGATCAGACCGAACATCCCCTCCTGAGAGAGATCCTCGCTGTCTCCCCCCGCCAGGAAATATGGTCGGGCACAGGAGCGCACCAATCGGTGGTATCTGCTGACCAGAAGCTCCTCGGCATCACGGCTTCCCTGCTTTACCAGGGCGCACAGCGCCTCGTCGGTCAGCTTATCCAAATCGCCGCGATCAGCCTTAAACTCATTCACCATACAGTATTATACCTTTTTACAAAATAATTTGTCAAGAGACCTGCGAAAGTTTGTCAAAAACATCTCAAAAGTGACGTTCTTTTTATGGTATTTAGACAATTATTGCACCCTAATCCCTGCATAACGCTTATAATTCCAGCTGCTCCTGGCCAGTGAACGCCATGTGCAGGTGCTCGTAGGCCTTCCGTGTGACGCAGCGCCCACGGGGCGTGCGTGTCAGAAAGCCCAACTGCATCAGGTACGGCTCATACACATCCTCCAGTGTCACGGACTCCTCACCGATGGTGGCCGCCAGCGTATCCAGCCCCACCGGACCGCCTCCGTAGTTCTCAATAATGGCCCGCAGCATACGCCGGTCCACGTTGTCCAGACCCAGCGCGTCCACCTCCAGTGCCAGCAGCGCCTTGTCCGCCACATCCTTGGTGATGACGCCGTCCGCCACCACCTGGGCAAAATCCCGGACGCGGCGCAGCATACGGTTGGCGATACGGGGTGTTCCCCGGGAGCGTTTGGCGATCTCCATTGCGCCGTCCGGCTCGATGGCCACATCCAGTATCCCGGCGCTGCGCTTGACGATCTCCTGCAGCTCCTCCGGCGTATACAGATCCAGCCGTAATGTGACACCAAAGCGGTCACGGAGCGGCGCGGACAGTGATCCGGCCCGTGTGGTAGCGCCGATCAGGGTAAACTTTGGCAGATCCAGCCGGATGGAGTTGGCGGACGGCCCTTTGCCGATGATGATGTCGATGGCGTAGTCCTCCATGGCCGGGTACAGGATCTCCTCCACCGCCCGGTTCAGGCGGTGTATCTCATCCACAAACAGAATGTCATTTTCGCTCAGGTTGGTCAGCAGCGCCGCCAGATCACCGGGCTTCTCGATGGCCGGGCCGGAGGTGATGCGGATGTTGACGCCCATCTCCTGAGCGATAATGCCCGCCAGTGTGGTCTTGCCCAGTCCCGGAGGGCCGTGGAGCAGCACGTGATCCAGCGCCTCCGTGCGCCGCCGTGCGGCCTCGATAAAGATGGACAGGTTCTGCTTGGCTTTCTCCTGTCCGATATACTCTTTCAGCGTTTTGGGGCGCAGCGACGTCTCTCCTGTGTCTTCGCTGAGAAGTGTCTTGGACACGATAGGTTCTTCGTACAGCTCTGCTCCGAAATCAATGCTCATGTACGCCACTCCCCTACTTCATCATTTTCTTCAGCGCCTGCCGGATAACATCCTCCAGTGACAGCGCATCCATGTCTATACCCTTCAGCGCGGCGGCGATCTCCGCGCTGCCGTAGCCCAGCACCGCCAGAGCCGCCGTGGCCTCGCTCTTTTTACTGTGAGGCAGACCGCCGATTGTCACGGGAACGCTGCCCTTGCCGGAGACAACGGCTTCCTCAGCAGCCAGCTTGTCCTTCAGCTCCAGGATCACCCGCTGGGCGATCTTTTTGCCGATGCCGTTGGCTGCGGTCAGGGCTTTCTCGTCGCCGGCGACCACCGCCAACGCCAGCTGCTGGGGCGTGACGGCGGACAGAATGGCCAGCGCGGCCCGAGGACCGACACCGGACACGGAGATCAGGAGCTTGAAGCTCCGCAGCTCACTCTGATCCGCAAAGCCGAACAGCTCCATGGCGTCCTCGCGGACGTTGAGATATGTATACAGCTTGGCGGGCGTTCCCTTTTTCAGCCGGGACAGCGTATAGTTGGTGGTGGCGCAGGCATAGCCCACGCCACCGCAGTCAATGACCGCCAGACCTGGCTCGATGTCCGCCACCGGGCCGCTTACATAGTAAAACATATCACACGGTCTCCTTCACGTTGGGGTCTTTTCGCCGCAGCAGGCTGGTGGCGCTGCGGGCGTGGCAGATGGCGATAGCCAGCGCATCCGCTGCGTCATCCGGCTTCGGAACGGCCTTCAGCTTCAGAAGTCGCCTGGTCATGTCCATGACCTGCCGCTTCTCCGCCAGACCATAGCCCACCACCGCCTGCTTCACCTGCATGGGCGTATACTCAAAAATGGGTATGCCCAGCCGCTCCGCCGTGCACAGCACCACACCGCGCCCATGGGCTACGGCAATACCGGTGGTGATGTTCTTGCTGAAGAACAGCTCCTCTATAGCGATCTCATCGGGCTGAAGCTGCCGGATCAGCGCGCGCATATCATCCTCGATCTGCACCAGCCGCGTGGCCAGCGGCAGCCCTGCCTCGGTGGTAACAGCACCATATTGCAGCATCCGCATATTTCCGCGGTCTGACTCGATCAACCCGAAGCCTACGATGGCGATGCCCGGATCGATGCCCAAAATACGCATAGACGCTCCTCCACCCCATACTTTGATCGTATTATACCAAACCTGCGCCAAAATAGCAACAAGAAACCTCCCGGACAAAGGCCGGACAAAGGCCGCCTGACACAAGAAAACACACGGTTTTGCCTGTGTCAGACGGCCTAATCGGGCGGTGTATATGCTCAGGCGCGGGGATGGGCCTTGTTGTAGACATCCTTCAGCTGTTTTTTGACGACGTGGGTATAGATCTGGGTGGAGCTGATGTCGGCGTGCCCCAGCATCTCCTGGATGGACCGCAGGTCTGCGCCGTTCTCCAGCAGGTGTACGGCGAAGGAGTGCCGCAGCGTGTGGGGTGTGATGTCCTTGTCAATTTCCGCCTTTTCCTGATAGTATTTGATGATTTTCCAAAAGCCCTGGCGACTCATACGCTCACCGTTCATGTTCACGAACAGCGCGTGCTCCTCCTCGTCGGCGATGATGCGGGGACGGATGTTCCGGACATAGTCCTCCAGTGCCTTTACGGCGGTATGGTACAGCGGCACGATGCGCTCCTTGCCGCGGCTGGTGCACCGGATAAAACCGGCGGACAGGTTCACATCCTCCACGTTCAGCCCGATCAGCTCGCTGACACGGATGCCGGTGGCATACAGGAGCTCCAGCATGGCATGATCGCGGAAGCCCTTTTCGTCCACGCACTTGGGCTGCTCCAGGAACAGCTCCACCTCCCGGTTCGTCAGGATCTCCGGGTATTTGCGCTCTACCTTCATGGCGGCCACGGACTTGGCGGGGTTGGCCTTGATCGCGCCGGATTGCAGCAGGTAGGCGTAAAAGGACTTGATGGAGGCGGTGGATCGGGTGACAGTGGCGGGACTCTTGCCTATTTGCGTCATGTGGAGCAGATACTCGTTGATGGCTTCCTTTTTCACCTTCCGCAGATCCGTGATACCGCTGCCCAAAAGCCATGTGCGGAACTGGTTCAGGTCGCGTATGTAGGAGCTGAGGGTATTGGCGGACGCATGCTTCTCCTGGGCCAGATAGGCCTGATACGCCGCAATATAGTCTGCCATATAGCTCACTCCTCTCTACCTGATCTTCTTATGCTATGCGCGGCAGCAGCAGCGCAAACAGCTTCGGTACAAGGGCGCACTCGGCCACTGTACCGGTCAGCAGTACAAACAAACACAACATCAGACGCCGCCGGTCTCTATGCTCCGGCTTCTGCTTTTCCGCGCGGCACCAGGCGGACTGAAAGCTGTCCGACGCCGTGACCAAAAGACACGGCAGCACGAACAGACACCGCAGGCCCAGCGCCGCCAGCGCCAGCGTTACCCCGCCGCGCCCCAGAGAGGCGGCAAAGCAGTGTACGCTGAAAGACAAAAAGAACCCCTGCGCCGTACACAGCAGCGGCAGCAGCATAACGCCCCAGGCTGTAAAGCCTAACAGAAACGCCGCCGCAGGGTAGCGCAGGTAAGCCCATACCACACTGATGATGTCCGCCGGCTGCTGTGCTGTCAGCGCCGCATAATCGCTGAAATAACTGCCCAACGCCAACAGGTCGTCCGACTTCACGGTGCGCCGCGCCAAAAAACCGGCCAAAATGCCGGCAGCAAAAAATAGACACAAAAGCCATGCTCGCGTCTGGGGCGGCTTGGTCAGACGCGTCCGGCGATGTTGCAGCTTCATCGGCTCACCTCACCACAGCCTATGAGTCAAGCTGTCGGAATAGAAGCGCCGAATACACTTATAAATATATGGCAAAATCACCAAATTCGCAAGCCTTATTTCGTAAAAGCAGTTTTTTTGTAAATTATGTCAAAATGTTATGTAAATACTATTATGTAAATCTTATAAACCGATTGGTATTGCCGGCACCGGCACATTGACGAAACGGCGATATGTGGGAAATAGCGGCCACGACAAGCACCACATATAGAAAAAAGCGCCGGAGCGCATCTTACTGATACAGTGCGCTCCAGCGTCAAGTTATTTTCCGGTGAAAAATGCAATTTCGTTATTTTAACTATGCTTTGCTTTATGTCACCGCCCGTTTCCGCCGTTTGTCGACCACGCGGCGCTTTCCGCGCGGCGCGGTCTTTCTCCTCCGTTTCCCCCGCCCCATGATCCCGGCCAGCACTCCGCCGCCCCAAACGGCGGCCGTGAGCCACAGTCCGTTTTGGCCGAAGGACACCTGTGCATCGCCGCCCAGCGCTGTCAGCCACATCGCCCCGTAGACGCAGGCGGACACCGCCAGCGCCCGGGGCAGCGTTCCTCCCTCACCGCCCCTGACGGCAATGCGCCCGCCGAAAAAGCAGGCCGCCGCTGCGCTGATGTAGGCTGCCGCAGGTATGGCGCTTTCCGGTACGACGCCCCGCAACAGCAGCAGCGATGCGACACCCAGCAGCACCAACAACACCGCGGCCGCCGCAGCCATGCCCAACCACGTTCCCTTTCCCGCCAATTCCTTCCAAGACATAAAAAGACCTCCCCTGTCGGCTGTACCACAACCTATGCAGGGAAGGTCTTATTTTATGCAGAAATCACTCGGCGTCAGTGCTGTCGGTCTCCTCGGAGGCCTTCTCCTCCACGGCGGGAGCTTCCTGGGCCTTGTCCGCCTTCTTGTCCTTCTTGGCGGGGCGCTGCTGGGCGGCAGCCTGCTCGTCCAGCGTACCGACCTGGCCGATAGCGGACTTCAGGAACTCCACGCGGACGCGGTCCTCGCTGGTCTCGATGACCACGGTGCGGTCGGTGATGGCCACGACACGGCCATACACGCCGCCGATGGTGGTCAGCCAATCGCCTTTCTTCAGGGAGCTGCGCATCTCCTCAGCCTGCTTTTTCCGCTTGTTCTCGGGACGGATCATCAGGAAGTAGAAGATGGCGATCATCAGGACGATCATCAATACGGTAGAACCCATACCGCCGGTGGCGGCGGTGGAGTCGGCAGCAGTTGCATAAGCGATCTGGATCATGGAACGTTACTCCTTTATAATCAAATTAGCCCTATTATACATAGTTCTTCACCGTTTGGCAAGAGGTTTCACACCTTCTCCGCCAGTTTTTTACTGTAAACAGCCCGGAACTCATCGAATGTATCGTTATCCAGGCTGTCACGGATGTGCTGGGTCAGCTTGTTGTAGAAGTACAGGTTGTGCATCACCGCCAGCCGCATTCCCAGCATCTCCTCCGCCGTAAACAGATGGCGCAGGTACGCACGGCTGAAATTCCGACACACCGGGCAGTCGCATTCCGGGTCGATCGGCCCGTCGTCCAGTTTGTACCGGGCGTTTTTTATGTTCAGCGTGCCGCTCCAGGTAAACAGCTTTCCGTGCCGGGCGTTCCGTGCCGGCATGACGCAGTCGAAGAAGTCCACGCCCCGGGCCACGCCCTCGATGATGTTGCTGGGCGTGCCGACGCCCATCAGATACCGGGGCTTGTCCTCCGGCATATACGGCTCTACCGCGTCGATGATGTCGTACATCACCTCCGTCGGCTCGCCTACCGCCAGCCCGCCGATGGCGTAGCCGTCGCAGTCCAGCTTGGCGATCTGCTGCATATGCCATATACGCAGATCCCGGTATGTCGCGCCCTGGTTGATGCCGAACAGCATCTGCCCCGGGTTCACCGTGTCCGGCAGTGCGTTGAGCCGGTCATGCTCCTTTTTGCACCGTTCCAGCCACCGCAGCGTCCGCTCGCAGCTGGCTTTTGCGTAGTCGTAGGGCGCGGGGTTCTCCACACACTCGTCAAAGGCCATGGCGATGTCGCTGCCCAGGTTGGACTGGATGCGCATACTCTCCTCCGGACACATAAAGATGCGGTGTCCGTCCAGATGGCTGGCAAAGGTAACGCCCTCCTCGCTGATCTTCCGCAGTCCGGCTAAGGAGAATACCTGGAATCCGCCGGAATCCGTCAGGATCGGGCCGTCCCAGCGCATGAACTTATGCAGACCGCCCATGGCCCGCACCACATCGTCTCCTGGGCGCAGGTGCAGGTGGTAGGTGTTGGACAGCTCTATCTGCGTACCCAGCTCGTTTTTCAGGTCAAGGGCGCTGACGCCGCCCTTGATGGCGGCCTGTGTGCCCACGTTCATGAAAACGGGAGTCTGTACCTCGCCGCCGTGGGCGCAGGTGAACACACCGCGCCGGGCGCGGCCCTGCTTTTTAATGACTTTGAACATTTGCTTCCTCCCGTCAATGGATAAACATGGCGTCACCAAAGGAGAAGAAGCGGTAGCGCTCCTTTACAGCCTCCTTGTAGGCGGACAGGACGTGCTCCCGGCCCGCCAGGGCGGACACCAGCATGATAAGCGTGGACTCCGGCAGGTGGAAGTTGGTGACGAGGGCGTCCATCACCTTGAACCGATAGCCGGGGTAAATGAAGATGTTCGTCCAGCCGCCGGTGGCGGTCATCGTGCCGTCCTCCCCGGCCCAGCTTTCGATGGTGCGGCAGCTGGTCGTGCCCACGCAGATGACCCGCCCGCTGTTTTTCTTCGTCTCATTGATGAGATCTGCCGTCTCCTGTGGTATTACGCAGTATTCGCTGTGCATATCGTGGTCGGTGATCTCCTCCTCCTTCACGGGGCGGAACGTGCCAAGCCCCACATGAAGTGTAACATATCCAACCTTTACACCTTTTGCCTGTACTCGCTCCAGCAGCTCCGGTGTAAAGTGCAGCCCCGCCGTAGGTGCAGCTGCCGAGCCGTTGACCTTGGAGTACACCGTCTGATACCGCTCGCTGTCCTGCAGCTCCTCCTTGATGTACGGCGGCAGTGGCATTTTGCCCAGCCGCTCCAACACCTCCAGAAAGATGCCCTGGTACTCAAACCGCACCAGCCGGTTGCCGTCGGGCAGCTCGTCCACGATCTCCGCGGTCAGCTCCCCGTCGCCGAAGGATACCCGTGCGCCCTTCCGCAGCTTTTTGCCGGGGCGCACCAGGCATTCCCACACGTTATCGCCTTTGTCGATGAGCAGCAGTATCTCGCACGCACCGCCGCCAGGCACACGGTGTCCCAGCAGCCGGGCCGGCAGCACACGGGAGTTATTCAGGATCAGGCAGTCGCCGGGGCGCAGGTACTCCGGCAGGTCGTAGAAATGACGGTGCTCCGTCTCCCCTGTCGCCTTGTCCAGCACCAGCAGCCGTGAGCCGTCCCGCCGCTCCAGCGGGGTCTGGGCGATAAGCTCCGGCGGCAGCTCAAAAAAGAAATCATGGGTCTTCATACTGTATCACTCATTTTCTCAGAATTTGCACACTGCGGCATATTATAGTATACTTCCCGCCGTTATGCAACGGTTTTCCCGGGAAAACCTTTACAGGCGGAGAAAAGCCGCGGCTCTGCCGCGGCTTTTCCCAAAGATGGAGATTACATATGATGGTAACATCATATACGGAAGTAATGCGGCGCTTACACCAAAACGGCCCGGTGGAACACCTTCTTGCCCTTCTTGATGATCACGCCCTCGCCGGTAAACTGCTCACAGCCGAAGGTGGTCTCGATAGCGTCCACCTTAGCGTCGTTGACGGTGACGCCGCCCTGCTGCACCAGCCGGCGGGCCTCGCCCTTGGAGGCGGCCAGACCGCACTTCACCAGCAGCGTCAGTACGTCGATCGCGCCGCCGCCGAAATCGTCGTTGGTCAGCTCGGTGGTGGGCATATGCTCCGTGTCGCCATCACCGGCAAACAGCGCACGGGACGCGGCCTTGGCCTTCTCAGCCTCCTCCTCGCCGTGGACCAGCTTCGTCAGCTCATAGGCCAGGATCTCCTTGGCCTCGTTGAGCTGAGAGCCTTCCCACTTGTCCATTTTGTCGATCTCCTCCAGCGGTAGGAATGTCAGCATGCGGATGCACTTCAGCACGTCGGCATCGCCCACGTTGCGCCAGTACTGGAAGAACTCGAAGGGACTGGTCTTGTTGGGATCCAGCCACACGGCGCCCTTGGCGGTCTTGCCCATCTTGTTGCCCTCGGAGTTCAGCAGCAGGGTGATGGTCATGGCGTGGGCATCCTTGCCCAGCTTCTTACGGATCAGCTCCGTACCGCCCAGCATATTGCTCCACTGGTCATTGCCGCCGAACTGCATATTGCAGCCGTAATGCTGGAACATGTAGTAGAAGTCGTAGCTCTGCATGATCATGTAGTTGAACTCCAGGAAGCTCAGGCCCTTCTCCATACGCTGCTTGTAGCACTCGGCACGGAGCATATTGTTGACGCTGAAGCAGCCGCCCACCTCGCGCAGCAGCTCGATATAGTTCAGGGGCTTCAGCCACTCGGAGTTGTACAGCATCAGCGCCTTGCCGTCGGAAAAGTCGATAAACTTCTCCATCTGACGCTTGAAGCACTCCGCATTGTACTTGATGGTCTCCTCGGTGAGCATCTGGCGCATATCGGTACGGCCGGAGGGGTCGCCGATCAGGGTCGTACCGTCGCCGATCAGGGCGATGGGCTTGTTGCCCGCCATCTGCAAACGCTTCATCAGACACAGCGCCATAAAGTGACCTACGTGCAGAGAGTCCGCCGTGCAGTCAAAGCCGATGTAGAACGTGGCCTTGCCGTTGTTGACCATCTCTCGGATCTCTTTCTCGTTGGTGACCTGTGCGATCAGTCCGCGGGCCACCAGTTCCTCATAAATACCCATAGCTTTTATTTCCTTTCTTATATTCTCATCAGTTGTATTTGTCAGGGAAAAAACAAACGCCCCCTGTCCCTGGACAGAGGGCGATATAAACGATCGCGGTACCACCTCATCTTCGCCGTGTCCTCACGAATACGGCCTCATCGGGTGCAGTCACACCCTATCGCTGTAACGGGCGAACCCGACACAACCCTACTGATCCATTCAGAAGTTCGGGAGGCTGCTCCAGGATGTATTCACACGGTCCACCCTCTCCTCCTTACACCACCCGGAGGCTCTCTTGGCAGGCGCAGAAGCGTGCTACTTCTTCCCTTCATCGCTGTTGCGGTATCAAGTTGAGGTTATTGTAGCAGATTTTCCCCGTTTGTCAACCATTATTTTTCACGTTAAGAAAAAATATTTCATAGTCCCTGCCGGAACGCCTCCGCCTGGGCCAGCAGCTCCTCCGCACCGTCCAGCATGGTCTGAGACACATGGCTGCCACCTGTGAGCCGCGCCAGCTCCTGCCGCCGCTGCTCTCGGTCCAGCCGCCGTACCTCTGTATAGGTACGTCCGTCCCGCTCCCCCTTTTCCACGGAGAAGTGGGTGTCAGCCATGGCGGCCAGCTGGGGCAGATGGGTAACACACAGCACCTGCTTGCTTCGGCTGATTCGGGCCATCTTCTCTGCCACCTTTTGGGCGGCGCGTCCGCTGACGCCGGTGTCTACCTCGTCGAACACCAGGGTAGACACCTTGTCCTGCTCGGAAAGCACATTCTTCATGGCCAGCATGATGCGGGCCAGCTCGCCGCCGGACGCAATCCTGTGGATAGGCCGCAGCTCCTCACCTACGTTGGCGGACATGAGAAACCGCACCGTGTCCGCGCCGTCGCTGTCCAGCGGTTTTTCCGCAAAATCCACCGCAAAGCGGATCTTGCCCATGTCCAGCTGCCGCAGTTCCTCTAAAATCTGTGCGCTGAGGCGCTCTGCCGCCGTTTTCCGCGCTTCGGACAGCGCCTGCGCCGCCTGGCGGGCCACTTTCTCCGCCGCCGTCAGCTCACCGGCCAAGCGGGCCAGCGTGTCACCGGCGTATTCGATCTGCTCCAGCTCCGCCTCGCAGCGCGCCTGATACGCCAGCATATCCTCCACCGTCGCGCCGTACTTCTTCTTCAGGCGGTACAGCTGATCCAGCCGACCCTCCACCCGATCCAGCTCACCGGGCGAAACGTCCAGCTCGCTCCGCTTGTCCTCCACACCGGCGGCGATGTCGTACGCCTCGCTGTAAAGCTCACCCAGCCGCTCATAGAGCTGGCCGAAGCCGTCGTCCAGATGCCGCACACCGCCCAGCGCGTCGTGTGCTTGCAGCAGCGCGCTCAACGCGCCGCCGCCGTTATCATCCCCGTTGAGGGCATAGTCCGCCTCCGCCGCCGCCGACAGAAACTTCTCCGCGTTACGCAGAAGCCCCCGGCGGCTGTTGAGCTCCTCCTCTTCGCCGGGCCGCAGCTTTGCCCGTCGCAGCTCCTCGATCTGATAGCGCAGCGTGTCCACGCGGCGCTCTTTTTCCGCTTCGTCCATCTCAAGGGTCTGTATCTGCCGCTTGATTTCTGTAAAGCGTTTGTACTTCTCAGTATATGTGGCTAAAAGGCTTTCCGTTTTTCCAAAGCTGTCCAGATACACCAGATGCTGCTCCTCATCCAACAGCGCCTGTCCGTCGTGCTGCCCATGGATATTCAGCAGCCGTCCGCCCAATGCCTTCAGCTGGCTCACGGTGACCGGCCGTCCGTTGACCCGGCAGGCGTTCTTTCCGTCGCTGTGTATCTCCCGCTGCAGCAGCAGCGTGCCATCCGCTTCCGGTGCGATACCCAGCTCCTCTGCCAAGGCGCTGTCTACACCGGAAAACGTTGCGCCCACAAACGCCTTGTCCGCGCCGGTGCGGATCAGCTCCCGGCTGGTGCGCTGGCCCAGCACGGCGCTGAGGGCGTCGATGACGATGGACTTGCCCGCGCCCGTCTCGCCGGTCAGCGCATTGAAGCCCCCCTCGAAAGAGATGTCCGCCTCCTGAATGATGGCAATATTCTCGATGTGCAGCAACTCCAGCATGCAAAGCCCTCCTCAGTGCAGCATCTGCCGCACCTGCTCACAAAAATCCGCCGCGTGACTGCTGTCGTGGAACACCAGCAGCACCGTATCGTCGCCGGCCAGCGTCCCCACGATGTCCGTACCCTCCATGTTGTCCAATGCAAAGGCCGCCGCGTTGGCCATACCGTTCAGCGTTTTCAGAACGGCCAGATTCTGTGCATTTTCCACCGTCAGCACGCACTCCCGGAAGATGGTACGCAGCTTCTCCTCGAAGTTCAGCCGCGTTTTCTGCTCCGACACGGCATAGCGGTAGTTCCCGCGTCCGTCCGGCACCTTCAGAAGGTGCAGCTGCTTGATGTCCCGGGACACGGTCGCCTGGGTGCAGGCGAACCCACGTTGGGCCAAAAGCTGCATCAGCTGCTCCTGGGTCTCCACCGTCTCCTCCTCGATGACCTGTAAGATCATGGACTGCCGGTCATTTTTCATGCTTCAGTACCTCCATGCCCATTTTGGAATCCAGTATTTCGCAGAAGCTCTTCTTGCTCAGCCGCACCAGCTTTGTGACGAACCTGGACTGCCGCACCCGCACCTTGTCGCCGTTTTTCAGGGAAAATGCCTTGCCGCCGTCTACGGAGAGATACACAAACTTCCGGTTGGCATCCGCCGCCTCGATGGTGATGGTGTGATCCGGCGACAGCACATAGCTGCTGGCCCGGGTGGAGTGGGGGCAGATGGGCGTCAGCAGCAGATTGCGGGCCGTAGGCTCGACGATAGGCCCGCCTGCAGCCAGGGAATAGCCGGTAGATCCGGTGGGCGTGGAGACGATCGCGCCGTCGCCGGTGATCTTCGTCAGCCGTCCCTCCTCCGTGGCCACGTCCAGCCGCACCACGCGGGCCACGCTGCCCTTGGAGATCACGCCGTCGTTCAGGGCGATGTTGTTGTAGACCGGCTTGCCGTCCCGCAGCACCGTCACATCCAGCATCATCCGTGACTCCACGCTGAAGGACCAGTCCTTCAGATCATGCAGCCGCTCCAGCTCGTTCTGCTCCAGCTCGGACATAAAGCCCAGGCTGCCCAGGTTGATGCCCAGCACCGGCACGCCGTGGAGCGCCACCGTCCGGGCCAGGTGCAGGATCGTGCCATCGCCGCCGAAGGCGATCAGCAGGTCGGCCCGTTTGATCTCCTGCTGCAGCTGCCGGATGGGCACGCCCAGCTGGTCGTCGTAGCCCTCCCTACTGAACGGCAGACACACCACCGTTTCAAAGCCGATGCCCTCCAAAATCTCCTTGGAGCGCTTGGCCACCTTCAATTCGCTGTCCCGATAGGGATTGGGGCATAAGATCACTCGCTTCATGCTTCCCCGTGCGCCTCCTTCAAATCGCTGTGCGAGGCGTCTACCAACGCCCTCAGATCGGGGATGCAGTCCGCGCCCCCGTTCTTTTTCAAATAACCCAAATATTCGATGTTCCCCTCCGGTCCTCGGATAGGAGAATATGTAATACCAAGAACTGTAAAGCTGTTTTCCTTTGCATGGATAAGGAAGTTCTCCAGCACCTCCAGATGCACCTTCGGGTCGCGGACGACCCCTTTCTTCCCCACCTTTTCCCGTCCTGCCTCGAATTGCGGCTTGATCAGACAGGCGATCTCGCCGTCCTCCCGCAGCAGCCCGTACAGTGCCGGGAAAATCAGCTTCAGGGAGATGAAGCTCACGTCGATGGACGCAAAGTCCAGCTCCTCGGGGATCTCCTCACGGGTGAGGTAGCGGGCGTTGGTGCGCTCCAGACACACCACCCGCGGGTCACTGCGCAGCCTCCAGTCCAGCTGTCCATAGCCCACATCCACCGCGTAGACCCTGGCCGCGCCGTTCTGCAGCATACAGTCCGTAAACCCGCCGGTGGACGCGCCGATGTCGGCGCAGATCTTGCCCTCCAGCGTGATGGGAAAAGTAGCCATGGCCTTCTCCAGCTTCAGGCCGCCCCGGCTCACATACCGCAGCGCATGGCCGCGCACCTCCACGGCGGCATCCTCCGCCACCGGCGTACCGGGCTTGTCTGAGCGCTGTCCGTCCACGAACACCAGCCCCGCCATGATGGTGGTCTGGGCCTTCTGCCGGCTCTCACACAGGCCGCGCTCCGTCAAAAGCACGTCCAGCCGTATTTTCTTACTCATGCAATACCTCCCTGACCGCCTGAGCGATGCCCTGGGCATCCAGCCCCAGCGCCTGCCACAGCTCAGATACCGTCCCCTGGGACGGCAGCACGCTGCCTGCATTCCGCAGCAGCAGCTTCGCCTGTATGCCGCGCTCCGCCAGCACCGCGGCCAGCCGCTCTCCGGCACAGCCGGTCCGGAGCTGGTCCTCCGCCACGACGATATGCGACGCGCCTGCCAGGGCCGCGCAGATCGCCTCCGCGTCCAGCGGCGCGACACGGTTCAGCTTCACCACCCGGAGGTCGATGCCTTCCCCCTTCAGCAGCTCCGCCGCCGCCAGCGCCTGCCCGGTCAGGATACCGTATGTCACGACAGCGGTCTTGCCGCCGCCGAACACCGTTACGCTCCCGTCGCCGCAGTCGCCCTGATAGCCGCACTCCCCGCCCCGGGGATACCGCACGGCCACCGGCCCTTTTTCCTCCAGCACCGCCCGCCGCAGCATACGCCGCAGCTCTGCGAAGCTGGCCGGGGCATATACCGTCATCCCCGGTATCTGCGGCAGATAATCGATGCAGCCGTGGTGTGTTTCACCGTCCGCGCCCACCAGGCCGCAGCGATCCACGCCCAGCACCACGTGCAGCTTCTCCAGCGCCACGTCCTGCACCAGCATATCGTAGCCACGCTGCAGGAAGCTGTCATACACGGCAAACACCGGGGTCAGACCCTGCTTGGCCATGCCGCCGGCCATCGCCACCGCGTGGCCCTCGGCAATGCCCACGTCGAAAAACCGCCGGGGGAACATACAGGCGAAGCCGGTCAGCCCCGTGCCTTCTCCCATAGCGGCAGTGATGGCGCACACACGCTCATCCTCCCGGGCCAAAGATGTCAGCGTCTGGCCGAACACGGAGGAAAACGTCTCCCCCGCCGCTTTTTTCTCCCGCCCGGTCGCCGGGTCAAACGGCCCTACACCGTGAAACCGCTCCGGCTCGCGCTGCGCCGGCTCGTAGCCGCTGCCCTTCACCGTGTGAACGTGTACCAGCACGGGCCGTTTTTCCTCCCGCGCCGCCTGCAATACAGCGGTGAGCCGCGCCACATCGTGGCCGTCCACCGGCCCCATATAGGCAAACCCCATGTCCTCGAACATGGTGCTCACCGGCGGCAGCAGCGACTTTTTCAGCGCCGTCTTTACCTCGTGGCTCAGTCCGTACAGCGCACTGCCGCCCGGCAGCCGCGACAGCGCCTCCCGATACCTTCTCTTGAACTCGTAATACTCCGTCGTGGTACGCACCTTGGACAAGTGCCGGGACAGCCCGCCCACATTGGCATCGATGGACATTCCGTTGTCATTCAGCACCACGATGAGCCGTTCACCACTGCCGCCGGCGTCGTTCAGCCCCTCAAAGCTGAGGCCGCCGCCCATCGCGCCATCGCCGATCACTGCCAGCACGTGATAGTCCCGCCCCAGCAGCGTCCGCGCCCGGGCCATGCCCAGCGCCACGGACACGGAGTCCGACGCATGACCCGCCATAAAGGCGTCGTGCTGGCTCTCATAGGGCTTGGGAAAGCCCGACAGCCCGCCGAACTGCCGCAGCGTGCCGAACAACTCCCGCCGCCCGGTCAGCGCCTTGTGGACATAGCACTGGTGTCCCACGTCGAACACCAGCCGGTCACTGGCGGTGTCGAACACCCGATGGATGGCCACGGTCAGCTCCACCGCCCCTAAATTTGACGCTAAATGCCCGCCGGTGCGGGACACCTGCTCCACCAAAAACCGGCGCAGCTCGCCGCAAAGACGCTCCGTATCCGCATCTGACAGGTGCTTCACATCCGCCGGACTCTGTATGGTCTCCAAGATCAATTCTTTCTACCGTCCTTCACTCTGCCGGCGTCATAAAAGCATCCGCCGTTTCAAGTTTTTTCAAATTGCAATTATAGCACATTCCACACCCGTTTACAACTATTTACAAGTTTTTATACAGAATGAATATGCAGAATATCCTGCATAACCATTCCCGCCATGCTGCTTTGTTCCCGCTTTGTAACGATTTTTGCAGTACAGTCTGCTACTATTTTGTCAAGTACTTCAGAAAGGATCGTGGTATTGTGACCAGGCAGAAAAAGAAACGGCTCATTATCAGCTGCGCCATCGCTGCCGCTGTGGCCGCAGCGCTGCTGCTGTACCTGATGCCCCGCCGGGTAGACAGGGCGATGCATCTCCCTGCCGCATCGGAGGATGTGCAGTCCGTCAAACTTGTCAAATTTATCAGTGTTTTTGCCCCAAAAATTACTCTCCGCAACTTTCAATACACGCTGGACAGACAGACCGACCCGGCCCTGATGGAGGAAGCGCTTCACTGGCTCTACTCCGCCCGTCTCCACTGCCCGCTGCCGTCGGACGGCAGTCTGAACAGCGGCAGCACCGCCGCGTCCTATACGCTGTTTGTCTTCGCCGACGGCTGTGATACCGAGACCATCCTCCTTTCCGGCGACGGCTACGCCGTGGTGGGAAATATGCGCTACCGGGTGAGCCAAAAGGACATGGCCGGCTTGGTGCTGCTGTTTGACCACCTAAGCCTTTCGGAGGAATAATATCATCCGCTGCAAAGTGCCTGCCCGCCAACGCGGACAGGCACTTTTTTTGTGCCCGCGTCATAGAATATGGCTGTAACGAACCCCATAAGGAGGTCTCCCTATGAGCGAACAGGACATTATGAACAAGCTGAAAAGTGATCCCCGCGCTCTGCGATCCGTCATGCAGTCACAGGACGGCCAGGCGCTGCTGCGGATGCTGTCCGGCGGTGACAGTGCCGCCTTGGGAAAGGCGGCGCAGCAGGCCGCTATGGGGGATATGTCGGCCCTGTCCGCCATGCTCTCGCAGGTGCTGTCCAGCCCTCAGGGTGCGGAGCTGGTGCAGCGGCTGGAAAACAGGCTTCAGCAATAATACGACCACAAGGGAGGCGGCGGCGTGGACGACATCAACGAAAAACTGAATACGCTGCTGTCCGACCCCGACAGCATGGCCCGCATCATGCAGCTGGCCCAGCAGCTCTCCGGCGGCAGCGGCGGCCAGCAAACCGCCGCGCCGTCGCCTCCGCCGCCAGCCGCGCCGCCTGCGCCGATGTCCAGCATCGACCCACAGCTCATCGCAAAGTTTCTGCCCCTCATACAGGAGTTTTCCCGGGACAACAGCCAGACTACCCAGCTTCTTTACGCCCTCCGTCCGTTTTTGAAGGACGGCAAGCAGGAGAAGGTGGAGCGGGCCGCCAGGCTGGCCCGGCTCATCTGCATCGGCAAGCGTTTCCTCACGGAAGGCGGTGGTTTGCTTGTATAACCGCTATGTCAGGGGCGATGACGGCAATTACGCCCGCGTGCCGTTTGACGATGCGCCGCCCCAGCCACCACCTCCCCACCAAAGCAATGGGTCTCCGCCACCGCCGCCGCCCCAGGGTGCGCCGGAGCGCGGGTTCTTCAACGACCTTCTCGGCAAGCTGCATCTAAGTGACCTGGACGCGGGCGACCTGCTGCTCCTCTTCCTCCTGTTCTACCTCTCCAAACAAAAGGCAGACGAGGAGCTGCTCATCGCCATCGGGCTGCTGCTGATCTTGTAGCTGGAAATCATTGCATTTGCAAAAAGGTTACAAAACGGTTACAATGTACCCATCCTTGCAAGGGACACTACACATAGGAGGTCACAGTATGTTCTGCAATTTTGACTGCGCTTCCCTGCTGAAGCTGCTGTGCGGTTTCTTCGGCAAGTGCTGACGTATATACGCACATAAAATATCCCCTGACCACAGCGGTCAGGGGATATTTGCGTGTAAATAGGATTTACTTTACAGCTTCCTCCACAGCCACAGCTACGGCCACAGTAGCGCCGACCATGGGGTTGTTGCCCATGCCCAGGAAGCCCATCATCTCCACGTGGGCGGGGACGGAGGAGGAGCCTGCGAACTGGGCGTCGCTGTGCATACGGCCCATGGTGTCGGTCATGCCGTAGCTGGCAGGACCGGCAGCCATGTTGTCGGGGTGCAACGTGCGGCCCGTGCCGCCGCCAGAGGCCACGGAGAAGTACTTCTTGCCCTGCTCGATGCACTCCTTCTTGTACGTGCCGGCCACGGGATGCTGGAAGCGGGTGGGGTTGGTGGAGTTGCCGGTGATGGACACATCCACGCCCTCGTGATGCATGATGGCCACGCCCTCGCGAACGTCATCCGCGCCGTAGCAGCGGACATCGGCCCGCTCCGTCTCAGAATACCGGATCTCGCGGACGATGTTCAGCTTGCCGGTGTAGTAGTCGAACTGCGTCTGCACATAGGTGAAGCCGTTGATGCGGCTGATGATCTGAGCCGCGTCCTTGCCCAGGCCGTTCAGGATCACGCGCAGAGGCTCTTTGCGGGCCTTGTTGGCGTTCTTCACGATACCGATAGCGCCCTCGGCGGCGGCGAAGGACTCGTGGCCGGCCAGGAAGGCGAAGCACTTGGACTCGTCGCTCAGCAGCATCGCGCCCAGATTACCGTGGCCCAGACCCACCTTGCGATCCTCGGCCACAGAGCCGTCGATGCAGAAGGACTGCAGGCCCACGCCGATCATCCTGGCGGCCTCGGCGGCGGTCTTGACGCCGGACTTGATGGCGATGGCCGCGCCCACGGTGTACGCCCAGCAGGCGTTCTCAAAGCAGATGGGCTGAATGCTCTTCACGATCTCATAGGGATCGAAGCCCTTTGCCTGACAGATCTCGCGGCACTCCTCCACGGACTTGATGCCATACTGAGCGAGGACGCCGTTGATCTTGTCGATTCTTCTCTC
>UMGV01086465.1_pt1 | contig 18596 bp, 18 predicted proteins | sample 1965361 | NCBI WGS metagenome assembly UMGV01 (sample SAMEA4836081, study PRJEB28245) | human gut metagenome | biome: gut microbiome; material: fecal sample | place: Denmark | collected 2008
TACTTGGCAATGTATCCAAGGATAAATCGCAAAGTATCCAAGGATACCTGACGAAGTATCATGGCTTCATTTCTTCCCCGTTTTTGCTGAATAAATTATGGCTATTCGGTAATTAAGTATAGCTTACCTTCTGCGTTTTCTGTCAAGCCCGAAGTGTCTTGTGTAAACAAGAACCTCCCGTTAACCATGCAGGTAGCGGGAGGTTCCTTTTTTTTATAGCTTCCAACATTCAGTTGGCTTGCTTGTCTTTACTTCTTCTTGTTCAGAGCCAGATCAACATTCACGGCGCAAGCTACAGAGCAACCTACCATGGGGTTGTTGCCAATACCCAGGAAGCCCATCATCTCAACGTGAGCAGGAACAGAAGAAGAACCTGCGAACTGAGCGTCAGAGTGCATGCGGCCCAGAGTATCTGTCATACCGTAAGAAGCGGGACCTGCAGCCATGTTGTCGGGATGCAGTGTGCGGCCTGTACCACCACCAGAAGCTACGCTGAAGTAGGGCTTGCCAGCGCGGATGCGCTCCTTCTTGTAGGTACCTGCAACGGGGTGCTGGAAACGTGTGGGGTTGGTAGAGTTACCAGTGATAGACACATCCACATCCTCCTTCCACAGGATAGCAACACCCTCACGAACGTCGTCAGCGCCGTAGCAGTTCACTGCTGCGCGAGGACCATCAGAGTAAGCAGTGCGCTTAACCTCGTGCAGTTCGCCTGTGAAGTAGTCGAACTTGGTCTGTACGTATGTGAAGCCGTTGATGCGGCTGATGATCATAGCGGCGTCCTTACCCAGTCCGTTCAGGATGCAGCGCAGGGGCTTGTCAGCTGGTCTTGACTTGTTGGCCATCTGAGCAATCTTGATAGCGCCCTCGGCAGCTGCGAAAGACTCGTGGCCAGCCAGGAATGCGAAGCACTTTGTCTCGGGTGTGAGCAGACGTGCAGCCAGCTCTCCGTGACCGATACCCACCTTGCGGTCGTCAGCCACTGAGCCGGGAATGCAGAAGCTCTGCAAGCCCTCGCCAATGTAGTTAGCTGCCTCCACGGCGTTCTTTGCCTTCTCCTTGAGTGCGATAGCAGTACCTACCACGTAGGCCCACTTTGCGTTCTCGAAGCAGATCATCTGGGTCTCCTCACAAGTCTTGTAGGGATCCAGGCCAGCAGCCTCACAAATCTCGTTTGCCTCCTCTATAGAAGCGATGCCGTGTGCGTTCAAGCAAGCAAGAATCTGCTTGATACGACGGTCCTGCGACTCGAATTTAACTTCTCTTAGCATTTTAATTTTGAATTTTGAATTTTGAATTATGGGTTGTCTTTTGCTTCCAGGTTGGCCTGTGTAGTCTTGATGATGCTTGTGAGCAATTTGAGCAGTTGCTCGCAGTCTTCATTCATACTCTTGTATTCGGCCTCGGAGATGTACTCTCCGCCTAAGAGCAGTTCTAGCCAGTATTGTGTCTCATCGGCTTCCTTAAGTGCAATGTACAGCTTAAAAACGAAGTCTTTGCTGCTTTGTGCTCTTCGGGCTTCCCTTATGTTGGCACCGATACTGGTTCCGCTTCGCAAGACTTGCTTTGAGAGCACATATTCCTTGTTGTCTGACGTTTTGGTGAGGTGTTGATACAGTCTCACGATTCTCAGAGCAAAAGTTTTACTCTTGTCCAGCACTACATTGTCTTGCTTAATCGGCATAATTCAAAATGCGTTAAACAAATTACTTGAGTGACTTTGAATTCTTAATTCTTAATTCAAAATTCTTAATCCTTACGGGGGTCTATTGACTTGACAGCACCGTCCTCAGCCTTTGTGCGGCCGTAGGTACCTGTTACGCTCTTGAGAGCCTCGTCAGCGGGAACACCCTTCTTGATAGCGTCCATGAACTTGCCCATGTGTACGAACTCATATCCACACACCTGGTCGTCCTTGTCGAGGAACATCTTGGTGATGTAACCCTCGGTCAGCTGCAGGTAACGGGTACCCTTTACCTTTGTGCCATACAGTGTACCGGTCTGAGAAATCAGGCCCTTGCCCAGGTCCTCGAGACCAGCGCCCACCATGAGGCCGCCCTCTGAGAATGCACTCTGGGTACGTCCGTACACGATCTGCAGGAACAGCTCGCGCATGGCGGTGTTGATTGCGTCGCATACCAGGTCGGTGTTCAGAGCCTCCAGGATAGTCTTTCCGGGCAGAATCTCAGATGCCATAGCAGCAGAGTGAGTCATACCAGAGCAGCCGATGGTCTCCACCAGGCACTCCTCGATGACGCCTTCCTTCACGTTCAGGGTCAGCTTGCACGCACCCTGCTGAGGAGCGCACCAACCCACACCGTGTGTCAGACCGCTGATGTCCTTAATCTCCTTTGCCTGCACCCACTTGCCTTCTTCGGGGATGGGAGCTGGTCCATGATTGGGGCCTTTGGCCACGCAACACATGTTTTCTACTTCTTTAGAATAAACCATAATTCTTTATTATTTAGATTTATAGTAATGTGTCCTATTAACGTATTGCTCGCTAACATTGTGCAAAAGTAATTAAAATTGGGTAGATGTCCAATCCTAAAGGCGGCTTTTTTTGGTTGCTGCGTTGTTTTACGGGATATTTTAGTACCTTTGCAGTACAGAAAACAGATGACGGGACTACTATTATTATGTAAGTGTATGCAGATAACGGTCAACGAACAGGATATTATCAAGGCGGCTGGAGAGGGGATGGATGCCTTTCTCATGCTTTTTCACGACAGGATTATGGAGGCTATCGGCGGTAGGCTCGATGCCGAGACGATGCCGCTTCTCAATGGTGAGCAAATCACCTTGCTGGCTTATGTGGCCTTGCGTGATGAGGTGATGGATGGTGGTTTCGTGCAGCTTATTCACAATGGCTACGGGCCCTTCATCTTCCTCAATCCCTTTGCCAAGGCGATGCGGCTGTGGGGTGCACACGACTTCAGCAACCTGGTTTATAAGGGCAGAAAGCTTTATGAGAAATATGCCGACAAGCTCACCGCCGAATGCAGCGACGAGGAGTTTATGGCTCTGTTCGAACAATATCCCGAGTTTGACGACCTCGATGACGCATTCGTTGAGATGGAAGAGGAGGTGACAGATACCATCTGCCATTACGTAGATGAGCATCTCGAGGACTTTGTGAGCGTTGTCAAGGATAAGGAATAACTGTAGAGATTGGAATTTGAAGTTCTAAATCCAAAAGGAGAAAGATTGTGGCCAAGACATTGATTCCCAATAAGGGACAGAAGATAAACATTAAGAACAAGCGGGCAGAGCACGACTATCTGCTCATGGACAAGTTTACCGCAGGCATCCAGCTCACTGGCACGGAAATCAAGAGCATCAGGGCTGGTAAGGCCAGTCTGGTGGATACGTTCTGCTATGTGAACCGAGGTGAGATGTGGGTCAAGAACATGTACGTGGCACACTATGAGCAAGGGTCGTACAACAACCATGTGGAGCGCCGTGACCGCAAGCTACTGCTCAACCGCAAGGAGATACGCAAGATTCAGCAGGAGGTCAAGAATCCCGGTTTCAGCATCATCCCCACCTTGCTCTTCATAGATGAGCGCGGGTTGGCTAAGCTTGATCTGCACATTGCCAGGGGCAAGAAGGAGTATGACAAGCGTGAGAGCCTGAAGGAGAAGCAGGACAAGCGTGAGATTGACCGCCAGTTCAAGAAGAGTTACTGATAATTGCGCACGCTCTTTTTCCGCAGTGGGAGAGGGGCGTGTGGTGTTTAATAGAAACGGGCAAATGGCATTAAAGCCATTTCCCAAAAGACTTGATGAGGATAGCAGACTATGAGCCAGATAAATGAAAAACAGCAGATGAGTGAAGGGAAGAATGCTCCTCGTGGATTGAAAGAGGCGTTCGGTCACGTACTGGTACTTGATGGTGCCATGGGCACTATGATTCAGACGTATGGGCTGGAGGAGAAGGATTTCAGGGGCAATCTGTTTCCCGACATCGAGTGGCAGATGCAGGGCAATAATGATGTGCTTACGCTCACCCGCCCCGATGTGATAGCCGATATCCACAGGCGTTATCTGCAGGCCGGAGCAGACATCATCTGCACCAATACATTCAGCAGTCAGCGCATCTCGTTGGCTGATTATCATTGCGAACATCTGGTGAAGGAAATCAATCGGGCTGCCGTGCGTCTGGCACGGTCGGCGGCTGACGAATTCTCCACACCCGACTGGCCGCGCTTCGTTGTGGCCAGCGTCGGGCCCACCAACAAGACTTGCTCCATGAGTCCGGACGTGAATGACCCTGCTTTCCGCGGCATAACGTTCGACGAGCTGGCTGCTGCCTATCTGGAGCAGTTCGTCTCCTTGCTTGAGAGCGGTGTGGATGCTGTGCTCATGGAGACCATTTTCGACACGCTGAATACCAAAGCCGGCATCTACGCATTCCGCCAGGCCACACGTCAGACGGGTGTGCAAGTGCCTCTGATGCTCAGTGTGACGGTCAACGACAAGGCCGGACGCACGCTCAGCGGGCAGACTCTGGAGGCTTTCCTGGTCAGTGTGGCACACGCGCAACCCTTTAGCGTGGGGCTCAACTGTTCCTTTGGTGCCCAGGACATGTTGCCTCTGCTACGTATCCTATCCGAGAAAGCACCTTGCTTCATTACTGTGCATCCCAACGCGGGACTCCCCAACAGCATGGGAGAATACGACCAGACACCCGAGATGATGGTGGAGGAAATGACTCCTTTCCTCGAAGAACGCCTGGTCAACGTGATTGGCGGATGCTGCGGAACCGCTCCCGAACACATCGCTGGCATGCGTGCTTTGGCCGACAGGCTCGCTTCTCAAACCCACAAGCCGCATTGTGCTGATACCTCATTGTCGCTTAGTGGATTGGAGCCTTTGGTTAGACTGAAGGAGGAAGCGTCTTCGTCGGGCGGTTTCTTCGTTAATGTGGGCGAACGTTGCAACGTTGCCGGCTCACGCAAATTCCTTCGTCTCATCAAGGAAGGTGCTTATGAAGACGCGCTCGAGATAGCCCGCCGTCAGGTGGAAGACGGGGCCATGGTCATCGACATCAATATGGATGACGGTTTGCTGGACGCTGAGCGCGAGATGACACATTTCCTCAATCTCCTGGCCAGCGAACCCGACATCTGCCGCGTGCCTGTCATGGTGGACAGCAGCAACTGGAACGTGATACGTGCCGGCCTCAAGTGTGTGCAGGGAAAGTGCATTGCCAACAGCATCAGCCTTAAGGAGGGTGAGCAGGTTTTCCTCTCTCATGCGCGCGAACTATTGTCATTAGGTGCCGCAGTGGTTGTGATGGCATTCGACGAACAAGGGCAGGCCGACACCTACGAAAGGCGCATCCAGGTGTGCGAACGTGCCTATCGCCTGCTGGTGGAGCAGATTGGCATGGCACCAGAGGACATCATCTTCGACCCCAATGTGCTTGCCATCGCCACGGGTATGCCCGAGCATGATGCCTATGCACTCGACTTCATACGCGCCACCGAATGGATTCACCGGCACCTGCATGGTGTTCATGTGAGCGGTGGAGTGAGCAACCTCTCCTTCTCCTTCCGCGGCAACAATTATGTGCGGGAGGCCATGCACGCCGTGTTCCTGTATCATGCGCAGCAGAAGGGCATGGACTTCGGTATCGTAAACCCCTCTGCCAAAGTGATGTATGCCGACATACCTGCCGATCAGCTTCAAGTGCTCGAGGATGCCATTCTGCGTCCTTCGCCTCAGGCAAGCGAGCGGCTGGTGGAGATGGCCACTGTGCTGGCCGAACAGGCTGCGGCTCTCAAGGATGCCCCAGCTGCCCCCGCTTCCCTACAGACTCAGCTCAGCGTGGAGGACAGACTCATCGAGAAGTTGCGCAAGGGCATTTCGCAGGGGCTGGAGGCTGACCTGGAAGAGGCGCTGCAGCAGTATCCCCGCGCTGTGGATATCATTGAGGGGCCGCTGATGAAGGGTATGAATCTGGTGGGACAGCTCTTTGGTGAGGGCAAGATGTTTCTGCCGCAGGTGGTGAAGACGGCCCGTACCATGAAGCAGGCAGTGGCTGTGCTGCAGCCGCATATCGAAGCCCAGCGTGCCGACAACCAGAAGTCGGCCGGCCGTGTGCTGCTTGCTACGGTCAAGGGAGATGTGCACGACATAGGCAAGAACATAGTGAGTGTGGTGCTGGCATGCAATGGATTCGAGGTGATAGACCTTGGGGTGATGGTGCCTGAGGACGTTCTGCTCGAAAAGGCATTGGAGTGCAAGCCCGATATCATTGGCCTGAGCGGCCTTATCACGCCCAGTCTCACCGAGATGATCAAGGTGACGCGCACACTGGATGCGGCTGGCGTGCGTGTGCCGGTCATGGTGGGCGGTGCTACCACCAGCCCTCTGCACACGGCTCTGAAGATTGCGCCGGCCTACAATGGGCCTGTCATCTGGACCAAGGATGCCAGTCAGGCAGCACTTCAGGCAGCACGCTTCATGAACCCTGCGCTCAGCGGCGAGGCGCTGGCCGAACTGCAGCGCCAGCAGGAGCAACTGCGGGCAGAGGCTTCGGCACCCCAGGAGCAACTGACCATCGAGCAGGCACGGAAGAACAAGTTGAATCTCTTTGACTGATGACCCTGCCCGAAGCCATTACTTATGCCTTGGTGCGGTGCAACGGAGGATTGCGCACCGAGCAGATAGCGGCACTCATCAACCGCTACCAGTGGCATGTGCGCAAGGACGGACAGCCTGTGACTTCTGCCCAGGTGTACGCTACCATCATGCGTTATCCGGCTCAGTTCTGCAAGGCAGAAGGCCGCATCATGCTCATGATCTGACTTCTCGCTTCACTACGGTATTTTGGGGAAAATGACGCAATGCGGTGCATTGCCTGTTGCAGCGCACTGCATCTGTCATCGCAGCGCGCTGCGATGGGGCTTGCACCGCATTGCGTCATGTGTATGTGTTTATTCCGTGCAACGAAGGTTCTGCTTCAGTTGCTCCACCGAACTGGCTCCTACCAGCACCGAAGTGACTCCCTCTTGTTGGAGAATCCATCTGAGTGCGTATTCGGGAAGTGAAAGGCCTTGGGCTGAAGCCTCCTGATGGTACAGTTTCAGTTGGCCGGCAATGTCGGCTGTGAGCATTTCCGGGCGCGGCGAACGTCCTTTGGCCATGCGGCTGTCCGATGGTATTCCGTCGATATAGCGGTCGGTGAGCAGTCCCTGGGCCAGTGGGGAGAATGAGATGAAGCCGATGCCGTGCTCTTGGCAGAAGTTGAGGATGCCTTCGTCCTGCGGTGCACGGTCTATCAGATTGAGTCTGCCCTGATAGATGAGCATGGGCACATCGCGCTCGCGCAGATATGTTTCGGCTATGCTGAGGGCAGAGAGAGGCCAACGGCTGATGCCTACGTAGAGCGCCTTGCCTGCCCGCACGATATCCACCAGCGCCTGCAGGGTCTCCTCCAAGGGCGTGTCGGGGTCATAGCGATGGCTGTAGAAGAGGTCCACATAGTCCAGATGCATGCGTTTCAGGCTCTGGTCCAGGCTGGCCATCAGGTATTTGCGGGAGCTCCAGTTGCCGTAGGGACCCTCCCACATGTCGTAGCCGGCCTTGGTGGAGATGAACAACTCGTCGCGGTAAGGGCGGAAATCCTGCTGCATGAGGCGGCCCATGGTCTGCTCGGCAGTACCGTATGGAGGGCCGTAGTTGTTGGCCAGGTCGAAGTGTGTGATGCCGTGGTCGAAGGCATAATGTGTGATGGAGCGGCTTCGCTCATAGGGGTCGTCGCTTCCGAAATTGTGCCAAAAGCCCAGACTGAGCTTGGGAAGCAGGATTCCGCTCCTGCCGCAACGGCGGTAGAGGGTGCTTGCGTGGTCGTAGCGGCCGCTTGCAGCCGTGTATGATGCTGATATGCCCATGCGTTTCACTTTTCTTTGGTTGTTCCTGATGCAAAGTTACAAAGGAAAGTTCATACGCGGCACGCGCCATCGGGGCTTTTTGCAGGCTTGTCGGGAGTTATTTGCCGCGCAGCTTGCACACTATCCAGGGGAAGAGCAGATGGGGCAGGAGGCGCACCCGCTCAGTCCATTTATCTACCTCGCACACCACCCGCACGTTGTCCCAAAGTGCCCGTGAGCGCTGGGTGTTGGACACACCATGTGTGTCGAAGTTGGCCACGGCGATGGGTACATGCTGGAAGGTCAGGCCCGAGAGGAACATCTGTTTGGCCTGCTTGAAGTCTGCCGAATAGCGGTGGGTGATGTCGAAGGGAAAGCGGCGCAGGCTGCTGGTGCGGGTGAAGACGCTCTGGTGGCAGTAGAACATCTTGTGGCAGTTGCGGGGTGAGAGCGATATCTTCAGCCTTCCATTCTTCAGGATATCACCGTAGATGACATCGGCTGCGGGATGCAGTTCGCTGAACACGCGGCTCACAACGTGCTCATCTGTAAAGGTGTCGCCTGCGTTCATAAAGATGCAGTATTCGCCCTGTGCACAGGCAATGCCCTTGTTCATCGCATCATAAATTCCGCGGTCGGGTTCGCTTGTCCAGTGGGCCAGCTGCGGACTGTACTGTTTGATGAGTTCAAGCGAACCGTCCTGCGAACCGCCGTCTATGATGATATATTCCAGGGCGCTGTAGTCCTGGCGGATGACGCTCTGGATGGTTCGCTCCAGCGCCTCACGCGCGTTGAAAGTCACGGTGATGACCGTTATCTTGATATCTTGGCTCATGGGTGTGTGCTTGTGTGTCGGGTGGAGAATGGCGGTGCCTCTTTACTGGTCAGCCTTCAGTGCCTTGCGGTAGGTTTCCTCCGTCTTGCGTGCCGTCTCTTCCCATGTGAATAGTTTGAGTCTCTCACAGCCCCGCTCAACCAGCTGATTGCGGTAGGCTGCATCTGCGAGTGTGTGCAGGATGGCTTCTGCCAACTCCTGGGCAGACTGAGGTGAGAAGTAGGCGGCAGCGTCTCCTGCCACCTCGGGAAAGCAGCTTGCGCGGCTGGCTACCACGGGGCATTTCTGGGCAAAAGCCTCCAGGATGGGGATACCAAATCCCTCGTAGAGAGAGGGATATACGAAGAGCCGTGCGTGGCGGTAGAGTTGTGCCAGCACCTGGTCGCTGATGTCGTTCATAACCAGGATGTTCTCCTGCAAGCCTTTCTGCATGAAGAGTTCGTTTTCATGCTTGGAAATCGGACGGCCTGTGAGTATCAGATGCATGTTGGGGTAGCGATCGTGCACTTGGACGAATGCTTCCAGGAGCAGTTCGAAGTTCTTGTATCCTCTGCGCTCGCCCACATAGAGGATATATTCATCGGGCAGCCCTTCGGGTTTCCCTTCGGCCAATGGCTTTGGGCTGAGCCCATGATAAATCACGTCGATCTTCTCCTCGGGTACATGCAGGTAGAGCATGATGTCGCGCTTGGTGCATTCGCTGATGGCTATGATGCGGGTGGCACGCTCTGCCAGCTGTCGCTTGTATGCTGGCGTGGGGTCGTTGGGCGAGAAGTACTGCGGGTACCTCTCGTGGGTCATGTCGTGTATGGTGAGCACGAACTTCTTCTTGCCCAGTAGGTTGAGGAAGTATGGGTTGTAATAGGTGGGGTGAAAGAGGTCGAAGTGACCCTGTTTGATTTTGTGCGCCGCCCATCTCCTGTTGATCTGCCGGAACACCCCCTCCAGTATCTTGAAGAGGCGCTTTGGGATGTTCACATGATTTGCCATCCTGCTGTGGCGGATGTACTGGTTCATGGTGAAGGGAATGGCAAAGGTGGGCTGCACTCCCTTCATGCGGCATCCTATCTCGTAGAAGTAGCGGGAGATGCCTCCGAAACGCTGGGTGTGAAATGTCTGGTAGTCGAACAGAATCTTCATGCCTGGGATAATAAATAGGTTACACGCGCGTGAGTGACGGGTAGGCCGGGCGCTCACTGCCGGGCGAGCGAGCGGTAGGTGTCCATCAGTTGTTCTGCCAGCACCTGTGGGTGCAGATGGGCGAGAGCATCCTCGCGCCCCTTGACGGAGAGTTGACGATGCAAATCATCGTCGGTGATGAGGCGGTCCAATGCCTGGCTCAGCGCCTGGATGTCGTGTGGGTCGGTAAGCAGAGAGTATGGACCAGCCGCCTCGGGCAGCGACGAGAGGTTGCTGCTGATGACCGGACAACCGCTCAGACGGGCCTCTACCAACGGCAGACCGAAGCCTTCGCAGAACGAGGGATAGATGAAGGCGCGTGCCGTAGCGTAGAGCTCGTGCAGCTGGGCATCCTCCACCTTGGTGCGGAATTCCACCCATTCGTGCAGGCGGTGTGCTTCGATGTACCTCTGCACCTCCTGCATATATTCCCGTCCGTTGCCTACGACCACCAGCGGAAGGCGCACCGATGCGGGCAGCATCTCCAGCGCACGTACAGCCCCAAGCAGATTCTTGCGCGAGTTGATGGAGCCCACGTAGAGCAGGAAGGGTCTGTGGGCAACCTTCTCTTCCCTTGCGCGGATGCAGTCGGCGGTGTAATAATAGGGTGCTGCGGGTTGGTATATTACCCGTATCTTGCTCTTTTCTACGTCGTAATACCTGAGGATGTCGCGCTTGGTGCTCTCGCTGATGGCGATGATGCTGTCGGCATGTGAGAGTGCATACTTCCACTTGCGGTCATAAATCTGCCTGTCTATCCACTGGTACATGTCGGGGAAGGTGTGGAAGGCCACATCGTGGATGGTGACCACCGATGGGATGCCCTTTTGCGAGAGGCCACAGGGAAGTTCGTTGCTCAATCCGTGAAACACGTCGGCCTTTTCCTGGCTTGCCTCATGTGCCAGCCTGTAGGTGCGCCACAGACTTCCCTTCAGCCATCCTGTAGGCTGTACGGTATGCAAGGCGCTATTTCTCAGATAACTGTCAGTGAGCTGGGTGTGCTTCACCTTGGGTGTGTAGAGCACGTAGTCATTGTCTGGGAAATAGCGCGTGAGGATGTCCAGAGTGGTGCGGCTGTGGTTTCCCAGTCCTGTGAAGTTGCAGTACGCTCGCTTGGCATCAAAGGCAATTTTCATCTTCTAATGGACTTTCTTTTGTGTTCGTGTTGGCTTGTTTCAATGTCCGTTGCTGCTTCTGTGGGTGCGTACCACCTCATTGAGGCGGTTCACAATCTCATCGGGAGTGATGTCATGCAGGCAGCGGAAGTCGCCCAGGCGGCAAGGCTTGTTGCCGAAGATGCTGCATGGACGGCAGGGATAATCCTTCTGGATGCAGCGGTCAATCGTCTGTCCCCAGCCCAGGAATCCGCCCAGCGGGTGAGTGGCACCCCATATGCTGAGCACCGGAGTGCATGTGAGCGAAGCCAGATGCATGTTGCCGCTGTCCATGGTGAGCATTGCATCGAGACCGGCTATCCAGTCCAGTTCGCCTGCCATGTTGCCCAGCCGGCCCACCATGGAGTGTGCATGCTCGTACGTCTTATCCCATTGTTCCATAATGGATTGCTCCTTCTCTCCTGCACCAAAGAGATAAACCTCGGTACCCTGTGCCGAGAGCAGACTCACCACGCGCTCCATCTGCTGCAGGGGATAAATCTTCCCCTGGTGGGCAGCAAAGGGTGCTATGCCGATGCCGCCACGGTGTGTGGCTTGGGAAGTCAGTTGGCCGGGTGGTGTGGGCTGCTTGAATGGCAGCAGACGAGCGATGGCCTTGGCATAGCGCTCGAAGCTCGTTTCCTGCTGCACCTTATGTGCTGCGTGCAGGAATGCCTTGCGTGCGCATCGGTCCTTCACGATATGGCTCACGGGAATGCCTGCCATCCTGAAGCGCAGGCGCAGATATTTGGTGCGGAGCACATCATGCAGGTCGCACACAGCGTCCGGCTCCAGCGCCCGCAGTTCCCTGTAGAGCCGCTCCAAGCCGCCCAGCCCCTTGTATTGTGCCAGGTTGATGCCTACGAACTGCACGTTCTGGGGGAGCCTCTTGAATATGGAACCCACAAAGGGACGGCTCACCATGGTGATGCGCAGGTTGGGATACTGGCGCGCCAAGGCTTCCACGATGGGGACAGTCATCAAGATGTCGCCCAAAGCGGAGAAGCGTGTGAGTAACAGATGTTTGTGATTCAATGCTCGAGGGATGGTTTACTTCTTGCCGTAGAGCACGGGATTGGTGCTGGGGTCGTTGTACATCTTCATCTGCTTATAGACCTTCATGTACTTGCGTCCAGCCTCGAAATCCTCAAGCAGCTGGTCGATGGCTGTAGAGAGGTCGGTGCGCTGCTGGAGCAGAATATCGAGCTTCTGCTGGCAACGGGCCTTGTGTTCAGCCGAAGCGTCGGTGCGATCCACCTGCTCCTGCATGTGGTAAATCTTCAGAGCCAGGATGCTGAGACGGTCGATGGCCCAGGCTGGGCTTTCGGTGTTGATGGTGGCGTTGTCCTGACACTTCACGCTGTGGAACTTGGTGTAGAAGTAACTGTCAATCTGCTCTACCAGGTCGGTACGGTCCTGATTGCTCTTGTCGATGCGACGCTTGAGCGCCAGTGCATCCACGGGATTGATGTCCTCATCGCGGATGATGTCCTCCAGATGCCACTGCACGGTGTCAATCCAGCATTTCTGGTACAGATCGTGTTCGATGGAACCGCTCTCATAGGGGTTCTGGATGGGTGTATCTACGTTGTCCGACTTGTGATAATCATCGATTACCGCGCGGAAGATAGGGTTGGCAAGTTCTGTAAATTTCATAATTCATTCATATTTTCAGCAAATTTAGGCATTCTTTCTGAATTGCCCAACCATTTTCGCCACCAATATCCATACCGCCCCGCTTTCCTTCTCTTCCGAATGCAACTCTTGGCTCAGAAGACCGAAACTTTCAGTTGGGAAAGTTGAACCTGTTTACTAAGGGAAATGCTCCTTCCCTCTTGTCTGAATGTGGATTTGCAGATGCCGTTCCCGAATTCCATAATTATAGAAGAGGACGGAGTTGCCAAGGAACTCTGCCTTTCTCCGCAGATGACTGTATGGGGGAGGAATGTTGCCCCTTTGCATGTTTGCTTTTAAGTGAATCGCATAGGCTGATCGGGTGGGAGTGGTCGGGAGTTTGAGTTGAATAGGAGTTGCTTGCCTATTGCGTTTCTTGTGCAGTCCGGTTTGATGGAGATTACAGGCATGGCATTTTGCTTTTTCTGTATTCTTGTAACTGATAATCATCGCCTTCTAAGCCTGCGGCAGCCTTTGCTCCCTAAGTTCTTTGGGAGGCTACTGGCCTTTTACAAGAATGCTCCAAACCCAATGGAAGTTTTAATTTTTAACTAAATAATCGCATACACTCCTAAACAAAAGGAAGGCTGTCCGAACTTGTCGGACAGCCTTCTGTTTCTGGTTGAGGCATTTGCCTCTGTGGATTTTATCCTTCAGAGATTAGCCGTTCACCTTCTTCATGTGGGCGATGAGCTCCAGCACCTTGTTAGAGTAGCCGATCTCATTGTCGTACCAGCTCACTACCTTCACGAATGTGTCGGTCAGAGCGATACCAGCCTTAGCGTCGAAGATAGAAGTGAGAGTGCAGCCCAGGAAGTCAGAAGAAACCACAGCGTCCTCTGTGTAGCCCAGTACACCCTTCAGCTCGCCCTCAGAAGCCTCCTTCATGGCAGCGCAGATCTCCTCGTACTTAGCAGGCTTAGCCAGGTTAACAGTCAGGTCAACCACAGATACGTCCAGAGTGGGAACACGCATAGACATACCAGTCAGCTTGCCGTTCAGCTCGGGGATAACCTTACCCACAGCCTTGGCAGCACCTGTAGAAGAGGGGATGATGTTGCCAGAAGCAGCACGGCCACCACGCCAGTCCTTCATAGAGGGACCGTCAACGGTCTTCTGTGTAGCAGTTGTAGAGTGAACGGTTGTCATCAGACCATCGGTGATACCGAACTTGTCGTTCAGAACCTTGGCGATAGGAGCCAGACAGTTGGTGGTGCAAGAAGCGTTAGACACGAACTGAGTGCCCTTCACGTACTTGTCGAAGTTAACGCCGCAAACGAACATGGGAGTAGCGTCCTTTGAGGGAGCAGACATCACCACGTACTTGGCACCGGCCTCGATGTGAGCCTGAGCCTTCTCCTGAGTCAGGAACAGGCCAGTTGACTCAACCACGTACTCAGCCTCAACCTCGTTCCACTTCAGGTCAGCGGGGTTGCGCTCTGCAGTTACGCGAATCTTCTTGCCGTTAACAATCAGCTGGCTGTTCTCAACGTCAGCCTCGATGGTGCCGTTGAATGCGCCGTGCATAGTGTCATACTTCAGCATGTAAGCCAAGTAATCCACGGGGCACAGGTCATTGATACCTACAATCTCGATGTCCTCACGAGTCTGAGCGGCACGGAATACGAAACGACCGATACGGCCGAAACCATTAATACCTACTTTTGTTGCCATTTCTTTAATTATTTAAAGGGTTAGAAATAATAGCCTGTTTTATCCACAATTGCAGTAATGAGAGGACTTGCACGCCGCCAGCAGCAACGTGATTAAAAGCCAAAAGTGCATATATTTCAGTCTTCTCATCAACTTTTTTCCTTTTGTGGACGCAAAATTACGATATTCTTTTTAATTTAGCGCTCGATTTAATGCAAAAAATAGATAATTATGTCATTTATTCAAGACTTCAAGGCTTTTGCCCTCAAGGGTAACGTAGTTGATATGGCTGTAGGTGTGATTATCGGCGGTGCGTTTGGCAAGATTGTGACCAGTATCGTGAACAACATCATCATGCCTCCTATAGGCGTGCTCACAGGCGGAATGGATTTCACTGACCTCAAGCTTGTGCTCAAGGATGCAGTGAAGGAGGGTGACCAGGTGGTGAGCGAGGCTGTTACGATCAACTATGGTCAGTTTATCCAGGATGTGGTGGATTTCCTCGTCATCGCCTTCTGTATTTTCCTCATGGTGAAGGGTATTGCCGCTCTCTCACGCAAGAAGGAAGAGAAGCCCGCTGAGCCTGCTCCTGCTCCCGAACCGTCGGCTGAGGAGAAGTTGCTCACTGAAATCCGTGATCTTTTGAAGAATAAGTAATCTGCTCTCCGTATTCCCAGGAGAGTTGCAGGAACAGGCCCTCTCGGGCAAATGTGTGTAGGGTAGTGTCCTGAAGCCGTTTTGTCTGACAGGGCTTTTTGATAAACCCCATAGCGGAGAGGCTTTGCTCAAATCTGCCTATGGGGATATTCAGGGGATATAGGCTTGACCCCCGCATGGGGGAAAGGCTTTTTGTTCAGATGGTAAAAGAATAAAGGTAAAGAGTAGAAGGAGGAGCTTATGAAGCGATTATACATTATTATATATGTAGGACTGGTATTGGCCAGTCTGCCCTTGGTGGCATATGGCCAGCTGAAACGTGTATCGCCCCGCAAGGTGCATCTCTCTGAAGAGAAACTGGCGCGAGCTGACTCGGCCATCATGGATGCCATAGGACGGGGAGAGATTCCCGGTGCCGTGCTGGGTATCGTGAAGGGAGGCTGCATGGCTTATGTGAAGGCTTATGGCAACAGGCAGGTTTATCCTTCGGTGGAGAAGATGACCATCGAGACGATGTTTGACCTGGCATCGTGCAGCAAACCGGTGGCTACAGCTATCAGCGTGATGCAGTTGTGCGAGAATGGCACTCTGCGCCTTACCGATGCCGTCTCTGCTTACATTCCCGGCTTTGCCAGCTGGACTGACTCACAGGGGAATTCTGAGACCATACGCATCCAGCATCTGCTCACCCACACTTCGGGTCTGCCTGCTTATGCTTCTGTAGATGAACTTGTACGTCGCTATGGTTCGCCCTCTCCACAGGGGTTGCTTGAGCATATCTGCCAGGTGAAGCGAAGCTTTGAGCCTGGCACCGACTTTCAGTATAGCTGTCTCAACTACATCACCTTGCAGCATATTGTGGAGCGTTGCACAGGTCTTTCGCTGCGTGATTATGCCCGCACCCATATCTTTGCCCCCTTGGGTATGAAGCATACCGACTATCTGCCCTTGGGTGAAGACTTGAGCCGCTGGGGCAGTCTCATAGCTCCCACCACCCGCCAGCCAGACGGAAGTGTGTTACGCGGACAGGTTCATGATCCTTTGGCACGTGTGATGAATGGCGGTGTGAGCGGTAATGCGGGTGTGTTCAGTACGGTTGATGACTTGGCAGTCCTGTGTGCAGCCTTGCAGAATGGTGGTCAGTGGCAGGGTGCTCGCATCCTTTCGCCTGCCACCGTGCTGACCATGCGCAGCGTGCCACAATGGGCCAGCCAGATAGGCCGTACCTATGGATGGGATGTGCATAGTCCCTATGCTTCGTGCAATGGTTCTTTGCTTTCGCCCCAAACCTACGGGCACACGGGCTATACAGGTACCAGCATCGTCATCGACCCTGTTAACGACGTGAGTATCATCCTGCTTGTCAATGCCGTTCATCCCATCGATGGCCGCAGCCGCATGGTACGCCTGCGCTCGCTCATCAGTAATATCGTGGCAGGGGCGATTTATTGATGAGGCTTTAGATAACATCGTTATATGTCTTTTTGGAGAAAAGTCATAGGGAGTTTAGGGGATAGGAGACCATCGAACGCAGAAGTATCAAGAGATGCTTCTCGTTGGGCTTTTGTGGATGTTGAAGTAGGCCTGAAGGACAAGCGTATTCATGATATAGGAATCTTGCGTTGGGATGATGCCAAGTTTCATTCGGGCAGGAAGAAGGAGGCGAAAGAGTTTCTTGACGGCGTAGATTTTATCTGTGGCCATAATGTTGTCCATCATGATGTGAAGTATTTGTTCGGAGACGAACATATCCGCTGGGGGCTTGTGGACACATTGTACATGTCACCTCTTTTGTTTCCGGAACGCCCCTATCATCATTTGTTGAAAGATGACAAACTGATGAGTGACCAAGTGAACAATCCTCTGAATGACTGTGAAAAGGCTTACGATTTGTTGCTTGACGAAATGGAGGCATGGAAACGCTTGCCTCGTGAACTGACGCTTATATATGCAACCTTGCTTCATGGTGTGCCGGAGTTTTCTGGCTTCTTGGACATGGCAGATGCAGAGTGCTGTGAGAAGGAAGAGCTTCCAGGGCATATTTATACGTTTTTCCGTGGGCGCATTTGTCAAAATGTGGATTTGCGTTCACTTGTTGAAAAGCAACCAGTAGAGTTGGCTTTTTCTCTTGCGCTCATTACTACAACAGAGCGAAACTCCATCACTCCGCCTTGGGTGCTTTATACTTACCCTAATGTGGAGAATGTGGTACGTCTTCTCAGGCATACCTGTTGTGCTGACGGATGTGATTATTGCAGGAGTTTGTTGGATGTACACACCAATCTGAAGCATTTCTTCGGCTATAATCAGTTCAGAACCTATGAAGGCGAACCATTGCAAGAGAATGCTGTTAGGGCAGCAGTAACGGGAAAGTCTCTGCTGGCGATTTTCCCCACAGGCGGAGGCAAGTCGCTTACATTCCAGTTGCCTGCCCTCATGGAGTCGCAAACGGTGCATGGACTCACGGTTGTCATTTCGCCATTGTTATCTTTGATGAAGGATCAAGTGGACAATTTGGCAGAACGAGGTATAACGGAAGCAGTGACCATAAATGGTCTGCTTGACCCCGTCAGCCGCTCGCTTGCTATAGATCGCGTACAGAGTGGTGACGCTTCGTTGCTCTATATTGCTCCTGAAATGCTAAGGTCGAAGACTATAGAAAGAATTCTGCAGGCTCGCCATGTAGTACGGTTTGTTATCGATGAGGCTCATTGCTTCTCGTCTTGGGGGCAGGATTTTAGGGTGGATTATCTTTATATTGGCAAGTTTATACGGGAGTATCAGAATCGCAAGCGTCTCCAGCAGCCAATTCCTATTTCATGCTTTACAGCAACAGCCAAGCAAAAGGTGATACAGGATATATGCGACTATTTCAAACAGACGCTCGGTCATGATCTACAGTTGTTTGCCTCGTCAGCTTCACGTACCAACCTGCGTTATTCTGTGATTCATGCTGATACAGATGAGGTCAAGTATTCCAGGCTTCGCTCCCTCATTGCCGAGTCAGACTGTCCTGTTATAGTATATGTATCGCGCACGAAGAGAACAAGGCTGTTGGCAGAGAAGCTGACCCGTGATGGTTACAAGACTTTGGCGTTCAACGGGCAGATGGATGCAGATGAGAAGATTGCCAATCAGGAAGTGTTCATGAATGACCGTGTGCGCATCATTGTTGCGACTTCTGCTTTTGGAATGGGAGTTGATAAGAGCGATGTGGGGTTGGTCATCCATTATGATATTTCCGACTCGCTTGAGAATTATGTACAAGAGGCTGGACGTGCTGGACGTGATCCGCATCTTGAGGCAAGGTGTTATGTGCTCTATAGCGATGGCGACCTTGACAAGCATTTCATGTTGCTTAACCAGACCAAACTTAGCATCAGTGAGATACAACAAGTGTGGAGGGCTGTGAAAGATATGACCAAACAACGGATGCGGGTTTGTTGCTCGGCGCTGGAGATTGCACGTAAAGCTGGTTGGGATGATTCTGTTTCGGATATGGAAACGCGTGTGCGGACAGCTTTGGCGGCACTCGAACAGGCGGGGTATCTGCAGAGGGGCAACA
>UMGV01036775.1_pt1 | contig 18536 bp, 18 predicted proteins | sample 1965361 | NCBI WGS metagenome assembly UMGV01 (sample SAMEA4836081, study PRJEB28245) | human gut metagenome | biome: gut microbiome; material: fecal sample | place: Denmark | collected 2008
CAGCGTCTGAGGGCGATGCTCTTGAAGAGGTGAGCGCGGAAGCTGTTGCACCCGTAGAAGAGAAGCCCTTAGTGGTTCAGCCCAAGGCACGCAAGCCACGTAAGAGCACTAAGACGGAGAAGAAGGAGGCCGAGCCAGCCCTGTCTGCCGAGTCCCCCGCTGATAGCGAGGGAGAAGGTGAAGCCCCGCAGACCAAGCAGGAGCAGTCTGACCTGCCCTTTGCTGAAGGAGAGGAGACCGATAGCAAGCCACAGTCAGAGCCTACACCCGAGCCGCAGCCCGTGCCACAGCCAGAGCCTGTATCGCAGCCTGCGCAACAGCCTACTGCGACTACCATGACAGCCGCTGAGTTCTATCAGAAGCTTGTGGAACTGAGAGCACAGCTTGGTGCGGAGATGGAGACCGATAGCAAGCCACAGTCAGAGCCTGCACCACAGCCAAAGCCCGTGCCACAGCCAGAGCCTGTATCGCCGTCTGCACAACAGCCTACTGCGCCTACCATGACAGCCGCTGAGTTCCGTCAGAAGCTTGTGGAACTGAGAGCACAGCTTGGTGTGGAAATGGAGACTCCCCAAGCATTACAGCTGTCGCGTACCATAAGCGCACGCTGCAACCATCTGTACGGCACTACCAAGCCGAGCACTCTGCCTGGAGATAAGTTGTATGAGTTTGTCCATAACGAGATGATGAACCTCACATGGAACGCAGACCATACGGATTTTGAAGACCCTGTACCATTCTAAGTTATGTCAGCAACAGGACACGCGCTGCTTTCACCGAGCAGCAGCCATAGATGGATAAACTGCACTCCCTCTGCCAGGCTGGAGGAGGGAGTGCCAGACAAGGGAAGCGTATATGCCGAAGAAGGATCCTGCGCGCATGCCTTGTGCGAGTCCAAGCTTCTGCACTATCTCAACGTGGAGACAGGCGGTAAGTACGAGCAGGCTCTGAAAGCCGCGAATGATGAGTTCGAGCAAGGCCGTGAGCAGTACTTTACCGATGAGATGAAGGAAGCGACCGACCTCTACGTGAGTGTAGTGTGGGAGAAGTACAGGGACGCGCTGAAGAGCACCGCTGATGCCCAGTTGTTTGTGGAGAAGCAGCTTGACTTTACCAAGTATATCCCCGACTCCTTCGGAACGGCTGATGCCATCATCATAGCCGATGGGATGATGGAGGTGATAGACTTCAAGTATGGCAAAGGTGTGGAGGTGAGCGCTACCGAAAACACACAGATGATGATATACGCGCTTGGCGCGCTGGACGCTTATTCCTGGGAGTACGACATAAGGTGTGTGCGCATGACCATCATACAGCCCCGCAAGCAGAACATAAGCGAATACGAGCTGTCGGTGGATGAACTGGCCAAATGGCAGGAGGAGAAGCTTACACCCGCTGCCCGCAAGGCCAACAAGGGCGAGGGCGAGCAGAAGCCAGGCGAGTGGTGCAGGTTCTGCAAGGTGCAGGCTCAGTGTGCCAAGCTGGCCGAGCAGGCCCTGTCGGTACACTCCGAGCACAAGGACAAGGGCTTGATAACCGCCGAGCAGATGCCCGCTATCCTGGAAGTGATACCCACCATCAAGAAGTGGTGCACGGCTGTAGAGGAGAGCGCATTGGCAAGAGCCATTGACGGTGAGGAGTTCGAGGGATGGAAGATAGTAGAGGGCAGAAGCATAAGGGTGGTGTCTGATAGCGGCCTGTTAGGTGCAAGACTGGAAGAGGCAGGCGCTACGGACATCTATAAGCCCAAGGAGTTGAGAGCGCTTGGAGAGTTGGAGAAGCTTGTCGGCAAGAAGAAGTTTGCAGAGCTATCTGACGGATGCGTCATCAAGCCCGAAGGCAAGCCCGTTCTGGTACCGTTGTCCGACAAGAGACCTCCCAAGAACTACAGCAGTGCGCAGAAGGATTTTGAGAATATTGAGATAGACGAGTAAACAAGATTATTAACGATTAGACGAGTAAACAAGATGGCAACAAAAGCAATTTCTTTAGTTATCGGTGAGGTACGCTTCAGTTACGTCCATGTGTTTGAGCCTTGGGCGGCAGAGGAAGGAGCCAACAAGAACTACACGGCAACACTGCTCATCCCGAAGGACAACGCGCAGTTGAACGCGCTTATAGACAAGGCTATCAAGCAGGCATACGAGTCAGCAGTCACAGAGATATGGGGCGGCAAGCGTCCTCCTCTGAAGAACGTTACACCCCTGCATGACGGTGATGAGCCTAAGAATGACGGTACAGACAGAGGAGAAGCCTACGAGAACCACTGGTTCCTCAACTCCAAGGGCAAGAGCCAGCCTGGCATCATAGACCGTAACAAACAGCCCATACTTAACCCTGACGAGATGTATAGCGGCTGCTACGGCTACGCGAGCATCGCCTTCAGAGGTTACCTCAACAACGGCAAGATGGGCATCAGCGTGTATCTGAACAATCTGATGAAGTCAAGAGACGGTGAGCCTCTGGGTAATGCCAAGACGGATGCAGCCGCAGACTTCGCAGGGGTGAACATACCCGCCTACGATGATGACTTATAAGGAGTAGTCCCAGTAACTCCCTCCCGCGCCACGGATGGTCTTATCTTGATTTCTGGGTGTTCGACTCACCCCGCGGGAGCAAGACTCTTTAATATACTATGTTTTAGATTCACTACTATTTTTACTTAGGTAGGTAAACCCGTGAGGGCAAGTCTGCCTCGCACATTGGAAATTTCTTTTTATAGACAATGGAGGCCAAGCCCACTGTCCGCGAGGATATAGAGCTGGCCACACGGGGCTGACTGGTCAGTAAAAAGCAGGATTGGAGCACTCCTTTGTGGTTGCGAGTGTGGCGGTAGGGCCTGCTTCTGTGGTTCGATTCCACAGAGCCTCACATGACTTCATTACTGATAGACATAGAGACATACTCGGACGTGGACTTGAGTGCCTGCGGTCTGTACAAGTACGTGGAGAGTGACAACTTCAAGGTGTTGCTCTTCAGCTACAGCATAGACGGCACTCCCGCTGAGATAGTTGACTTCGAGGCTGGCGAGGAGCTGCCTGCCGAGGTCAGGCACGCGCTGCTTGACCCCTCGGTAAAGAAGTTGGCACATAACATGTCGTTCGAGATAGTGTGCCTCAGCAAGCACTTCGGTCAGAAGATGGACGAGACGCAGTGGTACGACACCATGATCATGGGCGCGTACCTTGGCCTGCCCCTTGCCCTTGGCCAGCTGGGAGAAGTCCTTGGGCTGGCAGAGGACAAGCAGAAGATGAGGGAGGGCAAGGCGCTTATCACGTTCTTCTGCAAGCCTTATAAAGGCGCGAGGAGAACACGTGAGCAACACAAGGAGCGCTGGGAACTCTTCAAGCAGTACTGCCGTCGTGATGTAGATAGCGAGGTGGAGATAGGCCGCAGGCTTGTGGATAAGGCTTGGCAACCACGTTGGGAGCGTGAGGTGCAGCTGCTTGACTTCCGTATCAACCAGCGCGGTGTGGCTGTGGATGCTACACTGGCACGTAACGCCTTGCGCTTCTGGGAACGATGCTCTGAGGAGCTTAGCGAGGAAGCCAAGAAGATAACAGGGCTTGAGAACCCAAGCAGCATCGCCCAGTTGCGGCCTTGGCTTGCCAGTTGGGGAGTGAAGACAGAAGCCCTTGACAAGTCTGTTGTGAAGGAGCTGCTTAAGAACCCCTATCTGCCCGAACGAGTACGCAGGATGCTGGAGATACGGCTTGACCTTGGCAAGACAAGTGTGAAGAAGTACGAGACCATGCTTCAATGGCGTTGCAAGGACGGTCGCGCCCACGGACTCACGCAGTACTACGGTACCTTTACAGGGCGCTTCAGCGGACGTGGTGTGCAGACACAGAACCTGCCACAGAACCACCTCAGTGACCTTGGCCTTGCGCGTGAGATACTGCGAGGCGGTGACTACGAGATGATGTCTCTCTGCTACGACAGCATACCAGATACCCTGTCCCAACTCATAAGGACAGCCCTCATCCCCTCAGAGGGAGGAGTGCTGCACGTGTGCGACTTCTCAGCCATCGAGGCGAGAGTGACGGCATGGGTGAGCGGTGAGCAGTGGGTGCTGGACACCTTTGCCAATGGCGGTGACATCTACTGCGTGACAGCCAGCAGGATGTTCGGCGTGGAGGTTACCAAGCATGGCCCCCATGGAGACCTCAGACAGCCAGGCAAGGTGGCCGTGCTTGCCTGCGGTTATGGCGGTGGCCCCGCTGCCTTCGACAGTATGGCAAGGAACTACGGACTGAACTTCACCGACAAGGAGAAGGAAACCTACGTGCGCCAGTGGAGACGCGCTAACCCGAACACCGTAAACCTGTGGGGCGTGGTGGAGCGTGCAGCCATTGCGGCCATACAGACGGGACGCGTGATAGCCATCAACAGAGGCATACGTATGCAGAAGCGGTACGGCATGCTGTTCGTCACCCTGCCCAGCGGCAGGCGCATTGCCTACCCGAGAGTGGATGCTACAGAGACCTTCAAGGGCATGCGTATCACATACGAGCATCAGAACCAGACAACGAAGAAGTGGGAGACAGCAGACACTTGGGGAGGCAAACTTGTGGAGAACATCGTGCAGGCCATCGCGCGTGACATCCTCTGCCACGTGATGCTCAAGGCCGAGAAGCAGGGGCATAAGATAGTGTTCCACGTACACGATGAAATAATCGTGGACTCACAGCGCCCCAACGCGCTTGCAGAGATAGAGGCTCTGTTCGCAGAACCGATAGACTGGTGCCCTGGCCTGCCGCTTAAAGGCGCAGGCTATACGACGCCCTACTATATGAAGGACTAAGATTCATACACAACATAATGGCAGACCGACAAATATATATAGCCACAGCGCCAAAGCGAACCGCAACGCGCTGGAGCAATAAACAGACGCACTGGAAGAAGCTGGTGGAGCGTTGCTCACAGACAGCCCAGACGGGAGAGAGCCTTGCGGAATACAAGGCGATGAGCAAGCCAGACCAGAGCCAGCGCAAGGACGTGGGAGGATTCGTGGGTGGCTACCTCATAGAAGGGCAACGCAGGAAAGGTAGCGTGAAGTTCCGCGATGTGCTAACGCTGGACATAGACTACGCGAAGGCCGACACATGGGAGCAGTACTGTCTGCTCTACGGCAATGAGGCGTTTGTGTATGGAACGCACACCTACACACCCGAAGCGCCCCGCATGAGGCTTGTGGTACTGCTGAGCCGCAGCGTGACAAGCGAGGAGTACGAGGCGGTGGGCAGAGCACTGGCCGCACGGATAGGCATAGACCTCTTCGATGACACCACCTACGAGGCCGAGCGGCTGATGTACTGGCCGAGCAGCCCCCGTGATGTAGAGTATTACTTCAAGCATACAGAGGGTGAAGCCCTGGATCCTGACGAGGTGCTTGCCGCCTACCACAACTGGCGCGATGTGAGCGAGTGGCCTTACAGCAGCCGCGTAGCCGCCTGCATACACACCTCCTCCAAGAAGCAGGGAGACCCGACAGAGAAGAAGGGTATTGTGGGCGCGTTCTGCCGCTGCTACAACATACACGAGGCCATAGCGACCTTCCTGCCCGACGTATATGAGCAATGCGGGGACACAGAGCGCTACACCTATACACAGGGAAGCGTAGCAGCTGGACTGGTGGTATATGAGGGAGGCTTGTTCGCTTACAGCCATAACGCTACCGACCCCTGCTCGCAGCATCTGGTCAATTCCTTTGACCTTGTGAGGCTGCATAAGTTCGGCAAGGATGACGAACACGCCCAAGAGGGTACTGCCATCACCTCGCTTCCCTCCTACAAGAAGATGAGCGAGTTTGCCGCCTCGGACGCTCAGGTGCGCCTCGCGCTGATGGAGGAGCGCAACGCCTCGGCCGAAGGAGACTTCAAGAATGTAGAGGCAGGTACTGAGGAGGATTCGGGGTGGCTGAAGCTGATGGACTACACACGAGCTGGGCTTGTGGCAAGCACCATCAAGAACATACGCCTTGTGCTGGAGAATGACCAGTGCTTCAAGGGCAAGCTTTGGAGGAACGACTTTAGCGGCATGGACTGCTACGAAGGCAAGCTGCCTTGGACGGTTGGACGGCCACTCGGCATCTGGACGAATTCGGACGACTGCTGCCTGCGCTGCTTCCTGGAGGAGCGGTATGGCATCACAGGTAAAGACCGCATAACAGACGCGCTGACAGCTGTCTTCAACAGCAGGAGGAAGCATCCCGTGAGAGAGTATCTGAGCGGCCTGCATTGGGACGGTACAGAGCGCCTTGACACCCTGCTGATAGACTTCCTTGGCGCAAGAGACACGGAGCTGACAAGAGCGCAGACACGCAAGCAGTTCACCGCCGCTGTGGCACGCGCGACAAGACCAGGATGTAAGTACGACTACACACTGGTCATCACAGGCCCCGAGGGTATAGGCAAGAGCACCCTGCTGGCAAGGATGGGCGGTGAGTGGTTCAGTGACAGTGTGGTGACGGTGGAAGGCAAGGAAGGCATGGCAAGCCTGCGCAAGGCCTGGCTCATAGAGTTGGGCGAGCTGGCAGGCATCAAGCGCAGTGAGGTGGAGGCTGTGAAGCAGTACCTCTCACGCAGCGTTGACAAGTACAGACCCGCCTACGGACGCAGAGAAGAGGAGTACCCGAGGCAGTGCGTGTTCTTCGGCACAACCAACGAGACGAACTTCCTCAAGGGCGCAAACGGTAACAGACGCTTCTGGGTGGTGGAGGCTGGCGTAGAGGTGCCGACCAAGACGATATGGACAGAACTTAACAGCGAATATAGAGACCAAGTATGGGCAGAAGCCAAGACGCGATACGAGCAAGGAGAGCCGCTGTTCCTGCCCCGAGACCTGGAGATGCAGGCGCGTAAGATGCAGAAGGAGTTTAACGACGTTGCCAAGGATGAGCGCATAGGACTCATACAACGATACCTCGACACGCCACTTCCTGCCGACTGGGAGACAAGAAGCCTGGAGAGACGCAGAGCCTACTTCAAGCAGACCGACCCGCTGGAGGCTGAGGGTGTTCTCACCCGCACGGAGGTTAGCACGGTGGAGATATTATATGAGTTGTTCGGTGAGTCGTTGGACGAGAAGCTGCGCTATAAGTCCCGAGAGATAAACGCGCTCTTCGAGTGGATTCCGGGCTGGGAGAAAGGAAAGACTAAGAGGATAACAGGCTACGGGCTACAGCGCCTATGGGTGCGCAGCAGTCAGGGCGAGATACTAACGGATGATGACTTATGAGAAGGATAGACGAGATAGCAGGCCACGCTCTGCTGAGCGAGAAAGCGTTGGAGGCCTACCTGGTGAAACGGGTGAAGATGCTCGGCGGCATCGCCCTCAAGTACAGCAACCCGACATGCACAGGCTTCCCCGACAGACTGCTTCTCCTGCCAGGCGGAAGGACAGCATGGTGCGAGCTGAAGTCCAGAGGCAAGAAGCCGAGGGCGGTACAGCAAGCGAGGATCCAGCAGCTGAGAGAGCTTGGGCAGGCCGTGTATGTAGTGAGTTCAAGAGACGAGATAGAAGGAATGATAGATAGCGTTTAACTAAAATAAGAGAAGTTATGAAAAAGTATGTAGGAACAAAAACGGTAAAGGCCGAACCTATGAACGAATTGGCCGCAGTAGAGAAAGGTTACGCCAGAAAGAACAAGGACAACCACGAGTGGCGTGAAGGCTATCATGTGCAGTACACCAACCCAGACGGTAGCATCTACGACTCTTGGTCTCCAAAGTCTGTCTTTGAGAAAACCTATAGAGTTGCTGAGGCTCCTGCTGACCATATTAAGATTCAGCTTGAAGAACTGAATACACGCTTTGCGAAGGGAATAGAGTTTCTGTCAAACGAAGGTTATGTCCTCATATACCCCACGAAGGCACTCCTTTCAGCACAGGTTGAAACCGAGAGAGAGTATTCCTATCTGTTGAATGATAGACTCGAACGGATGTCTGATGGGAAGGAATCTCTCAACAACTATGACTTCGGCACAGCTATCAAGTTTCTTAAAGCGGGTGGCGCTATCCGTAGAGCTGGCTGGAATGGCAAGGGTATGTTTGTTATTAAGCAGGTTCCCGCGCATATCACAAGCGAGACCATTCCTAATATGCAGTCGCTGCCCCAGATTGCGAAGGACATCCTGATGAAGCGTCAGAAACCATGCCTGAAATACATAAACCAGATGCTCATCATTAACCAAGACGGACGCGCTGATTCATGGGTTCCATCGTCCAGCGATGTATTTGCGGATGACTGGGAACTGGTTACAGAGTAATAAGGATTCTAAAAATAAAGAAATGACGATGGGAATTTGTATTGCATTTATCGCTGTGGCGCTTATAGCGGGTGTCGCAGGAGCCAACTACGGCTACGCGAGGGGAGAACAGGAGACCAACGCGCGCTGGACAGCATACCTCTCTGACAAGGAGGAAGAGATTGTGCGGCTCCAGAAGGAACTGAAGGAGACACGCGCTGCGATGCGTATTCTCAGTGAGAGGAAAGAAAGCGATGGCAAGAAGTAGAGAGCTGCGCCCTGCGACGGATGACGAGTACACCAACGAGGCGCTTAACAGAGAGTATTACGACCGTCCATGCACGATGAGCAGTCAGAGCGAGGGATGCAAGGCATACGTGAGGCAAGGCTTCAGCACAGCGCGCACACGCTCGAAGTACAGAGATGCGAATTGGATGGAGTGACAGACACCGTAATGAGACGATATGGACAACAAGGAATTTAACTGGGACGAGGTGATAAGCCTCGTGCACAAGACAGCCCAAACTACGAGCATCTGGCCATGCTTGTCATCACCGAGCTCAGCGAGGCGATAAACGCGGACAGGTATGGCAGACACGCCGATACGGAGGGATATAAGGTATGGCGTGCCTTCGTGAATGAATATATAATAACCCACGAAGACCGTATCAAGAGACGCAAGACGGCATTCAATGAGTGCATTAAGGACACCGTGGAGGGCGAGCTGGCCGATGCCTGCATACGCCTCATGGACATGATTGGCTACTACCAGATTTCCTTCATTCGTGACAATACGTTTACTTCCGACCTTGACAAGCCGTTGTGTGAGTTCTGCTTCCGAGTAACAGAGGCTCTGATGGCTCCGCACAGAGAGATATACTACGGCTGCCAAAAGGCTCTAAACATGCTGCTTGCCTATGCCGAGCGCAACGGTATAGACATCGAGTGGCACATTCACGAGAAGATGGCATACAACGAGCAACGGCCACGGCTTAACGGAAAGAAGTACTGAGACGCGAACTGGGTGGAGTGACAACTAAAAACAGACAGAGAATGAATAAGTATATTGGACCCAGAGAGGTATGGGCGCACCCTATGACGGAGTACGAGGCTATTGCGGCAGGCATACATCCAAAGTCAGAAGACGGGCATGTACTCAAAGCCGGCTACAAGATAACACAGCCTATCCCAAACGGGAGAGTTCTTGAGTACTGGGTGGATGAAGACACGTTCAACCGCTGCTACACGCAATTCAATAGCTCGGCAGACAGACTGCGCGTAGAGATTGAAGAAGTCCAGCGTCGTATCCAGTCATGGATGCTTTTCGATGAGCCCGTTCCAAAGCCGAATGAGGAGAACTTGTGGAGACTACAGCACGATATGCTGCGTGCATACGTCAGAATCCTTGAGATGCGGCTTGAGATTATCAAGAGTGAGAAAGAGAAAATTAACGACTAAACAGAATTGAGATATGGAAGAAGAGAGATATTACGAGTTTACGGGTGAAACCAAGAAGTTTTATAACCGCGTAGTACACCGTATCAGATGCACAAAGGACTTCCGCGATTACAAGGCAGGGGATGTCGGTGGTTGGGTAGAGGACTACAAGAACCTAAGCGAACAGGCCTGGGTGGAGGATGAAGCGGTGGTATGTGAGTATGCAACGGTAAAAGGATCCGCAATAATCAAGGAGACTGCGATGGTATTTGGCTTTGCAAAGGTCTGCGGAACGGCCACGATAAGCGGTAACGCATATGTAGGCGACCATGCTTTCGTCATGGATGCAGAGGTAAGCGGTAACGCGGGTGTTGGCGACTGCACCGAGGTCAAGGGTAACTGCGTTGTCACAGACCACGCTGTCGTTAAAGACCACGCGGAGATAACAGACAACGCAAGGATAGAAGGCCATGCAAGGGTGGCAGAATATGCCTGCGTAGGCATGGACGCACGTGTCTGTGACCATGCCAAGTTAGGGGAGTGTGCTCATGTGGGTGGCTGTGCTTTGGTATGTGACCACGCCTGGCTTATGGGCAATACAATGGTGGACGGGTATGCCGTTGTAGGTGGTATGACATATTCTATGGGCGCTCTCTACGTCACAGACGAAGCAGAGGTCAGATGCGAGGGGCTTCCAGGGCCTAAAAAGGTGTTTATCCCTATAAAGGGAACCTTCCGTATATGCGGGGATGCGAAGGTGATAAGTAGCAGGGACTATGTGGTGTTCACCGATTGGCTCCATGAGGGGTATGAGATTGTTTGGACACGCAGCAACGACATGTGGCATTGCGACGGTCTTGGCATAAACAGTCCATGCCCCGCAGAGGAGTTCATTAAGAAGGGCTACGAGAAGGGAGAACTACACGGCAAGAACCGAGAGTTGCTTGTGAAGTATGTAGAAAGTATTAAGGAGCTTGGCCGATGTAAAAACGAGGCGAAAAGCTGGTGAAGAACTATAAACAGAATAAAGACATGAAAGAAAATAGGCATTATGAGTTGACCGATGAGACCATTGAGTTTGACGGCCATACACTGCACCGCATAAGATGTACAGAGGATTTTCGGGGTACAACGAAAGGAACTCTGGGCGGTTTTGTTGAGGAATACGAAAACCTCTGCGGTGACGCTTGGGTAGGTGGCAATGCGAAGGTTTATGGGGACGCAAGTGTTAGCGGCATTGCGCTCGTTAAGGATAACGCTTGCATAAGCAATGGCGCAATCATTACCGACGTAGCCAGTGTTTCGGATTCTGACATTGTAAAGGGCGATGCGTGGATAGGCGGTTTTGCTAAAATTCGCGATTCCGCTGTTATCAAATATAGCATCAGTAACAATGGCTATCCGTTATTTCTAAGCGGACGTATCGTAATTTGCGGTAACGCGGTGATAGAATCCAAATACGACTATATCGTTTTCAAGAACTGGTGGTCATCGGGTAGGTACTTTACCTGGACACGCAGCAATGACATGTGGTGCGTTGGATGCTTCTATGGCACGGGTAAGGAGCTAATTGCTAAAGCCTACAAGGACAGCAAGGTGAGCGGGAGAGAATATGAGCGGGTAGTCAAGTATGTAGAGCAGATTAAGAGATACAGCAAGCCGTCTTTGTGGCAGCGGGTAAAGAAGATGCTAAAATGCAATGATAACAAAACTGAACTACAGTGACCGAAGCATTAAGTCCTGCGCGATGCGCAAGCTTACGCCCTTTGAGTGTTTTCGTCTGATGGGCGTGCGCGATGATGTGATACGCACGATGCAGAGCACGAACGCACAGGCAGAGAAGCGTATAGCGGGCTTCAAACCAAAGGGCAAGAAGGACGAGATGGCGGTGTCAGCAGCACAGCAGTACCGACAGGCAGCAAACAGCATTGTCCTTGATGTGCTTGCCTATATCTACGAGCAGCTGTGGTACCCTAAACATCGCGAACCAATCGGACAGATGAGCCTCTTCCCAGACGATGAGTTGCCTGCAATGCCAGACCACAGCGATGACGAGAAGGTGATATGCACTACGTTCAGCGGGTATGACTCACAGCTGATGGCCGCTGATGTGCTGAAGGATTGGCATCCCGATTTCCGATGGGCATGCACAGGGTGGAGCGAGATAGACAAGAACGCATGCCTTATGCACAACCTCGTATTCCCGCAGTATGCTGACAAGGCACTCGGAGACATCACAAAGATAGACTGGCATAAGGTGAAGGAGTCGTTGGGCGGCAAGGAGGTTGACCTGCTTACCTACTCCTCGCCTTGCCAAAACCTCAGCAACGCGGGCAAGCAGATGGGCATGAAGGAGGGCAGCGGTACGCCCTCTTCCCTGCTGTGGCATGTAGCAGACGCGGTGGAAGTTCTGCGCCCTAAGTTCCTCTTGCAGGAGAACGTGGCGGCGCTGGTAAACAAGAACTTCCTTCCCGACTTCCAGGCGTGGCTCGATAAGTTGGAGCGACTTGGCTACGTATCGAGGTGGCAGCGACTCAACGCAAAGGACTACGGTGTGCCACAGAACAGAGACAGGGTGTTCTGTCTGTCCATGCGGAGCGATGTGGCCTTTGACTTCCAGTTTCCCGAGCCTATCGCCTTAGACAAGCGATTGGAGGATGTGCTGTTGGACGAGGTGGAAGAACGGTACTTCCTCAAGGACGATGCCGTGAGCAAGTTTCTCAAGGCAAACGACTCAGACAATGCCCTGTTCGTGCAGTTCGATTTGCCACCGACACACGAGGCGGCAATGTTTCTCAAGACGTGGCTCACTCTGTGGATGCAAGCAGCCGATGGTTGGAACATGACACCTATAAGTCTTCAGCACGCACTTAATTCGGCACGGCAGAAAATGGATCTGTCTTATTCCGTGTTCACGGCTAAGGGAGTGGCAGCGTTAGGCGATGAGTTTGCGCGGTTGTTTAAGGAGAATATGGAGAGGAAGAATATGAATAACAAGCAGTACTATATCGGCTGGGCGAGAGACAGCAAAGGGCGCATAAAGGGGCGACCGCGCAAGCAGATAGCTAATGCCGTGACATCGAAGGTCGGGCACGGAATTTCCGACCCTCGCGACGGACTGGGCAACACCACACCGCATATAATTATAGAATATGATTAAAGAAGAAAAGATGTTTGCCGTGTTCTGCGATTGCTGCGGGACACGACTCACAGAAGGTGACATCATAACAGGCTGGACAGATATGGAGTCGGCTGAGTTCGTAGCACGCGAGTCGGGCTGGGAGAAGCAAGGAGAGTACTGGTACTGCCCAGATTGTTGCAAGCCTAACGATGGGGAGGAAGAAGATGGGAAAGAATAGGAAGAAGGAAGACGGCATCTTCTACGACTTCGCCACAGGCCGATGCTGGGAGCACAACGGCAAGTCCAAGCGCCTGCTGTGGACAGAGAACATGTTGCGGGAACTGAGAGCTAGGTTCCCCATCATGCACAGCGAGGAACTGGCTGGCATGCTACAGATGTGTAAGCGCACGCTGGAGCGCAAGGCCAAGGAACTGGGCATAAAGAAGAACCCGCAATGGCTGGCAAAGAACAGAGAGGAGTGTAGGAGGATAGCTTACAGTTGCACGAGGAGGGGACTCAACCCTGGCTGTTATAAGAGTGGGCATGCGCCGACACACGGCTACAAGAAGGGCAGAGTGCTCAGCAAGGAAATAGAAGAAAAGCGAGTTGCCCATCTACGCGAAAGTCTGAGAAAACGAAAACATAAACAAAAAGTTAATAAATATGGAGTATCAGGAGAACAATCTGAAGAGTAGGGAAGAGCTTGCCAAGATGGCCATGGATATGATAGACGCTCATCTGTGCTACACGGGCAGCATACGCTCTGGAGCGAGTAAGGAAGAGGTACGCGCTAACGCGCGAGACTACTTCCGCAAGCGTGACGAGCTGATGGAAGCCTCACGCAGCATCCTCTTCAACGCTAAGTTGACGGAGAGATGAAAGCAGTCCTGCATGATTACCAGAAGCGCGCGGTTCGGTTTGTGGAAGACACGCCGCGCTGCGCGCTTCTGCTTGAGATGGGCTTGGGCAAGAGCCTTATAACGCTCACCGCCTTGGGCAGGATGCTCGCAGACATGGAGGTCAGCAAGGCGCTTGTCATCGCCCCACGTAAGGTGGCGGAATCCACATGGTCAGACGAGGTAGAGAAATGGGAGCATCTGTCGGGTCTGCGCGTGAGCCGCGTCATAGGCACAGAGAAGCAGCGCGTGAAGGCTCTGGAGCAGGATGCCGACCTCTACGTGCTCGGCCGCGACTCCTGGGTGTGGCTGGTAAAGTACTACAACGCCAGCATGCCGTTTGACATGCTCATCATAGACGAGTTGACAAGCTTCAAGAGCAACACCAGCCAGCGCTTCAAGGCGATGCGGCTTGTGCGTAGCCAGTTCAGCCATATCATAGGGCTCACAGGAACGCCAGCCCCTAACGGCTACCTTGACCTCTGGGCAGAGGTTTTCTGCATAGACGGAGGCCAGCGCCTGGGCAAGTTCGTGACACGCTACAGGAGCAACTACTTCAACGTGACCACAAGCCCGCAAGGCTATCTGCTTAGAGCAACGCTGAAGGAAGGATCCAAGGAGCAGATAGACGCGCTGCTGTCCGACATCTGCCTCACCATGCAGGCAGGAGACTATCTGACCCTGCCAGAGAGGCAGGACATCGTGAGGAGAGTGCATCTGCCCGCCAGCATACTGAGCCGCTACCGCAAGTTCGAGCGCGAGATGGTAATGAGCATAAGCGACACAGAGGCTATCACCGCCGCGAGTGCCGCCGCCCTCATGGGTAAGCTGCTTCAGTATGCCAACGGCGCTGTCTATACAGACGAGCACATGGTGGAGGAGATACATCAGGAGAAGATAGAAGCCCTCAGAGAGATAGTAGAGGCCGCAGGGTCTCCTGTGCTCGTCTTCTACCAGTACAAGCACGACCTTGCACGTATCAAGGACGCGCTAGGCAAGGACTACAAGCTGAGAGCCTACGAGAACGAGCAGGACTTGCGCGCATGGAACAAGGGAGAGGTGGAGGTGCTGCTTGCCCATCCAGCCTCATGCGCCTACGGACTTAACATGCAGGCAGGAGGACACGTCATCGTGTGGTTCGGTGTGGGGTTCAACCTTGAGTTGTACCAGCAGGCCTGCGCGAGACTGCACAGGCAAGGACAGAAGTACCCCGTGCAAGTCTATCATCTGCTGTGTTCCGACACCGTGGATGAGAGAGCCTGGCAGGCCATACAGAGCAAGGCCAACGAGCAGAACGCGCTCATGGGCGCACTCAAGCGCTTGGTACAGACGTACAGATAGATGATAAATTGTCAAGAGAGAATGCCCGCGGAGATTATCTTTGCGGGCATAACTTTTTAATAATCGTTGCAATGATAGGAGCAATATTAGGCGCTGCCACCTCAATAGGTTCAAGCATCTATGGAGGAATCAAGGCTCACAAGGCCGAGAAGAAGTACAGGAAGGAGATTGCCGACCTAAACAAGAAGCAGAACGACTGGTACAACCAGCGCATGAACGAGGACTACACACAGCGCGCTGATGTGCAGCGCCTCCTCAACAGCTCACGTGAGGCCGCAGAGAGGCAGATTAACAGCGCCCGCGCCAGACAGGCCGTGTCGGGAGGTACAGACGAGAGCGTGATGGCCGCACAGGAGTCCGCTAATGCAGGGCTTGCTGACGCTACCGCACAGATAGCCTCGCAGGCAGGAGCCTACAAGGACGCTGTGGATAAGCAGAACCAACAGAACATAAGCGCTAACGCAGCGCGTAATATGCAGTACTACACACAGGCCGCACAGAACGCACAGACAGCTGCCTCTGCGGGCATGCAGGCAGGCATGGGTGTAGTGGGTGCTGACATGCAGGCTAAACTTAATAACGGTAAAGGTCTCTTTGAGGGGCTGTTTAAGAAGAAGTAGATATGAAGAGAACAGAATCAGACATGTATTCTTTTCTCGACGATGACGAGAAGAAGAGTGTGACTTACTCACCGAAGCCAGCGGTAACTACTACCCTGACTCCCGCTCCTGCCGTGACCGCCCCCGCTCCTGCCGTGAAGGACGAGGTGCCAGCCGCCTTGCAGAGAAAGACATCGGACTATACACCGCAGACCCCATGGACACCGAAAGAGCAGAGAGTGGAAACGCCCGTTGCGGAGAAGGAAAAGCCATCCCTGGATATACCGCCAGTCAGCGACTACGACAACTTCTCTGAGCTGGTCAAGCAGTACACTTCCGCACCGATGACCGAGGAGGAGCAGAAGCGCAGAGAGCGCGGAGCTGCTGCCGCTCAGAGCATGGGCGCACTGGGCAACGTGCTCAGCGCGTTCAGCAACCTTGCCTTTACAGGCGGTGTGGCTCCAAGCCAGAAGCTTCCAGACCTGCCAGACGCTAACAAGGACGTGCAGGCATTCCGCACACAGGTGGAGAAGAGCAGGCAGGCTTACCTTAACAACCTGCTGCAAGGCCGTGCGCTCCAGCAGAAGGGAGAGGAGCTTGGTCTGAAGAGAGCGGAGTTAACGCGCAAGGTAAATGCAGACGAGAGAGAAGCGGCGAACAAGAAAGCCCTTAATGACGCAAAGATTGGGCGCATGAGGGTGCAGGATTCAAAGGACGAAGCCATAAAGGCTTATTGGGACGCAAAGACGCAAGCCTTGGAAGAGGGTCAGCCACTTGCGGAGGCAGAAAGGAGAGCCAAGATAGCATACTGGAACTCCAAAGCAAAAAGCGGTGGAGGCGGCAACGGAAACTATGTGGATGTAGAGCTTGCCGACCCTGTTACACATAAAACGCAAAAGATTAGGGTGACAGGCAATAAAGCCGCGGATATTCTGATGAGTCAAGAGATAGACGAGAGTAACAAGACTGTCACGAAGTCTGTAGATGCTTTCGGAGGCAAGAGCAGTAAGACCACTGAACGAGGTAAGAGCGCCAAGCAGAAGAGCGGCGAGCATACCAGAGCGCTCAGAGAGAAGGAAGAGGCCAAGAAGAAGGCCAAGACAGGAAAGAAGCCGAACAATAATATGTCACACACAAGAGCACTTGGTTTATAAATATGGCACAGGATAAGTTAGATATACTATACGATGCGCTGGAACGTGATGGCGCGGTAACAAGCGGTAGAGAGAACTTCCGAGCTAAGATGCTTGCACCTGGTGAGGAAGGCTACAAGAACAGGCTCGCGCTCTTTACAGCGCTGAAGCAGGACAACGCCGTAGAGAGCAATACCTACGAGGAGTTTGCTGCCAACCTTGGCTTGCATGCCGTGAAGCCAGCCAAACAGGAGGATCCAGCCGAAGAGCAGGGCAGAGCGGCACAGCCCAACGCGGATGACTACGCAAGAGCGGCTAAGAACAACGCTCTGGCGGTAGCACGCGGGCGCGATGTGCTGCACCAGGCAGAGAACGCGCAGGAGTGGCAGAAGGCCAACTTCGGGCTTAACGTGCCGAAGATAGAACTTGGACTTGGCAAGTCGGGTCGTACTGTGGCCACCGCTCCTACGTTCAATGCCAAGACAGGCAAACAGGAGCGCACCTACATAACACAGAGCGGCAACGAGTACACTTCACAGGCTTCTGCCGAGCGTGAGCAGGCCGCTCTGGACAAGCAGCAGGAACAGGCGCGTAAGCTGGCTCACGTGCAGGAGGAGATAGACCGCAAGCGGCAGGAGGAGCTGGCAGGCATAGACAAGCAGCTGACCGTCATGCAGGAGCAGTATGACCGCATTAAGGGTACCGACCATACGAGTGAGACACGCAAAGGCTATATCATGCAGGCCATAGACCGCCTACAGCAGCAGCGGGACGCAGCAGAGAAGAAATACCGCGGGCGCGATGTGAAGGCCGAGTACGAGCTGGGAGGCGGCAGAGAACAACTCGAGGCTGCAAAGGAGGAGGTGGCCAAGGCGCTGGAGGACATAGAGGAGAGACGAGGCGAGAAGTCGGGCTTTATGGAGTTCGCTGAGAGCCAGTTCCCCAACGTGACCTCTTACATACGTAGGTGGACAGACCCCGAGTATGGCAAGGCCAAGGCCGCAGAGCAGGCACTGGAGGACACAGAAAACACTATCAAGCAGGCTACGCGCGAGGGCTTCTCCAACAACACAGCCTTCAACGTGGCACGTGGCGCGTGGGACGCTACCCGCGATATACGCACGTGGGACTTCGGTGCCAACGACTGGGCCGACAGCCGTAACCTGGCTGAGCTTGTAGATAAGTCGGAGCGAATCCGCAAGGCCGAGGAGGCAGGCAAGACACCCGAGGAGCATCTGACCGCAACCGAGCAGAGAGTTCTGGACGCGATGGCCGTATCAAGTACGCTGGACGCTAACTTCAGTGAGCACGTGCCGATGTCCTACCGCGTAGGACAGAGCGTGCCTGCCTCTGCGGGCTTTGCCGCCAGCATCTACCTCAACCCGCTCAACGGACTGGGTGCTGCTGTGGAGAAGCAAGTAGCGGCTAACGCTGCCAAGGGAGGCGTGAAGGGAGTGCTGAAGGGCGCGATGAAGACAGCGGGCAAGACGGTGATGAAGAACGTGACTGGCGCGCCTACCATGAACGCCGCCGAGCAGAGCATGCAGCGCGCCCTCACCGTAGCCGCTGTGAACAAATACGGCAAGTGGGGCGTGCGCGCGATGAACACCGCAGGCCGCGTGATAGGTGATGGAGTGGAGGCACTGGGTACAACACTCACCACTGGCCTGCCGCGTACCATGGCCTCTATCAACGAGAGGCAGACGGGTACGTTCATAGGCCGTGTGGATGACAGCGGACGCATAGTGTATGACCGCGTGG
>UMGV01030492.1_pt1 | contig 18531 bp, 16 predicted proteins | sample 1965361 | NCBI WGS metagenome assembly UMGV01 (sample SAMEA4836081, study PRJEB28245) | human gut metagenome | biome: gut microbiome; material: fecal sample | place: Denmark | collected 2008
ACCGTTTTTAGTATTTTTTATTTGAATTTTGAGTTTGCATTACATATTATGAACATATAAAGTGTTTTTATGCATTTTTTATTATTATAATCATAAAATATTTTTTGTAAAAAAAAGATAGCCATCTGGCTATCTATTACTCTAATTCATCAGCACAAAGCATTAGTATTCCTGCGATTCTACTAACAAATATCAAAGTACAAATTTTAAAAGCTAAGCTAATTGGTTCTTTGTTTTTTATCTTTTCACAGTATACTATTGTCATTGGTATACACCAAGCTAAAGGAATAATAGCTATTCCCATAGCAACTGTTGCAATAATCATAAATATCTTCGCAACAGGTTTTAATCCATACTTATCGTAGTTATCTTTTACCACTTTAGTTTCATTAGTTTTTTCAAAATTTTTAGTTGGTGAACCGCAATTAGGACACACTATAGCTGTTTCTGCTAATTCTTTTCCACATTGTGTACAATACATAATATCAACTCCCATTTACATTATACATCATATTATTGTATTGTCAAATTAGTTATTAAAAACTGATACATATCTTTTTTTTATTATATTTAAAAATAGTTCTACTAATAACATAAATACTATTAATACTATCGTCCATGCAAAAACATTATTAATTTCTAAAAATATCTTTTCTTGGTTAAGTTCATATCCTATTGTATTAGGTGTTTGACATATAAATTCTGCCATAACCATTACTTTAAGTCCCAAACCGAAAGAAGTTATAACTCCACTTAATAAGTGTGGATAAACTAAAGGAACATATATGTCTTTTACTACTAACATATTTGTTTTAGAAATCATTTTAACTTCTTCTAATATTCCTTTATCAATAGAATTTAATCCATTTAAACTAGTTTCATACATTATTGGTATAACAACCAATGAACAAATAACATAAGGGCTATTTTTATTACCAATCATTATTAATAATATGATAATGATTGTGGTAACAGGAATCATTCTCATTAAAGCTATTAGTGGAGAAATAAAATCACTAAACCATTTAAAAACATATGATAATAGTGCTAAAATTAAAGATACAAAAAATCCTATAATAAGTGATAAAATCAACCTATAAATAGTATTTAAAATAATTAAATACGTATTGCCTTTTTTAAGTATATTAATTAAACTTTTAAATACACTACTAATATTTGGTATGACCAAATCATTTTTAATAACTAAAGCTAAAACTTCCCATAAAACTATTATAAATATTACACCACTAATATATAAAGTAAAATTCTTAATAGTAGAAGTTTTCATCTGGAGTTTTTCCATTTAATAATGCATTATTATATTTATTTAGTAAATCGTAATATTTATTAATAGTTTCAATATTTTCTTTAGCTCCATAATACTTAATGTTACTAGTTTTAAGACTAGCTTCTAAAACTCCTTCTCCTAATTTTGTGAAATATTCATGATTATTACTAACTTTTTCATAATATTTATCACTATTAGTATTTAAGAATTCAATATTTGCTTTTACATCTTTTAAGAAGTTTTTGATTTCTTTATCCTTACCATTGTTTAAAACAAATATTCCAGCTTGAGGAATCATTTCTATTTCGCTTTCTAATTCCTTTTGTAAATCTATAACATTTAAATCTAAGTTATATTTCAATTTTAACATAGTTAAAGTTGGTTCAGCTGTTAAAATATAATCATATTCACTATCACTATTAACAAAGAAAGGAACTACATCATTAACTGATGATTGATATTCAATATCTGCAGTAATATTGTTTAATTCAAAAGCAGCCTTCATAACTATATCAGGCGTATTATTCATTCCATATGCCATAATCTTCTTACCATTAACATCACTAATTTTATCACTACTACCTTTAGTAACTAAATAATTGTTACCAGTAGTAATAACTGCTGCAAACTTATATTCAATTCCTTTTAATAAATATAATTTACTACTAGCAGTAATTGGAGCAATAACAACATCATAATCTTTTTTAACTAAAGCTGCTGTTAATAGATCAGCACCACTAACTACTTCAAATTCATAATTTTCATTACTTAGCAAATCGCCAACTGCCACAAGTGGAGTTCCATTTGGAACGATGATTTTTATCTTTTGTAAATTCTCATCTTTTTTACAACTAGCTAAAATAAATACTAGTAAAACTAAAAAAACACCAAATACCTTTTTTAAAACATTTTTCATTTTTATTACCTCTCTTCTATTTTTTCCATACTTGACAATATTATTATATATTTGTTATAATCTAATTATCGTAACATTTGTTACAAAAGGAGAAAAAAATGAAAGAAAACATTATTAGCACTTTAAATGAAAAAGAAAAAGAATTATTAAAAATAAAAACATATAAAAAAAATCAAGTAATCTTTAATGAAGAAGAAGAATGCACAAGTATTGCTATAATCATTAAAGGACAAATATCGATATCTACTTATACTTTATTAGAAAAAACATATGATATTAAAACATTAAACGAAAATGATATTTTCGGTACTTTTTTAATCTTTTCTAGCAGTCCATATTACTTAGGTAATGTTATTTCATTAAAAGATTCAACCATCGCTTTTATAAACAAAAATGATTTATATACTATCATTTCAAAAAACCAAAGCTTTTATAACTCATATATGAATCTAATAAGTAAAAGTGTTATGAAACTTCAAGGTAAAGTAAAAATATTATCTCAAAAAACTATCAGAGAAAAAATACTTTTCTACATAAAAAATGAAATAAAAAGAACAAAAAACAAGACTATTAAAATAAACAGTAAAGAGGAATTAGCTAAAATTTTGAACATTCCTAGACCTTCTCTTTCAAGAGAATTAATCCTTTTAAAAGAAGATGGATATATCTTTTACGATAGAGATACAATTACTTACAATTTTTAATATTTCAAAAAAATAGAGAGCATTATTATAAAATGCTCTCTTATTTTTTAGATTTAGCTAACCTATTTAATAAATTTTTTTAGCCAGCCTTTTTTCTTAACTAAAACTGCAACTAAGGCAATTAAACATAAAATTACAGAAGAAAAACTTATAACTTTAATCTTACATCCACCACTTTTAACTGGTATTGTTTCTTCCTTAGTTTCATTACATGTCTTACATGCATAAGTCTTTTTACCTTCTTCTTTTGTAACTACTCCACTATCCCATATATGACTTTCTTCTTCACTTCTTACATGACATCTACTGCACTCATGGAAGTGATGATCTTTATCACTACTCCATACAGTTGAATAGTTGTGACCTAATGCATCTATAGTAATATCAGTTACTTCAGTAGTACATTCTTTATCTGAATAGTTCTTATTACATAAACTACAAATATAGTATTCTATGCTACCTTTAGCTGTACATGTTGCATCTAATACATCATGATGAGTTAGGTTATGATTATTAGGATCAATTGCTAATACTTCATCTTTAGTATCAATCTCACCATTATAAGTTGCAATTAAAGCGGTTTGTATTATGACATTATAAAAAGAAAATTATTAAATACACTTTACCAACTATACTTAGTTATATAATTGTGTATTATGTCTAGTAAAAAAGTCTCTGCTTTTTAAGCAGAGACTTTCCCTTGAATTCTTTACAGGTATGATTCTGAGAAAAAAACTTATTTTTTATCCCCAGAATTTTTTACAGCACCATAATAAATTTTAATTTAATAAACTACCCCTATAAAAACATAGCCATATATAATGGTAAATGTATTATACCGTCTTTAACCATAACATCTTTTGAATATAAAATATAAGAATTACCTATTTTTTGCGAAAACTTCTTTCTAAATTTATCAAGTGAAGAATGAGAATTATAATTGTTAGATTTGACTTCTATCAAAGAAATCTTTTTATTTTCTGCAATTAAAAAATCAATTTCCATATTGTTATCTCTATTTATTTTATCACACTTTGAATAAAAATATAACTTATGTCCATTACTACGCAACATTTGAGCTACAACATTTTCCATTATCATCCCTTCGTTAATATTCAGTTTATCAAACAGAATAGCTTGATATAATTTATTTTCGATAAACGGGTTATCCATAAAAGCTTGTGTTACTAGTAACCCTGTATCAGCCATATAACATTTTTGAGTTGTATTATCAGCTGTTAATGCTAAGCCAACATTAGGATCAGTTACGTTAAAACAATTATTAACAATCATAGCCTCATTTAACCAAGCGAATGAATTTTCATATGTTCTAAAACGACCAGTTTTATCTATATTAGATATTTTATATTTCTTTTCCTTTTTTGATAGTTCGCCAACTATTCCATCAAATATTAAAAATACTTTATCTTCATATTCACTAGCAAATTTTGCAACATCATCACGATAAAGATTTAATATTCTTCTTTTTACTATATCTGAAGCTTCAAAATTCTTCCCATCTAAATATGCCATAACAGATTGTGGCATTCCTCCAACAAGCACATATTGACGAAAATCATTCATAATTTTTCGATGTAATGTTTGACCAAGAGGAACTCTTTTCTCAAAACAAGTTCTAATTAGTGGTACTGTTGCCTCATCGCCAAGCGCCCATAAAAATTCTTCAAAATCAAGAGGGAACATTTCGATATGTTCTTCTTCAGAAGGTATAATTATATCTTTTACATTTTTCTTTAATCGAATCAATGAACCAGTTTCAAGATAATCATAACGACCATCTTCAACTAAATACTTTATTAATTGTCTGGCCCTAGGATATTGTTGAACCTCATCAAAAACAATCAAAGATTCTCTTTTATATAAAATAGTTGAATAAAAAGCTGAAAGTTTTGCAAAAAACAAATCAAGATCAGATGTATCATACAAAAACAAATCCAATATGCTTTTAGGCGCTATACCAAAATCAATTATAATATAACTTTTATATTCATTTTCCGCAAACTGTTTTGCAATATAACTTTTCCCAACACGTCTTGCTCCATTAATTAAAATCGCAGTAGAACCATTAGATGTCTTTTTCCATTCAATTAATTTATCATATATTTTTCTTTTCAATATAACCACCTCAATTATATATTACTCAAATACAAATAAATTATACCACAGCATGCACGAAAAGACAAACATTTTTTTATGTCATATTGCACGAAAAGACAAACTTTTTTCAAATCATTTTGCACGAAAGGACAAACATTGTTTTATACACTTTGACATAGCTCAATATAAAGGTCTATGTCATTAACTATATACTTTGTTCCTGTAGTGTGTAATGCTTCATAAAAGTCTTTAATATATTCACATACTGAATATTTATTAAACAAGGTTATAACATCTTTACCTGTCATTCCTTTTTGATTTTTATATTCTTCTATACAAAAAATTATAAATGATAATTCTTTACTCATAACTCATTCCTCTGGAAACACAAGTTCTCCCGTTTCTTTTTCATATTGCCACATTGAATAGATAGTTAGCGGGCTATAATGCCATACTTTTGTTTCTTCTTTAGCAAGCATTTCATAAGTCTTAGAACTATAAAATTCACTTATAGCAGCGATATCATCAATTTTTTCCTTTTCAACAATCAATTCAACAATTTGCGGGATAAGTGCAATGCTTAATATAGTATTAAATTTCTCATCCATTTATTCCACCTCTACAGATACTACAATTATACCTAACTCTTATTTTTCAGTCAATGTTTTTGCTAGCTAAATATAAGTAAAAGAGAGTGAGTTACACTCTCCTAATAATTATAATTTATTTAAGGGATTTGCCCTTAGTTCCATTTGAACCTCTAGATGGTTGAATGTTGTCTGAGAATACTGCACCATAATTTGTTCCAACGCCTATTCCATTTACAGGTTCACCATCACCTGGATTGCCATATTTTCCACCTGTTCCAGCATTTCCGCCAATGATTCCGTCTCCACCATTGCCGCCATTACCACCATTTCCACCAGAACATCTCCACACGCTACCTAAAGAATTATAATAGTTACCTCCCTTACCTCCGTTTCCACCATTACCCCCATTTCCACCTGCTCCATAATTACCACTAAAAATGTTGACTGAAGCAGAACCAATTTCTTTTATGTTACATGACGTATTTATACCATAGGCTCCTTTACCACCATTTCCACCATTTCCACCACTTCCTCCTTTACCGCCGTAGTTTTTATCCCCGTCTTTTCCGCCAGTAAAGATATTTACTTTTGCTTTACCTACTCCACCATTACCGCCGTTTCCGCCATCTCCTCCTTTACCGCCATTGCCTCCAATAGCAGTAAGTTTAATGTTAGAAACAGTTAACTGTGAAGCCAAAATTGCTGAATAACCATCATTTCCATTTTTACCATTTGTTCCATTAGTTCCTGAATAACCATCTTCAGAACCAGCATTTCCATTTAAACCATTTGTTCCATTTGCTCCATTCCCACCTACAACATGTAAAGAAGAATCTGAATTTCCAAGCAAATTCAATTTTGGCACTTTAATAGCATTAGAGTTCATAGATCTAAGTTTACAACTACCTATAATTGTTAAATTTATCTCAGAATTATTATTCTTTGCTAAAAGACATGAACCATCATTTGTTTGCATTTGCAAGTTATCAAAAGTTATATCCAATTTTGTATTTCTATCAGTAATATTTATACCAAATGAACAACTAGAACTTCCAATAAAAGTAACTTTTTTAACATACTCTTCTAATACGTATTCTGAAACACTTGAATCTATTTCTTTAACATCAACAATTAGTATATCAGGATTTACTTTTGCAACATTAGACTTACTAGATTTTTTATCCATTAATTCATTGTTTTTATAATATGCAATAATATAAACTCTTAAATTTTGATTGTCACTGTTTTCAAATTTATATGACAAATCACTAGTTTCACCTATTAATTCATCATTTACACTATTAAAAATTTTATAATATGAAGCTCCTACTACTTTTTGCCATGTGATAGAGTTTTTATTAGTACTTAAAATTGGTCTACCTAAAATTGGAGCAGCAAGACTAACAATGTCTTTTTGAAAACTATAATAGGTTCGTGCGAATAAATGTCTAAGATTATGCGGATATACTTTATTTTCTAAAACTTTGGCATTTTTACACAATCTTTTCATACTAGACCATATGTTAGATCTATCCAGTGGTTTTCCGTTTTTAGTTATAAAAATGTGACCACTTTTTATTTTCTTTATTTCCACATATTCTTTTAACATTTGACAAAGTCTTTGAGGTAAAAAGACTTGTCTTTTTTTACCTTTACAATCTATATAAGCAATTCCTGTGTTTACTACATCTATTGTAATATAACTAATCTCTGATACTCTAATGCCTGTTGAACAAATAGTTTGTATTAATAAATATAATTGTTTGTTTTTCTTTTTATTTGCTTCTATTAATAATCTTTCATATTCACTTTTCGTTAGTTCATTTTCTTTTAATGAAAATATTCTCTTTTGAATTTTTATATTTTTTACTTTCAAATCATACCACTCCATATAATCAAAAAAATTATTAAGTGATGAAAGTATTACATTAACACTTGATACTGAATATTTTTTTATTAAATAATCTTTATATTTTAAGACATTGTTTTTATCTAATTTTTTATCTAATAACCACTTATTAAAATACATAACATCTTTTGTATATTTATTAATAGTTGCTTGTGCTTTTTCTTCAGCTATTAAACTTTCTTTAAAGGCATTGATTCGTTTTAATGAAATAGTTCTCATATAATATTTCCTTCCATTACCATTTTTTCGCTAATTTGTCAGATTTTCCCATGTCTATATATTTAGCAGTGTGGATTTGTTTGTTACAAACACGCTTCCTTGACTTGGTTACATTATAGTTTATAATGATAATTTCATCACTAGTGTATAATAAAAGCTACAAGGATATCCCTGTAGCTAGAATTATTAATTTTAGAAAAAATATGAGTGATCGGGGGGAGTTGTATCTACGATGCCATTGATTATTGAAATGATAATTTCTACTAAAATAAATATTTTAAATACGAATATTGTAGTTGAAATAACAATTCCTATTATTGAACAAATTTTAATTGCTTTGGTATTTACATCCTTTTTTAAACTTATGCTATTTGCTTCAGTTAATGAAACAATACCAAATACAAAGCATACTGCATTTATAATAACAGAAAAAATTGATAAAATATTTAAACATATAGATACAATTGATAATACTCTATATACTAATAAACCATCATCAGTTTTTTCTTTCTTGTCAGTAACTACTAACAATTCTTTAGCGCCTTCTAAGCTTGCTCCACATTCAGAACAATAAAGACTTTCACTTTTATTAAAAGTATTACACTTCGAACAAATCTTTTTGACATCTGGTAACTTTGTTCCACAATTAGTACAATATTTACCAATTATTGTTTCTTTCCCACAATTCAAACACTTCATATTTTTATACCTTTAAATTACTTTGAGTATTCTTCTCTCTTAGTATAACTTGTGTGTAATAAATGATGTGATTTATGTCCACAAGGAGTTTCTAAGAATTCTTTGTATACTTCTTTTACAACTGGATTTTCATGAGAAACACGAATCTTATTAGCTTTATCTAATGAATATAAAGCTTTAGCTCTTTCGATTCTAACATCAGTTTCATCTTGAACTTTAGCATTAACGATTGGTTGTCCACCACCGTTTACGCATCCACCAGTACAAGCCATGAATTCAACAAAGTGATATTGTTTCTTTCCTTCTTTGATTCTTCTCATCATTTCAGGAATGTTTACAGCACCATGAACTACAGCAATGTTAACGTCTAAACCTTTAACTTTGATTGTAGCTTCTTTGATACCATTATCAACTCCACGTACATCTAAGATATCAGGATCAGATAATTCTTTTCCTTCAAGTTTAGCATAAACAGTTCTTAAAGCAGCTTCCATAACACCACCAGTAGCACCAAAGATAACACCAGCACCAGTGTACTTAGCGATTGGACTATTAGGAGTAGTGCCTTTAAGTTCAGTAAACTTAATATCATGACGTTTGATTAAACGTGCAAGTTCTCTTGTTGTAATAACAACATCTACATCACGGATTCCATCATATTCCATTTCAGGGCGTTTAGCTTCAAACTTCTTAGCGATACAAGGCATAACAGAAACAACTTTAATATTTTTCTTGTCTACGCCAATCTTATCAGCATAATAATGTTTAGTTAATGCACCTTGAATTTGTTGAGGTGATTTAGTTGTTGAAAGATTTGGTAAGAATTCAGGATAATAAGTTTCAATATATCTAATCCATCCTGGAGAACAAGAAGTAAACATTGGTAATACTACTTCTTCACCTTTTAAGAATTTGCCTAATCTTTCTAAGAATTCAGTTCCTTCTTCCATAATAGTAACATCAGCACCAAAGTTAACATCAGTTACATCATCAAATCCTAATTTCTCTAATGCTTCATACATTTGAGCTTCAACATTAGTTCCCATTGGATAACCAAATTCTTCACCTAAAGCAGCACGTACAGCTGGAGCCATTTGTACTACTGTATAGTTATCAGATTCTAATAATTCTTCAACTTTATCTAAGTCATCTTTTTCTCTTAAAGCACCAACTGGACAAGCTTGAATACATTTACCACAGTAAATACATCCTGAATCTTCGATTTCATGATTTAATGCACTTGAAACAAATGTTACAAATCCACGTCTATTGAAATCTAATACACCAGTACCAGCAAGTTTTTGACAAGCACTAATACATCTACCACAAAGAATACATTTTGAACTATCTAGTACAAATGCATCACTGAAATTAGTAATTGGAGCTTTCTTAGAGAACCATTTGCTTTCACCCATAACATTATCAATATCATATTTTCTTAATAATGCTAAGAATTCACAGTTATGTTCTCTTGGACAACGCCAACATTCAAATTTATGATTAGCAGCTAATAATTGCAAGTTTAATTTAACAGCCCTATGTACTCTTTCAGTATTAGTTCTAACTACCATGCCGTCAGCAACTTTTACTGTACAAGAGTTTTTAATCATTGTTCTAGGACCTTGTTGTATTTCAACAACGCAAACACGACAAGCAGAAGTTTCATTGATACCTTTTAAGAAGCATAAACGAGGAATATCAATGCCTAATTTATAAGCAGCATCCATTACTGTATAACTACTAGGAACTTCAACTTCTTTACCATTAATAGTTAATTTTACTAAATCAGCCATATTCACACCTCCTATGCTGTAATAATAGCGTCTTTAGGACATGATGCTTTACATGCACCACATTTAATACAAGCGCCAGTATCAATAATGTGTTTTTCTTTAATGTTACCACTAATTGCACTTACTGGACAATTACGTTTACATTTACCACAACCGATACATTTATCAGTAATATAGTATTTAATTAACGCTTTACATACACCAGCAGGACATTTCTTATCAACAACGTGAGCGATATATTCATCACGGAAATTAGTTAGTGTAGAAAGTACTGGGTTAGGGGCAGTTTGTCCTAAACCACAAAGTGCAGAATCTTTAATAGTGTGTGCTAGTGTTTCAAGTTCATCGATATCTTCAAGTGTACCATTTCCACCAGTAATCTTATTTAAGATTTCAAGCATTCTCTTTGTTCCTTCACGACAAGGAGTACATTTACCGCATGATTCATCAACTGTAAATTCTAAGAAGAATCTAGCAACGTCTATCATACAGTTATCTTCATCCATAACAATCATACCACCTGAACCCATCATAGATCCTAAAGCAGTTAAGTTATCATAATCAATTGGAGTGTCTAAATGTTTAGCAGTTAAGCATCCACCACTAGGTCCACCAGTTTGAACAGCTTTGAATGCTTTTCCTTTAGGGATACCGCCACCAACACCGTAAATAACTTCACGTAAAGTTGTTCCCATTGGAACTTCTAATAAACCAGTGTTGTTAATTTTTCCACCTAAGGCGAAAACTTTTGTTCCCTTTGATTTTTCAGTACCAATTGATTTGAACCAATCTGCACCATTTAAAATAATTTGCGGAATATTTGCATAAGTTTCAACGTTATTTATAATAGTAGGTTTATGCCATAATCCATCATTAGCTGGGAATGGTGGTTTATTTCTTGGCATACCACGTTCACCTTCGATTGAAGCAAGTAAAGCAGTTTCTTCACCACAAACGAAAGCACCAGCACCTAAACGTGCTTCTAAGTCGAATGAGAAATTAGTTCCGAAAATGTTCTTTCCTAATAAACCATTCTTATATGCTTCACCAATTGCGTAATTTAATCTTTCTACAGCAAGAGGATATTCAGCTCTTACATATACATAACCTTGGCTAGCACCAATTGCATATCCACCGATAGCCATAGCTTCGATAACAGCATGTGGATCGCCTTCAAGTACAGCACGGTCCATAAATGCACCTGGGTCACCTTCATCGGCATTACAAATGATATACATTTGTTTTCCTTCATTACGATGAACAGCAGCTAAGCTCCATTTCAAACCAGTAGAGAAACCAGCACCACCACGGCCACGTAAACCAGAATCTTTAACAACGTTAATTACTTCATCTGGAGTCATTTCTGTTAATGCTTTATGTAAAGCAAAATAAGCATCATTAGCGATAGCTTCTTTTATGTTATATGGATCAATCATACCACAATTTCTTAAAGCAATACGATGTTGCTTCTTATAGAAATTCATTTCTTGGAATTTTTTGATTTCCATAACTTTATCTTCATTTAATTCAGCATAAGCTTTACGTTTTACAACTCTACCCTTTAATAGATGTTCTTCACAAATTTCTTTTACATCTTCAGGTTTCATATGAGCGTAGAAAGTCATATCAGGGAATATTACGCAAACTGGTCCTTTTTCACATAAACCAAAGCAACCACTCATATATACTTCTACTTCGTCTTGTATACCTAATACTTCTAATTCTTTTAAAAAGGCATCCCTAACGGCTTTTGAGTTGCCAGACATACATCCAGTACCACCGCAAATTACGACTTCATTTACAATTGCCATAAATATTCTCCTATTCTCCAAACTTAGTTATTACTAAGTCTTCTACTTTTTGACCTTTCATAACGTGTTCAGTAATAATTTTCTTTGCGCAAACAGGGCAAACTTTACCATATAAAGTTTCTTCTCCATCAGGGGCAACAACCTTTACAACAACGCCATCAGCTTCAACAATTGGCATATTACCATCCATTAAAACTGTAACATCGCGAAGATTATTATCATATGTTTCTTGTGCTAAGGCGTTAAGTACTTTTCTTGCACCAAGTTCAAGTCCTACTTCACCCATTGCAACTATAACTTTATATCCTTCTTTATAGTGACGTAAGTTAGTTTCTTTAATCACTTCATCTTTAATTTTTTGCAAATCTTTTAAAGATTTCATATAGATGTCTTCTCCTTCTATAAAATTTTTTTACTTCAATACTAAAAACTCAAGATAAGTTTATAAACCAAATATAAACTCTCCTGATTATATTGAAGTAGTTTATATTTTAAAAAAATAATAATTTTTGTTTTATTTTTGCAAATATTCTTCTAAAGCTTTTCTAGCAACAGTTGGATTAGCACTTCCATATACTTTGCCATCAATAGTGAATACAGGGGCAAGACCACAAGCACCTATGCATCTTGTAGCTTCTAATGTAAATAAGCCGTCTTCAGTAGTTTCACCAGCTTTAATCTTAAGTTCTCCGCTTATAGCGTCAAGAATTTGTTGAGATCCACGAACATAACATGCAGTTCCTAAACATACGCCGATAATGTGTTGACCTTTAGGTTCAATAGAAAAATGAGAATAGAAAGTAACAACACCATTAATCTTTGCTACACTTTCTCCTAGTTCTTCAGCAATTAGTTTTTGAACTTGAACAGGAATACAACCGAAAATTCTTTGTGCATCATGCAAAGTAGGCATTAATGGGCCTGGTTTTTGCTTATGTTCAGCAATTCTTTCTTTTAACTCCTTGACTTGTTCGTCCTTCATAACGAATTTAACTGCCATAAAATTTTCACTCCTTTTCATACCTACATATTTTATCATTTTTTGCAAAAAAAATAAAGAATATTTTACAAATTTTTATTATCCAATCTTTTCTATTATTTTAAATAGTAAAAATAGGCAAGTTTTTTTAGAAAACTTACCTATTATTTAACTATTTCGCTTCTTTTTCTTTTAATAAAGTAATAATTTCAGTTAATAATTCATTGGTTGTTGGAGCTTTAACTTCTTCTTCCTTAGCCTTAATTTCAGCTTCTTCTTTAGCTTTTTCTTCAGCCTCTTTTTTTGCCTTTTCTTCAGCTTCTTTTTTAGCTTTTATTTCTTCTGCTTTACTACGAACCTTATTAATAGTTCTAATCATTACGAATACTGAAAAAGCAATTATCAAAAAGTCAATTATTGTTTGAATAAAATTACCATAGTTTAAAGTTACTGCTGGAGTAACGATATTACCTTCGCTATCTAGCACAGCTTTAACTAAAACTAATTTAGCTTCTGTTACATTAACTTTCAAAATACTTCCAACTGCTGGCATAATTATGTCATTAACCATACTGCTTACAATTTTATTGAAGGCAGTACCAACAATCATACCTACTGCTAAGTCTAAAACACTTCCACGATGAATAAAAGCACCAAAATCTTTAAAAAACTTTTTCATTATACAACCTCTCTTCTATTTCTCTAATTCATCTAATATTGATTCAAATTCAAATACTTTTGTAGAGTCTTTATATGTAACTTCAACTTTATATTTTACTTTAGTTTCATTACCAGGATGATTAATGATCTTACCTGTATTATCCATAATGTCTGGTGATAATGAAGTCCATTTAAAATTAACATCTTTTAAAGTTGTTTTACCAAAATATTCTATTTCTATTAATGTCATAAATTCTTGCCATCTTTGAGCATGTCTCATAGTTTGAGGGCAATCTTTACCAGAAAAATCATAGTGTTGTTTTACTCTATCTAATCCTAAATTGAATTCTAAAAGTAATTCAGCTACAAGTTTTGCTGTTCTTCTCATTGTTTTATTATAATCAGAACCATAGTTTACGCAAGTTTCAATTCCAATTCCGTTTCTATTTCCACCGCCTAAACCACCACTCCATGTGTTAGGATAAGTTGTAGAACCATCACCAGCATGATATGCAACTTCATCTAGTGGCACATGTTGAATAGCTTCATCTTCATCAACTGTATAGTGCCATGATACCCAAGAAGCACTAGCTTCATCAGCAGTCATATTCTTTAACCAATTTGCATGAGCTCTTGCTGTAGCAGTTGGATGAGCACTACCTGTATCATGAATAACAATGTATTCAGTACTTGTTTTCTTTATACCAGTTCTGTTTTTACCATGAGTTAAGTCAATAATATCAACAACCGCATTTACTCCTTCATTTACATAAAATGGTAAATATCCAACATTTTGAACAGCATTTTGTCTGTATTCATCTTGATAACCAAAAGTATAATACTTTTGATTTGTGATTCTTTCTAATGCGATATATGATAAAAATCTATTAATATCTTCCCAAATATCACTACTTGGTTCTTTAAATGTATCAAAACTATATGTTACTTTCAATATATGACCTCCAATTACACTTACTGCTACTAATTGTACTTTTCTATCAAATAATGGAGCGCTATATTTACCACTTTCACTTATAACTCCTGGAGAATTTGTTTGCCAAGTTATCTTAGCACCATACTTTTCATCTGTTGTTGGTAAAGTTAAATCACTATCAACTTTTTCAATATTAGCAAATTTTTCATCTAACCAAGCACGAACTTCAAAATTCTTTTCAGCGTCAGTCTTTTTAGGAACTAATACTTCCATCTCAACAACAGCCTTTTCTCCATTGTAAGTAATTTCACAAGTTAAAATAACTTTTTCATCTTTTTCATCACTCTTATGAACTTCCCCATCACTACTTAAAACAGCCTCATTTGAGCTTTTCCAAACTAATGTAGATATATATGAAGGGTGACTATTTGGAAATCTAATCGAAAAATCTACTGGACTATTTACTTGGTTTTTAACCCATTCTTTAATAACATCAATTTCTTTACCCCAGCCTACTAATTTCATAACTAAATCTATTTCCTTAGATTTGCCATTCATTGTTATAGTTATAAATACATCAGTTTCCATATCTAAAATTGGAGCTTTAAATTTACCATTTTCATCTAAGTATTCATCTTCACCTATCATCCATTCTAGTGAAGCACCAAACTGAGACAATTCTTTTGGTAAATCTATATCTTTATCAACTACTCTACCATTATAATTTCCTTTTAACCATTCAATTACTTCTTCAAAAGTATGATCACTTCTTTTAACAGTAATTTGATATTCTTTTTCGATACTATTACTACCAATAGTAACAGTAGCAATTAACTTAACTTCTTTATCAATATCATCTCTTGTGACTTTTCCCAAAGAAGTTATTGATTTTTCATCACTACTTTTCCAAGTGATTTTTGCCTCTTTATATTCCTTTTCTAACTCAACATCACTCTCTAATGGCTTAGAAAATATATCGTTATACCTCTCATCTAAAAAACTAATTACTTCATTAAACTTACCTTGCCAACCTTTTAATTTAAAGTTTAAATTTACTTCTGTAATAGTATCTTTATAAGTAACTTTTACTACTACCTTTAAATCGCTATCCTCTTTAGGAGCAGTATATTTACCTTCTTTTGATAAATAATCACTTTCAAAAACCCATTCTAATTTACAATCAAAACCATCAATATTTTCTAACAGTGATACATCGTTATCAACAATCTTATTATCATAGTTTTCAATTAAATATGACTTAATAGTTTCAATATCTTTTTTATCACTTGAGTTATCATTGCACCCAACAACAAAAACAAATAATAAAATTAAAAGTGCACTTATAATTTTTTTAGCATTAATAATATACATATTTTCTCTCCTATTTCTTATATTCTAATAATAATGATTCATACTCATATTCTTTACTAACACCATTATAGGTAACTATTACTTTATATTTCACTTTAGTTTCATCTCCAGGATGATTAATAATTGTTCCTTCATTATCCATTATATCTGGATTTAATGATATCCACTCGAAACTAACTCCCTTTAATTCTGTTTGAGCAAAATACTCTAATCTAACCATATCAAGTAACTCATTCCATCTTTCAGAGTGTCTTATTACTTGAGGGCAATCCTTACTAGAAAAATCATAATGCTGTTTTATACACTGCATATCTAAATCATATTTAATCAAAAGCATAGCAGTTAATTTCGCAAGTCTTCTCAATACTTTATTAAAATCAACACCCTGATAAACACATGATTCAATTCCGATTCCATTTAGATTACCGCCACCAATTCCACCAGCCCATGTATCTTTATAAGTATATGAGCCATCTCCAGCGTGCCAGCCAACTTCATCAAGATCTAATTCTTGATATGTCTCTTTATCATCAATTGAGAAATGCCATGATGCAATTCTATCTGTTGTATGAATATAATCATTAAGTCCTTTAGCAGTAGCTGTTGGCGCAGCCATACCAGTATTATGAATAACAATATACTTAGTTACTGTTCTCTTTTTATTAGGCTTTAATGGACTATTATCAGGCAATAGGTCAACCTTTATTTCCATTTCTTTTTCATCATAGAATGGTAAATAACCTATATTTTCTGTAGGTACTCTTTCATAACCAGGTTCGCAACCAAATAGATAGAACTTTTGATTTTTAATTTCTTTTATATTAATTCTCTCTAAAAAGCTTTCAATTTTTTTCCAAATATCAGTGTTGTTTTCACCTTTTACCTTAAAATTATAACGATAGTTAATCCACTTTATACCAACACTAATTCTTGCTTCTAATATAACTTCTTCATCGCTAAAAGGAGCATTATATTTACCTTTATCACTAACTGCTGTTGGATTCCAACTATGCCATACTAAATATGCTTTATACTCTTCATATCTTCTAGGCAACTCAATATCTTTATCAATTACTCCAATCTTACTAACCTCTTCATCCAACCATTTTTTTGTTAAATTTATCTTTTCAAGATCAGTCATTTTAGGAATTGTAACAAATTTATAATTTTCTTTTACTTCATTTTTATAAGTAATTTTATACCATAAAATAGCGTATTGTTCATTAAATGGATCTTTATTAATCACACCTTGATTAGTTATGATTTTCTCATCATCACTTGTCCATTCAATTTTACAATTATATTCTGGATAAGAAGTCGGTAAATTAATACTTGTTTCAATTATATTAGGAACATCTTCATTAATTTTTTTAACTATTAAATCAAAAGCATCTCCATATCCTTTAAATGTTACAGGGACAAATAATTCATAGTCTTTTCCATCAATATTAATTGTAAACAATATTTCTGTATCATAATCAATTATTGGAGCATTAAATTTTCCATTATTATCTAAATACTCTTCTTCAAAAGAATAGAAACTAATTTCTAAATCTGAATCTGGATGTTTCTTTGGAAAATCCATATCACCATTTATAGTAATGCCTTTATAGCAATCTTCTAGCCATAGAAAAATCATGTCTTTTTCTTTTAGCTTTTCTTGTAATTCTTTATTTTCTTCATTGTTTGGATCTTCTTCATTATTAATACAACCAGTTAAAGAAAAAAACAATAAAAACAAAAATAAAAACTTTAGTTTTCTTATCATGAGCATAATACCTCTCCATATTCTAATTATACCATATGTCTACTATTTTTAAAATATTATTTTTCATTTAAGCAAAACAAAGTAAAAGTTTAAATCTAAAAAAAAGTTTTGATAACAACTATCAAAACTCTAAGCGAATTAATTATTCTTACACAATTAAATCCATTAGCAAACCTTCCTACTACATTTCTTCAATCTCTTTTGTTGCTAAATCTTCAACATAAAACGAACCATCATTTATATCCTCAAGTCTAGTTTTAATTTTTGTAAGTAATTCAAGAATTTCTTTTTTATTCTTTTTAGCAATTCTTTTATTAAATACACAAGGTTGGTTATTTATATCAAAATTATAACATTCAGAATATAATTTAGAACATTTTAAATTGAGTTCTGAAAGCACTTTATCTTCGTCTATAACATTTATACCAGTTAAAGGTTCACCTGTTTCAAAGTCACTAATCCAAATAGGGCCTTGTAAATAATCAAACATTAATTTAACTTTTTCTTTTTGATTCATCATTTTCTATACCTTTTTTCATACTTACAAATATTATATATACAAGTTTAAACAAAAAAGTTTTGATAACAACTATCAAAACTCTTATTGCAAAATGGTGGCTCAAGGCGGAATCGAACCGCCGACACAAGGATTTTCAGTCCTTTGCTCTACCGACTGAGCTACCGAGCCAACAAAATGGCGGTCTCAACGGGACTTGAACCCGCGATCTTCAGTGTGACAGACTGACATGTTAACCACTACACCATGAGACCA